>Ga0272448_1000010_pt1 | contig 295129 bp, 218 predicted proteins | sample YNPCB0191_FD_202220 | JGI IMG/M metagenome (GOLD analysis project Ga0272448, IMG submission 202220) | Hot spring sediment microbial communities from Yellowstone National Park, WY, United States - YNP-CB-019-1 | ecosystem: Environmental > Aquatic > Thermal springs > Hot (42-90C) > Sediment... | reverse complement strand
AGAAAGCAATTCGATGCATTTTAGATGCAATTCAATAAGTCGTAACTCCTGTAATAATAAAGCTTTAACTCGACGCCGATTGCAATGAAACAGACTTTTGCGGAAAAATTATTGGGGCTGAAGGCGGGCAAACGCGAAGTGCGGGCGGGCGAAATTGTGACCGTCCGGCCGGATAAGCTGCTCACGCATGACAATACCGCTCCGATTCTCGAAAAAATCGCCCCGGAGCTGGCCGAGTTCGGTCCTGCTTTTCCCGACCGGCATGTAATCGTCCTGGACCACGTCATTCCGGCGGATACGGAAAAAGACGCCGCCGCACATCAGGCCGTTCGTCGTTATGTCGGCCGCTACGGTTTGCGACATTTTTTCGACATCGGCGTAGGTGTCTGCCATCAGGTAATGGTCGAACGCGGATTGGCCTTGCCCGGCGAACTCATTGTCGGCAGCGATTCGCACACCTGCACCTACGGTGCCTTAGGAGCGTTTGCTACGGGCATCGATCGCACCGAGGCCGCTGCTCTGATTCTCACCGGCGAAACCTGGCTCAAAGTGCCGGAGAGCATCCGCATCGAACTGCACGGGGCCTTGCCGCCGGCTGTCGGGGCAAAGGATTTGATTCTCACGCTCATCGGGCGGTTGGGGGCGGACGGCGCGAATTATCAGTGTGTCGAGTTTCACGGCGACATTCACGCGCTTACGATCGACGACCGGCTGACTGTGGCCAACATGGGCGTGGAGATGGGCGCCAAGGCCGCCGTCTTTCCTGTCGATAATCTTACGCGAGAATATCTCCAGGCTCACGGCGCGCCGCCGGGAAGCTATCAACCACTCTGGGCTGATGAAGAGGCCGAGTATGCGGAACGATTAGAAGTGGACCTTTCGACCATTGTGCCGGTAGCGGCGCGACCTCATACGGTTGATAATGTCGTGCCTGTCGAAGAACTCGAAGGCACGCCGATTAACCAATTTCTGTTGGGCACGTGTACGAATGGTCGGGCGAGCGATTTTGAGATTGCCGCAGCGATTCTGAAGGGCAAGCGAATTGCGCCTCATACGCGGCTATTGTTGTTGCCGGCTTCACGGATGGTGCTTCAGGAGTCATTGGCCTCCGGCGCCATGGCCGTGCTCATCGAAGCCGGCGGAGTGCTCCTGCCGCCCGGCTGCGGGCCTTGCCTGGGGGCGCATCAAGGCGCACTGGCGCCCGGCGAACGCTGCCTCTCGACATCCAATCGGAACTTCAAAGGTCGGATGGGCTGCGCCGCGGCCGAAATCTTTCTCGCCTCACCGGCCACGGTGGCCGCATCGGCCGTTCACGGTTCGATCCGCGACCCACGTAAGGAGCTTTCCACATGAGCAAAGTCTGGTGCTACGGCGACGATATTAACACCGATATGCTTTTCCCCGGCAAATATACTTACTCCTGCTCGAAGCCGGAGCAAATCTTGCCGCATTTGCTGGAAGACCTCGACCCGCAGTTCGCCAGGGAGGTCCGGCCGGGCGATATTCTTTTGGCAGGCAGGAATTTCGGGTGCGGCAGCTCGCGCGAACAGCCGGTCGTGGGCCTGAAAGCCGCCGGAGTGGCCGCCGTTGTGGCCAAGAGCTTCGCCCGAATCTTTTACCGCGCGGCCATCAACCAGGGTTTGCTGCTCGTAGAATGCCCCGCCGCCGTAGAGGCGTATCAGCCGGGCGATAAAGTCGAAATAGACTTAGCCGGTGGGCAAATTACGGTCGGTGAGGCTGCGTTTGCCTTTCCCCCCTTGCCGCTGGAGATTCTGGCCATCCGCGATGCCGGCGGCTTGCTCCCTTATGCCCGACTCAAACTCCGGCAACGCGCCCGGCAGGATTCGAACCTGCAACCGGCGGATTAGAAATCCGCTGCTCTATCCTTTAAGCTACGGGCGCTAAAAAATAGTCGGCGCGCTTTCGGGAAGAACCCTGCCGCCTGAAAAATCATAACGCCGGAAACGCCGTCAGGCAACATAGCTGGTGAAATGCAAGTAGCGGTGCTGCCGAAACCTCAATTTTGCGGCTGCTGTTTGCCTGGCGAAGGCGGCAGGATTTCTTTGACCACCACGTCGTCAAACTCCACCACGCCTGGGCGCAAGTAAGCGTACAACATCACCCTGCCCCATTGCGGCGTATATTTTGCGTGATGTGGGGTAAAATCTTCAGTGTGAACGTTCCAGGCGTCCTTCGGGCCGGAAAGGTTCTGCTGGCTGCGGTAAACCTCACGACGATCAGCCTGCGAAGGAATATAGGCGTAGCACTTTATAAACACTTTGACAGCCGGGCCGGTCGTACGCCAGCGACACTGAAAACGATATTTCGCGCCGGGCTGGAGAGGAAAGTAGTCGCTGTAATACATTAGCCCTTCGTTTTCGGCCGTGCGCTGATCGAGCGTGAAACGGATGAGCTTGTTGCCGGGGCGGCTTTCATCGTCGCACCAGCGGACCATATTGCCCAGCGGGTCTCGAAGCTGGCCGGCGCGCGAATCCCAGCCTTTGGGCACGCCGTCCTGCCCCTGTTGAAAATCCCCGCAGACAAGATTCGGGTTGTTTTTCCAGTTGGCTTCGACGATGGGGTCCGGCTGAGCAGAAGGGGCAGGCTCTGTGCGGCCGCAAAGGAGGTCCACCAGCCGCTTTGCGTAAAGGTGGGGTATTTCGCTCACGGATTTGGTTCGAGCCGTAATCTCATAGAGCACCTTGGGCCGAGCGCGGTCGGAAAAATCCACACATTTAATGGTAAGATCGTAAACCTCGCCTTCGTGGCCCGGCACGCGCTCGACGCTTCCCCAAATGCCGATCCGGCCGCCGAGATCGTCGCAAACGAGGAGGGCCATTTTTTCCAGACCGGTGTCAGGGCCGGGCGTGATTTTTCGGGCGGTGCATTGCTGACGCACATCGAGCATCGATTCGGGAATAACAAGGCTTTTCTCGCGCGAAAGCTGCCGCCAGAGCATCTCGCCGACCATTCGTCCATAGCGGCCGTTGTCGAAACGCGAAACAAAGTCGAACGGAATGACTACCTTTTTTTCTTCATTTTTTTCTTCGGCGGCAAAAGCGAATGAAAGCGCCGGTCCGAAAAGCCCTAGCACGAAAGCGGCAAGTAATCCGGTAAAGGTCCGCTGCGACGTATGCCGAGGTAGCGATTCGACCGAGAGGGAATGACTCATCATTGGGATTCTTGCTTTTGAGCAGCATTTTCGGCGGCGTCAGGGGCGGCGGTCAGTCGCAGGAAATAGCGACGAACCAGCTCTTCCCAGCCCGTCGGCGCAGGATCGTTCAGTCCGCCGAGAATATCCTTTTGGAGTTCAGCGGGGAGGGTCGGCGTGGCGTCGCGGCGCAGCTCGAATTCTCCGCCCAGATATTGTTTCAAGTTGCTCAAACCTTCGAGCAGGACATCGCGTTGTCTGAGAGCGTTTTTGTAGCGGCCGGCGCGCAGGTCGCGTTCGATTTGGGCCATGACCTCGAGCAGTTTTTTGAGGTCCGTGCGATGGTAGTTGGCGATCTGGAATTGAAGATCAAGACCTTCCGCTTTGTTTCGCAGGGCGGCTTGTTTATCGGCCAGGCGTTGGGCGTCGCGTGGGCCTGGAGAGCGCGGCACGGGGCCTTCGAGGCCTTCGCCGCCGCGGCCGCTTTCTTTTCCGCCGCCGGTAGCCCCGCCTGGCGACTGCCGCTCATGGTCTTTGATCTGGCCTTTGACATAAGGGTCGGGAGTCAATCTGGTGGGCGTGTTGCGGCCGCCTTTGCCTACGGCTTCGTCGCCGACCATCTCGCCGCTGGACTTGCCTTGTCGCCCTTCGCCGGAGCGGCCGCCGATTTCGCTGGTATTGGGCAAGCGGTTTCCCGTTACGCCTTTGGCGCTCATGTTCGAGATCGGCCCGTCCATCGCATCCCAGCCCGCTGCGGCGTCCAGTGAATCGGCGGCACTGCTGGAAACGTCATCCATTTCGTCGAACAGGGCCTCTTCTTCCTCCATCAATTCGCCGACCAGGTCTTCCAGTTCCGCCGGCAGTTCGGCCATGGGGGCTTCTTTGTCCTTGTCGGTGGGTGATTCTTCCTGGCTCCATTTTTCCCGATCAGGGGTATCGGGCAGCCATTTTTCAAGGTTTGTCCGCAGTTCTTCGGCCATCTCATAGCCTAACTGCTCCAGAGGCACGGCGATCTCTACGGACTTTTTCAGCAGGGCGTCGGCGGCCATCTTCAGCTCGGTCTGGATTTCAATCAATTCCTGGGCGGTCGAAGGATTGGCAAAATCCTGCTCCGGCAGCTTGCTTAAATCTGAGTGCAACTCCTCGAGGAAACGGGCCAGGTCTTCTTCGGCGGCAGCCAGACCCTTGAGCAACTCCTTGTCTTCTTCAGTGAAATCGTCCACCGGCTTTTTGGCGAGGCTTGCTGTGGTTTCAATTATTTTCTTTTGTTGCTCCAGGAATTTGTCGAGCTTGGCGGCAAGCTCTGTGAGCTTTTGTTTTACGTCGTCGGGCAAGTCGGAAGCGGGGCGGTCTTTCATTTTTTCGCTCAGAGTCAGTTCGGCATGGCGCACCATGTTCAACAAGCGTTGCAACTCTTCGATGATGTGTTCTTGCCGCCGGAGCAAGGATTCGCCGGCACCTTGACGCTCGGCCTCGGCGGCTGTCGGACGCACCAGCACATCGCAATCAGCAATGGCCGAGAGCATCTCGCCGGCTGCCAAACGGGCCAGCGCCTGACGGATGTGCAACAATTCTTCCGATTCATTGGGCGCGTCGGAAGCAGCCGCCTGGGAGGCGGTCTGACGGATTTCAAGCTGTTGGGTGCGAAGTTTTTCCGATTCGACTGTCCATTTGTCGGGCGGGGGCGGGATTTTGGCCGCACCGACAAGAAGTTCAGCCGCGGCGGCGCGGGCACGAAGTTGCCGTTCCAAGAGCCGCAGGATTATCTCATGCAGCCCGCAAAGTTTTTCCAGCGCCGCCCTTTGGACTGCTGAGGGATCAAGAATTTTTACCGTGTGCCATGCGCCTATCGTGCGTTGCGGACGCAGGTCCAGTCCCCAATCGTTCACTTGCCTCCTATCCCAGGCGATTGCTCGGATGAGCAACATGCTGCCGGGTTTGACCAGTTGGGGATCAATAGTCAGGCGGAATTGACGGACGGCCAAAGTGGTTCCGTTGCCGGCGAAGTCGGTCCACTCCTTGAGCAAACTCTCCGCCGTCGAAGACTCGTTTGTCACGGAGGGCGTGGAAGAATCCTTTTCTTCACCGGTTTCTTTACTCGGTTGCAAAACTTTCATTTGCAGTTGCAATCGACCAAGGCCGTGATCATCTGTAGCCCGAATGACGATCGGCAACTCGTCGCCTGCCGCGGCGGTGGATTCGCGGCCAGGTTTGAGCATTTCCACTTGAGGCGGACGGTCAGGCAAGACCTGGATGCGATTCGTTCGCGGCTGGGGGTCCGTATGTTCCGCCTCATTCCACAGGCGCACGATGAAGGCGTCGTTCTTCAGCAAAGGAAGGTTGACGGCAAGCACGCGGCCTTCGTCTTCCACGCGGCCCAGGTAACGTTCCCCGGAAGTTGTTTCCAAATAGCCTTTGCTGATTTTAACGTTGCAGTGTAAGCGCATCTCCGCCACAGTATATTCCGGCGCCTCAAGGTCCAATTCACGCAGGGCGAAAACACGGCTTTCCACACCCAGATACGCGGGGTAGCGAAACCTGACTTCGGCTCGTTCCATTGTCGGCTTTTCATAGACTGTGATGCGATACCAGCGTGTTTGTGTATCGCCGATCTGAAGGCGATATTGCGCGGATTTCAGCAGGCTGGGCAGCACGGCGGAAAATTGTTTGTTGCCGGCTTTGCCGCTTAAGGACATGGTGGCTTCCGGTTCGCCGTCGAGCTTGAAGAACAACAAGGCACGACAGCCCGGCGCCGCCGCTTCGCGCACTTCCGCCGAAACCGAAACGCTGTCTCCAATAAGCACCTGGGCATCGCCGGGAGTAACACGCACGATTTCCACGGAACCGACCGAAGGCGTAAACTCCCAGGGCACAAGCAGCCTGGCGGCGGCCGAGGACCAGTTGGGCAGCCAATGCCGGCAAAAGAAGGCCGCTCCGACCAACAGCACCGCCAAAAACAAGGCTTCCGTGAGGTCGCGGGGCGTTTGCAAGCAATGAAGTAAACGGCCCCAGCGGGAAAGTTCGGTCGGAGCGTGCTCAAAAGGAACGTTTGCCGCTTCTGCCGCCGCCTGACGCATCGCCGCCTGGCGGAACGCTTTTTCCCCGTTATATTCGCCCTGGGAAAATTGCACCAGGTTGATCAAGTTGCTTTCCAGTTCGGGGAAAGCGGCTTCAGCCCTGCGGGCGGCGGCCTCGAGCGTGCGCTGACCGCGCAACAGCCGACGGCCGACAAGCAGCATCAACACCAGGACAAGCAACATCCAGCAGGCGGCCAACGCCTGGAGCCACGCTTGCGAGAGAATCAGTATTGCATCCAGAACGATGAAGACCAGCAAAACGCCGAAGGCCAGGCAACCGGCCAGAATAGTCGTCGTAAAGAGCGAACACAGCCACCAGCTTTGACGCGCCGACTCCAGACGATGCAACACATTTTCCACGACGGTCGTGGACGATTCGGCCGCTTTCGTCCCTTCGGAGATTACAATTGCTCCGCCTGACATAACAAAGCCGCTAATGGGTAACCGCGTAAACCAGGATGTTGGCCCCCAGCATTAAAGCTGATTTTTCCTTCAAACCATAGCTGTAAGGGTGAGAGAATTGCTCCCAGCCGTTGCCCAGGTCGAAGCGGCTATAGACCACCGCCGGCCGACCGTCGATGAGCACGGCTTCCAGTTCCGGCGTCGTCAACCGCCCGAAATCCTCCTGAACGCGAGGCGTATATTCGACTTGCTGGATATCATAAAGGCAGTGGTAAAGAGGATGGTCGGCGGGCAAACGCTGAAGTTTGTTTTCCGGCAGGGCTTGAGCTATCGCCTGACGAAAAGCCTGATCGAACGCCAGGCGGCCGCAACAGGCGTCGGCAACCAGCATTCCGCCGGCTTTCAGATACCGCCCCAGGATGGCGACTTCTTCGCTGCTCCATTGGAAAGCATAGTGGCCGGTCATATAGAGCAGGGGGAACGTGGCTGCTTTGGTGTCCGAAAGCCGTACGTTTTCCCGCTTGAACTTTACTTCCAGCGTCGAATTATCGTGGACGAACTTCAGCAGATTATGCACTGCCGAGGGGTCTGGGTCCCATTCGCCTTCGTGAATCAGTTGAGCGAAGACGAAGTCGTCACGCGTCGGGGCTTCGGCTTCGTGATAAACTTTCGTGGTGCTCAAAAACCGCCCAAGCTGGAACGCACCGAGAATATAAGTAATCAGATTGGCGCCGAGTTGTCGGGCTTGATCGATGAGGACGCGCGTGCCGCGCGGATGTTCGTGGCCGTCCCAGCCGCAGGTCAAGTCGCGCGGCGAGAAAATCACGCCGGTGCGGCAGCCGACGTTGATGCCTTCCAAACAAGGCGGTTCGGTGAATGTCGTGCCGTCGCCCTTCTTGTAGGTCAAATTGTCGAGCTTGTAATACGAGGCGAAGATGGGTTCTTCCGGCGGCAGCTTGCGCAGCGGCCGGTCGGAAAAGATCAGTTCCATCTCCTGGCGGAACGACTCGCTGAAATCCTCCCAGCCGCAACAGGCGTCGCCGATAATCGTTCCGCCGTCGAGCACGAATCGCGCCAGTCGTGTGCGCAGCTCGTCATTCAGCGTGAAGTGGTTGTGGCCGGCGAAAAGCAGGGCCGGCAACTCGCTGGGGTCGAAGGAAAAATTAGCCAGGTCCACATCTACCGCCCGATAGTTGATTCCCAATTTGGCGGAGGTCCAGCCCAGCAGCGTGGCCAGATCAGCCGGATCGGTCATCCAATCGCGGTAGGCCACGCGCCGATTGTCTTTGGTAATCCAGCGTGTAGCGCCCAAGGCGACTTTTCCGACGAGAGCGGGGGGACTGGGCGGACGCTTCCGCTCCGTGCGTCGCAAAGGCGTAACCGGCAGCGGCAGCGGCGGGAAAGACTCGCCGCCGGTTCGATGGTGCGGACGCGCCGGCGGGGGCGGGCCGCAATCGATCGGGCCGCGATTTTCCTCCTCGCCCCAACTTATGCCCGGTATGCCTCCCAAGCCGCTTCCCAACGCCGCCGCGCTCACACTCTCAATAAACTTTCGGCGCGACAAGATACCACGGCGGATTCCACGAAATGATTCCATCGTCCCACCCTCCTCATACAAGTAAGCGGTGGCTTGGGCTTTCCGCAATCTTTTTCCAACTTTGAATTATACCCGTAACCGCCTTCAGTGTGCCATATTTTTGCTTTCTTTCGGCAATTTTTCGGCATTTTGCAGGATTTGGCGACAAAGAACATCTCCCTCTATAGCGGCAAGTGGGGCGTCGGCAAGCGTTGACAATTAGTGTGCAATGGATAAATTTTCATTTATCCCTCCTAAAACTGACGGTTTACACCCCTTGCGGTTTATTGTTGCATGCCGAAAGAGGCTTCGACAAGCAGATTCCGCTCGCCGACCCTGACAAAGGCCTTTGGCTTTGTGCGAAGTCGTGCAGGCAGTTCCATACCCTTCTAGTTGTAAAGGAGTTCGCCTATGTCCAGCGGCAAAAAAACGTTACCTGCCCGACGCGATTTTCTGAAAACAGCAGGCACAGCCGTAACGGGCTTATGTTTGGCCGGCGTCGGTGAAACGGCTCTGGCACAATCGCCGCCGCGCAAGGTCGAAGCTTTAGCCCTCAACGGCGGCACGCCGGCCGTCAGCTTTCCGAAGCAGAACCAGAGCGCCGTTTTCCGTTGGCCGCAATACGGCCAGGCCGAAAAAGAAATTGTCCGTGCCGCCCTGGAGGGCAACGAAAGCACGTTTTATCGCTATTTGCCGGAGCTGGAAGCCAAATGGCGCGAATATAACCAGGTGCCTTTCGCCAAGACGCACATGAACGGCAGTTGTGCGCTGCTGTCGATGTATTTTGCTTTGAATTTGCCGCCGGGCAGTGAGATCATGGTGCCTTCCTATACCTTTTTCAGCACGATCACGAGCATGCGCTTTTTCGGCTGCGTACCGGTCTTTGTGGACATCAACCCTGAAACCGCCACTTTCGACATCGAGCACGCCCGAAAGGTGTACAATCCGCGCGTGCGCGCCCTCGTGCCGATGCACTCCTGGGGGTTGCCTTGCGAAATGGACCACATCTGCGACTTCGCCAAGGAGCACGGTCTGGAGGTGCTCGAAGATTGCGCTCATGCTCACGGCGCTTCGATGCAAGGCAAAAAGGTGGGCGCTTGGGGGCGGATGGGCATATACAGCTTCCAGGCGACGAAACCGTTACCGGGCATCGAAGGCGGGATGGGCGTTTATCAGCGCCGCGAAGACTATGAACGAGCGACCGTTCTCGGACATTATGAAGCCGTCAGCGCCTCCGCACCTGCTCAAGGCGGGGGACTGGCCCCGGATAGCCCTTATAGAAAATATGTCGGCACCGGCTTGGGCATGAAACTCCGCATGCACCCCCTGGCGGCTGCTTTAATCCTTAAACAGCTCGAAAAGCTGGATGAACAGAATGCGATCATCAAGAAGCAGGTGCGACAGATTAACGATCGCGTTTGCCAGTTGCCCGGCCTCTCGGAGCCGCGCTGCCGGCAGGATCAAGACCGCGTGTACTATTCCGGCAACTTGCTGTTTCTTGACGGGGCGCGAGCCGGCATGTCGCGGGCGACGGTGGTGCGCGCCCTTCAAGCCGAGGGCGTTTCGGTTTCCGTTTGGGAGTATCCTGAAAATCACAAGTACGCGATCTACTCCGAGCCGGAGTGGTGGCACCACCCTATCGACGTGCCGAAGGATCTGCCCGGCTGCCGGCAAGTGAACGCACGGGCCATAAACCTGCCTCTGTTCCGCCAGGAGGCGCCGGAACTGGTCGAGCAATATATCCACGCCTTTGAGAAGATTTGGGCGCACCGGGACGAGTTGGGGCGAAGCTAAACAATAACGACTGAAGACTTTTTTCAATAGGAGAACCAATCATGGGTGAAAAGCTGAATCGCCGTCATTTTATCGCTGCCGCCGCCGCGGCCGGAGCGGCACTTCATAGCAGTCGAAAGGTCTTTGCCGCTGAAAAATCTTCGGCCAAACCGGCCCTTTTAGGCGGCACGCCGGTGCGACAGGGCGCCTTTTCGCGCTGGCCGATTATGGACGAACGCGAAGACAAGGCCATGCTCGAAGTGCTTCACAGCGGCCAGTGGTTCCGTGGCGGTGCGCCGAAGGTTACTGCCTTCGAAAACAGCTTTGCCGAGATGATGGGAGCAAAACACTGCATTGCCACTAACGGCGGCACGACCGCCTTGATTACTTCCTTGGGTGCGCTGGGAATCGGGCCTGGCGACGAAGTAATCGTTACTCCCTATACATTTATCGCCAGCGTCACCTCGATCATGTTCCATTTCGCTCTGCCGATCTTTGTGGACATTGATCTCGAAACATTCCAGATCGACGCGCGGAAGATCGAGTCGGCCGTCACGGAACGCACCAGGGCGATCATGCCGGTCCACATCGGCGGCAATGTCTGCGATATGGACGCCATTATGGCCGTAGCCGAAAAACGCGGCCTACCGATTATCGAAGACGCTTGCCAGGCCCATCTTGCCGAGTGGCGCGGGAAGAAGGCCGGTACGCTGGGCACGACCGGTTGCTTCAGCTTCCAGGTAACCAAGAACCTCTGTTCCGGCGAAGGCGGAGCAATTTTGACCGACGAGGACTCTTTGGCCGAAAAACTTTATGCCTTTCACAACAATTGCCGCGGACGAAGCACTACCGGCTATTTGTTCCGCTATATGCCTACCAGGGCGGCCAATTTCCGCATGACGGAATTCCAGGGCGCCCTGCTTTCCGCGCAAATGACGCGACTGGAGGAACAATCGAACCGGCGGAATGAAAACGCCAAATATCTCACCGAGCTGCTGCGCGAGATTCCGGGCCTCATGCCGGCCAAGATGTACGAAGGTTGCACGCGAAATGCCTGGCATCTGTATATGATGCGATACCGCGCGGAAGAGTTCGCCGGCTTGCCGCGGGCGAAGTTTATGGCCGCCCTGAATGCCGAAGGCGTGCCTTGCGGGGGTGGATATGAAACGCTGGATTGGAAAGCGTATTTGGAGGAAGCGTTTTCCACGCCTGCCGCACGTCGCGTGTTTCCCGAGCGCACCTTTGTCGAGTGGGGCGAACGCTGCCGCTTGCCGGAGTACGAAAAACTTTGCCAGGAAACTGTTTGGCTCGGTCAAACTACGCTGTTGGGCACGCGGCAAGACATGGAACAAATCGCCGAGGCGGTCCGAAAAATTCATGCCTTCGCCGCTGAACTCGCCAAGACATAAGCTTTTTGGGCAAGTGATTTACTGAGTTTGGGCGATTTTTGGGTGGTGGTATTTTTTCGTCTTGATTTGGGAGTAACAACTCATGCGTAAAGAAACCTGGACATCCCTTCTGGTCTGCATTGTGAGTGGGTTACTTTTGGGCTTTTCGACTGTTTGTGTGGATGTTCGCGCCGCCGATGTGGCGGATGTGCCGCGGTTGACGGCCGAAGTTTTCGATTCCGGCTTTTCGTGGGCGCACGACGCCTATAACGGCATGGGCACGGGCAGCGACGGAAAGATTTATTATGTCCTCAGCTCGGAACGACATGACATCGGCGCGCAGATGTACGCCTTCGATCCGGCCACGAAAGCCATCCGCCATGTCGGCGACATCTCAGAAGCTTGCGGCGATAAACAGTTGAAGGCCGTCGCCCAGGGCAAGGTCCACAATGTTCTTGTGGAACGTGAAGGAAAACTATATTTCGGCACGCACGTCGGCTACTATGAAATTATCGACGGTCGAGAGGTTACCGGCCGGCCGCCGCAGGGCTGGCAGCCGTATCGCGGCGGACATTTTCTGGCTTACGATCTAGCGACCGGCCGGTTTGAGGACCTAGGCATCCCTCGGCCCGGCGAAGCTATTATTTCTATGAACATGGATGTCGTTCGCGGAAGACTCTATGGCCTCACCTGGCCTACCGGATACTTTGTCACCTATGATCTGCCGACCAAGCAGATGAAAGACCTCGGCCCGATTTACCGCGACGGCGAAGCAGGTCAAGGAGATCGCTATCGTGTGATTTGTCGCTCTTTGGCCGTTGATCCGACGGACGGCAGCGTCTATTTCACCAGCGGCGACGGCGACATTCTCCGCTATGATTACGCCCACGAGAAGATCGAAACCGTGCCCGGCGAAAACATGAAAAAAGATTATTTCGGCCTTTACGATCCGACCGATTCCGGCCACATGGCATATAACTGGCGTCAGGTGGTCTGGCGTCCTGCCGAGCGCGTCTTCTACGGCGTGCATGGCAATTCCGGCTATCTTTTCCGCTTTAATCCACGCGAGCCGCGCGTGGATGTCTTACGGCGAATTACCTCGCTGCCCTCCCAGCGCAGCGGTATGTATGACCAATTCAGCTACGGATATTTAGGCTTTACGCTCGGCCCTGACGGCCGCACATTGTATTATCTTACCGGCGCGCCAATCTACAAAGATGGCAAGCGTCTGACGGGCAAAGAGCGCACGGCTCGCGGCGAGGCCAAAGGGCTGGAAGACCTCCATTTGATTACCTACGACATTCCCAGCGGAAAATATATCGACCACGGCGCCATTTTCATGCCCGACGGTCAACGGCCGCTGTATGTCAACTCTATCGCCCTGGACAAAGAAGGTTCCGTTTATACGTTGTGCCGCGTCAAACGCGGAGAGCGAACGGTTACGGACCTTATTCGCATACCGGCTGAATCCATTCATCTTGATCAGGAGGAGAGCAAATTGAAATGAGCGCAAAATTTCGGTTCAGCAGGTTTCTTGGCGTTTGGTGGCTTTTGGCCGGCTTGTTGCTAGCTGCCGAGGCCGTAGCGGATAACGAGGGCAAACCGACGCGGCTCACGAATCCGCTGGCGCTCCGAATGTCGAACTATGGCAAGTACGAAGCCGTCGGCTGGACGCACTTGCCGACGCTGGGCATCAAGCATGTGTTCCTTTTTACTCCGCCGGCGTCAGAGGTGCCTGCTTTGGAAAAACGCTTGCAGGAGCACGGTTTGCATCCCCTGGTTTTTCACGGCAAAACAGACCTCGGACGTGAGAGCTGGTCCGAGGAGCTGGACGCCCAACTGGCCGTCTGCCGCGCGATGGGCGTGCGGTATCTTTTCTTCTCGCCCAAGCATACCGGTCTGGACAAGCCGGCGGCCTATCAACGTTTGCGCGAAGCCGGAGAACTGGCGCGGAAGCACAACGTCATTATCGCCCTGGAAACACACCCTGATCTCGGCACCAACGCCCAGGCCCATCGCGAAACCATGCGCCAGGTGAACCATCCCAATGTGCGGGTAAACTTCGATACCGGTAACATCACGTTCTACAATCAGGGAGCGAACGCCGTCCGTGAATTGGAGCAGATCATCGACTACGTGGCCACTGTGGAATTAAAAGACCATAGCGGTCGCTATATGGAGTGGAACTTTCCGCCGCTCGGAAAAGGCGTGGTCGATTTCCCCGCCATCCTCAAATTGCTCGAAAAACATAGTTTCCAAGGCCCGATCACCATCGAAGTTGAGGGCGTTCAGGGCGTGGAAATGGACGAAAACCAAACCAAACAGTACATCGCCGAATCGGTCAAGTACGTCCAATCGCTCGGCGATTTTCAATGAGATTCTCTTTAGCGGCGAGAACATACGCCGGCCGTCTCGGTTGGTTGAAGGCGACGGGAGGCTTTTTCCCTATTCGCTCTCGACAGCCGCAGGAGGGTTTGGTAGAAAAGTTTGTGCCGGATATTTTCGGCAGAAAGGACGGCGCGCCGGCGTGAACGGGTTGGAACTGCTGCTGGCCATGGGGGTTCTGGTCTTGGGCAACGGCGTGTTTGCCGGCTATGAAATCGCTTTGGCCGCCGTTACTCGTGCCCGACTGCAAGTTCTGGTCGGAGAGAACCGCCGCGGGGCGAAAGCCGCCCTGTATATGAAGGAAAACATGGAGGCCAGCTTGGCCGCCGTCCAGGTGGCGATTACGCTTCTCGGCGCTTTCGCTGCGGCCATCGGCGGGGCCGGCGCCTGGGAAGGACTGAAACCCTTCCTGGAAAAGCGGCTGCACTTCTCCCCTGGTGTGGCCGGGGCGACCGCCATTGCCACAGTCGTACTGCCGCTGACGTTTTTCAGCATCCTCTTCGGCGAGTTGCTGCCCAAGGTGTTTTCTCTGCGAAACAAAGAATGGGTTTGTTTGCGACTCTCGCCGCTGTTACGCTGGTTTTGTTTCAGCGTGTGGCCGGCGGTGTGGTTGTTCGAGTCGTGTGTAACGACGATCGTGGCCTGGAGCGAACGCCGCTGGCGGCCGCAATCTCCTACAACCAAATCAGAAGCCGTGGAACTGCTGGAATTGCGCGCCCATGCCGCTTCTGCCCGTGCCTCGCGGCTGATCGGCGAGCGTGAAGAACGCATCATTCTGGGCGCTGCGCGGTTCGCCAGCCGGACCATCAGCGAGATCATGCTTCCCGCAGAGCATATTCGCATGCTTACCGTCGATGCCTCGTTAGGCGAGTGTTTGGTGGCGGCCCATCTGGATATGCACACACGCTACCCTGTGACAGAACGGGCGAACGATCCGCAAACGATTATCGGTTATGTCAATTTCAAGGACCTTGTGGCTTTGTTGCGGCTGAGTCGGCCGCATGAGGCTTCGTTGCGCTCCATTCTACGGCCGTTACCGCGCCTGTCCGCCGACATGATGTTGACCGCCTGTCTGGAACGACTCATCCGCGAACACACGCATATCGCCCTGGTTAAAGACGAAGCCGATAAAGTGGTGGGCATGATTACCCTGGAAGACGTGCTCGAAGAGCTGGTCGGCGAAATTGAGGATGAATACGACCGTTTGCCGAGTCACGTAGTGCGCGCCGGCCGCGCATGGGTGATAGGGGGCGGCCTTTCTTTGGAACAACTCCACGCCCAAACCGGCATTGACCTCGCGGTGGATCCGCCCCCACAGCCGCCTACAGAAGGTCAGGCCTTTCCCCGAACCGTCAGTGAATGGCTTTCAGGGCATCTTCAGCGCGGACCCCGCGGCAGCGACGTGCTTCAACGGTCAGGGCTGCGAATTCTGGTACGTAAAGTCCGCCGGCAAAAAGTCCTCGAAGTCCAAATCGTCCGTGAAGATGAAGCCAGGGACGCCGACGAGCGTGCTTCTGTTCGGGCATTCACCCCAAACGGCGATGCCACTCGAGACCAAGCATAATCACGTTGATGCCGGAGCCGATGCCGAGCAAAGCCACGCGATCGCCTGGCTGAACTCTGCTGCGCTCAATGCCGATCGCGGCGGTAAGCGGCAAAGCTACGGCGCCGGTATTACCCAACTCTTCCAACGTGGAAAAATCGATAGCCGGGTCCAGCTTCAGCGTCTCGAACAGCAGCCGGCGATGTGCACGTCCGACCTGATGACAAAAGGTTTTGTTTATCTCCGCCGGTTTCCACCCTACTTCTGTAAGAAAATGTGAGAAACTCTCTTTCGCGGCGGCGATGCCGGCTTGCATTAAAGCCTCGGAGTCGGTCCACATTAGAGGATGAGCAAATTCGTCGCAGACATTTTCGTTGGCGATGCCGACTGCTTCTTCAGCATTGTTCGAGGCGTTGCCGTAACATAGCTCGCAATGGTCGCTGAAGGCTTCGACAATGCCGCCCAACAGACGATTGCCTGTACGACTCAGCTCCCGATGGCACAGCAATATCGCGGCGCTGCCGGAGCCTATAGTCAGCGAAGCAAATGCCTGTTTGATGTCCCGGCGGGAAAGCGCCGTATCGGAATTGAGCTTTGCGATGGTCGTTTCGACAAGTGCGCGGCTGTTTTCTGTGCCGACGACTATCCCCGCTTGAATCTGCCCCAGTTCGATCATGTCGGCCACCTGAGCGAGAGCATTGAGCAGACCTAGACAGGCGTTGGAAACGTCATAGACGGCGCAAGAGCGCGGCAAACCTAGGTTGCGATGCACCAGGCAGGCTGTGGCCGGCTCCACGAAGTCGCGGCAGACGGAACCGTGAACCAGGGCGCCGATTTTTCGGCGGTCGATGCCGGCAGTCTGAATCGCCTTTTCGGCGGTTTCACTGCTTTTCAGGCTGGGCGGCATCCCCGGCGGCCAAAAACGCCGGGCCGCGACGCCGCTCATCATCTCCAACCGCCCTTCCGGCAAACGCAAACGCCGATAGAGCGGCGCGAGTCGGGCTTCGAGTTCGGCCGAAGTAACCACTTCGTCCGGCAAACTGTAGGCGAAGGCTTCGAGGTAAACATTTTTGTATCGCATGTTCGCGCTCTATTTTAGAAGCCTTGCCGCGCAACAGGAAGACGCAAGACCTGCACAAAAAAGCCACGTCAAAAACAGGGGCCGCCGGCTGTTGGGGAATGACAACCGAAGCACGGATTTGGAGAAAAGGAAAATTGCTCAGGGAATGAGCACGATTTTTCCGGCCAGTGTGCCGGCGCGGCCGAGGGTGTTTTCTTCCTGTAAACGGTGTGCAGCTGCAGCATCCGAAAGCTTCATAACGCGGTCGATCCGCGCACGCAAGCGGCCCTTGCCCAGCCAGCGATTGATCTCCGCCGCAGCTTTGCGTTGTTCGTCGGGCGGGGTGTTGAAGATGGCGTAGCCCAGGAGCTTACAATCCTTTCGATAGAACGAACCGAGGTTGAAGCGAACTTTCGTGTCGCCGCCGGCCATGACCACAATCCGTCCTCCGACGGCCACATTATTTATCGCACGTTCCAGGTCTTGATCGCGTCGGGTTTCAAACCAGACGTTGACGGGGCCGAATTTTTTCAGGGCGGCTTCCAGATCATCGGTGCGGTAATTGATGACCATCGTCGCCCCAAGCTCTTGACAAATTTCCACCTTCCTCTTGTTTCCGGCAGCGGCCAGGACGCGGGCGCCGATGATGCGGGCCATTTGGATGACGCAAGAGCCGACTCCGCCGGCCCCGCCACCGACAAAGACGCCCTCGTCCGTTTTCAGTCGCGCTTCACGGAACAAGCCGAGATGTGCGGTAAGACCGACCATTGCGATGGCGGCGGCATCCTCATCGGAAACTTCTTCCGGCGTGGGATATACCCAGCATTCTTCGACCACGGCGTATTCGGCGAAAGTGCCCTGGCGGCCGAACATCCCTTGGTTGCTCCCCCATACGCGGTCACCCTTGCGATACTTAGTTACTTCCGGTCCGACTGCTTCCACTACCCCGGCAAAGTCGCAACCGAGAATGAACGGTTGGGGCAAGTCCATCTCCAGCATGCCGGAGCGGAGATACGTGTCCACCGGATTCACGGCGACGGCAGAAATCTTTATCAGCACTTGCTTGCCGGTGGGCTTGGGCTTAGGCAAACTGCCGTAAATGATTTTTTCCGGCGGTCCGGTTTTCTCGATATACGCAGCTTTCATGAGCACAGAAAGGGGCGTAAAAAGCACACAGAAAAAGTCAGTTTTGTCTTACAAAAATGACACTCTAAAGTGGGGGATTGTTTATCTGGATTATAAGCTTTGCGCTGACTTCTGAAAAGTATTTTCTTTGCAAATTTTTGCAAAATGAAGAGAAAAAATCAAACAGGCGGCGGAAAAAAACAATGCTCGAGCAGGCAGGTTCGCCCCCTATTCTGTGGTATGGTGAAGTGCAAAGCGACTCAGCGCGATGTCTTAATCGCTTACCAATTCCTCAGCCCAAAGACTGGTTTGGCGAATCGCTTCCCGCAACAGCACCAACAATGCCCCGGGATCGTAGGGCTTGCGCACGAAATAGTGGCAGCCGGCCGCGCGGCATCTTCGTACCAGACCAGGGCCGTCGCGACCGCTGAGCACAATTATCGGCGTTCCGCATGTCTCCGGCATATCAGAAAGTTGCTCGCAAACCGTCAGACCGTCCGCATCCGGCAAACCTAAGTCGAGAATCACGGCCGAAGGCGGCTCTTGCTTTGCCGAAGCCACGCCGGCGGCTGCGGAGCCGACGGCCACCGTGCGAAAGCCCTGTTGCTTCAAACAATGCGCAAGCACATTGGAAACGCCTTCGTCGTCGTCGATTATTAACACACTATGCCGGCGGGGAATAAACGCCGGCGCCGGGCGGCTATGCGGCAGGGTGGCTTGTTCCGTAGGCATGGGCGTATCAGGAAGGATATTAGCGAAGGAAATAACGGCACGTAGGAAACCGGATCGTAAACTGCTAAAATCTAGGGTAATTTACCGAGAAGTCAAATCTTCGCCTGCCCTAGCAAATTTTACGGTCCTGCGGGCCGAGGCAAGAATGGGGAAAAGCCAGACCGCAATTTCCCGTTAATCCCCCGGTAGTCGTCCGCTGGGCACAATTCGGCGGTGTATAATTCCCCTGGAGTTTTTTCGCTCCGGCTTCTTATGCCCTGGAAGTTCATAGGGGCAAAAAGCCGGTAAAAGCTGCATAAGCGGAGTCTTGCGATTTTATGCATGCGCGGCGGCGATTTTCTGTGGTTTTGACGGCAGCCTTTGTCGGCTGGTTGTGGATTTCCACAGCCACGGCTCTGGAAAGGACCGCCGCCTACCTCGCAGCCCTGGAATCCATTACCACGGACGATCTGACCCGGCATGTGAAGCAATTGACAGACGAAAAGATGGAAGGGCGCGAAGCAGGCACGCGAGGCGGATTGGCGGCGGCGCATTATCTCGCCGAGGCGCTTGCCCGACTCCGCCTCCCACCGGCCGGCAGCGACGGCGGCTATTTTCAACCCCTACCGCCGAACTATCGCAACGTGCTCGCTTTGCTGGAAGGCCGCGACCCGGAACGCAGCGCAGAAGTAATCGTCCTCGGAGCGCATTACGACCACCTGGGCTACGGCGGCTACGGTCTCAGTCGCGGCCCTTACGGCTATTTGCATCCTGGAGCGGATGACAACGCCAGCGGGACTGCCGGCGTGTTGGAGACGGCGGAAGCCTTTACTTTCCTGCCGGAGTCGCCGCGGCGCTCGATACTGTTTGCTTTCTGGGATGCGGAGGAGAAAGGGCTGCATGGCTCGAAATACTGGGTTGCACATCCGACGCCGGCCGCAAAACGTGTGGTTGCTGCAATCAACTTGGACATGCTGGGCAGGCTGCGCGATAACCGCTTGATAATCCACGGTTGCCGCAGCGGGGCCGGATGGCGACGGTTGCTTTGCTTTCAGAACAGCGCCGCTTTGCAACTGGAGTTTCCCTGGTCGCTGAAGCCTGCTTCGGATCATTACTCTTTCTTTGAGCAAGGTGTGCCGGCGGTCATGTTCCATACCGGCATCCACAACGATTGCCATCGACCCAGCGACACCGCCGACCGCTTAAACCCTGAAGGCATGAGGTGGGTGGTGCGCATGGTGTTCAGCGTTCTTTACGAACTGGCGGAAGAGCCGAACAGCGTGCCGAAATATCGACCAGCCGCACGAAATGAAACCGCCGAAGACGAACGCGCGGCCGAAAACTTTCCGAAGCCGCCTGACCGTTTGGGCGTAGCCTGGCAAGAAGACGCGGCGACAGCCGGCGGAATTCACGTCACCGATGTTTTCCCCGGTTCGCCTGCAAAGCGTGCAGGCGTGCAGGTCGGCGATGTGATTATTCGCTTCGCCGGCAAGACCATTCGACGAGATGCAGATTTTTTTATTGCCGTGCGCACCGCTGAAAATCCTGCTTCACTCGTCCTTAAACGTCCCGACGTAGAAGAAGAACTGGAATTGCAGGTGGAGTTGGACGGCGAGCCATGGCGCTGGGGATTCGCATGGCGCACGGACGAAGCCGAACCCCAGGCGGTGATTATCACCCACGTCCTGCCGGATACGCCGGCCGGTGCGGCCGGGCTTCGCTCCGGAGATCGCGTGTATCAGGTCGGCAGCAAGGATTTCGCCGCCGCCGAGTTCGCCCAACTGCTAAAATGCGCTGCTCCGTTAATTTTGCTCGTCGAGCGCGAAGGGCGGTTGCAGACCGTTACGCTTTCTGACCGCGAATCGCCTGAGGAAAGGGCAAAAGCCTCGGCCATGAAGTCTGAATAGCCGCCGTGTGTTCAGGCGTCTAGCGGAGAAGGCCTTACTTTGCCTCATGAAGCTTGCCGACGCCGATTTTTCTGGCCTTCAACACGGGGTCGGTCTTCAGGGGTAACTTTACGGCCGCACCGGTTTCTGAAGCTTTGTAAATGGCCAGAATCAACTCGACGGAACGGCGTCCCTCAAGCCCGTCGATGAGCGGCTGTCTGCCCCGACGAATCGCCTCGACGACATTCTGGAATTGACGGGCGTGGCCGTGGTGGCCGATAGCCTTGGGATCGGCGGCCCCGCCGCCGCCGCTGACGCGCCGCGCCATCTGCCGGCGAATAACGGCGTCGCGGCGCGAGGGTTTGGAAAAGTCCCACTTGATGATGTCTTCTTCTTCGGTCATGGCCGAGCCTTCGCTGCCGTGAATCTCGATGCGCTTCAAATAGCCGGGATATACGGCGGTCGAGGCTTCGATTATGCCCAACGCTCCATTGGCGTAAGAAACTGCGGCTACGGCGACATCTTCGACGGCGATGCGTTGATGAGCGAGCAGGCCGGTCCGTGCGCGAACTTCCGCCACGGGGCCCATCAACCAGAGCAGCAAATCCACGCTGTGGATGGCCTGATTCATCAGCGCCCCCCCGCCGTCCAGCTCCCAACTGCCGCGCCAGGCGCCGCTGTCGTAATACTGCTGGCTGCGATACCATTTGACGTAGGCGTCGCCCAGGGTCAAGCGGCCGAAACGGCCTTCCTCCACCGCGCGGCGAAGCTCGATGCTGGAATCGTGGAAGCGGGAAGGAAAAATGGTGGACAACACCACTCCAGCCTTGCGGCACGCCTCGATTATCCGGTCGCAACGTCGTAGGGTAATCTCCAGGGGCTTTTCGACGATGACGTGTTTTCCGGCCTCGGCGGCGGCGACGGCCGGTTCCATGTGTGCCCCGCTGGGCGTGGCCACGGTTACTACTTCCACCGCCGGGTCCGCCAGCAACTCGTCCAACTCGCGATAGGCTTTACAGCCGGTTTCCTCGGCCAGCTTTTCCGCCGCCGCCGATATGGTGTCATAACACGCGATCAACCTGGCGCCGCGAACATCTCTTATCGCCCTGGCGTGAAAATGTGAAATCATCCCGCAACCGATAATTCCGAAACCGATGGTCATAATCCACTTCTCCTTACGGCTAACCTTCGTAACAGCCGAGTCGGCTTTTCGTTGTCATTTCCGGGCACGATATTATCTTACCGAATGTTGATTGGCAGTAAAGGAACTCAAACATTTACCGGCTATTTTTCAAGCCCTTCACTTTGCGATCAGGCTGGTCAACCAGAGGAATACGCTCGCGCTGTTGAGCGCGGCGTGGAGGACGACCGCCGGAGCAAGTCGATGGGTACGAAAGTACAGAAAACCGAGCACCAGGGCAAGGAAAAAGAGCGTGAAAGGGTCGGGAGCCAGATAGCTCGGCAAAAGTCGGATTAAGGCGTACTGAAGCAAATAGATGGGCGGAGCGACGGCCAAAAAGCCCCACAGTCCCAGCCGCACATCCGCCCACAACCACCGCCCATCCCAGCCGAAATCTGACGCCGTGGCGCCGACGAACCGGCGCAACCAGGCGATGGCGAACATTACAGCCAACAGGCCGGCGATAACGTTGCTTACGAGGAGAAAAACCAGAAACGGTTGTTGCAAACTCGGCCCGGCCACGCGGAAGTGCAACCGAGCAAAAAGCAGCGCGGAAAGCAGTATCGGCCCTGCGCCGCGCGGCAAATATCGCCGCAAGGTTACCAAGCGTTTCCGCCGCCGAACTTCGCCGGCTTCGAGCCATCCTTGAAGCAACAGTCGAAAAAAGAACTCTTCAACCACCGGCGCGACAAACATCACAGCAATCAGGCACAAGACGAAAATCCATACGTTTCCTTCGGCCATAAGTCGCGCGACACCGTGCACAGCCCTATCCCGATCAGGGTTGTAAACAGGCTGGGGCTGCAAGGCTTCGCCGCCCAGAATTACTCCGGCGGCCCAGAGCGCGGCTCCCTGAACGGCCAAATAGAAAACCAGAATTACCAGCAGGTCCGGCAGTCGCCAGGGAACCGAAGGACGCGGTTGATATGGCACCAGTGGACGGCGACGAATAAGCACCACCACCCAAACCGCAAGGCAACTTATGATGGCCGCCATGACCGGCAGTGAAAGCCAGAAGAGCAAATGCGCGGTAAGCATAATTAGGCAATCGGCAAACACAACTAATTCAGGCAAAACTCCGGTGAATTATTGCCGCGCGAGTAGCTTCCAGGCTGCCCAAATGTAAACCAGGCCGGAATAGATGGTCAGGCCGACCGCCGCCCAAACCGTGCCGACCAACAGCGTCGGCAAGCAGCCGGCCCAGCACGATTCCGGCGTATCACAAGCGAGATAGAACAAGCAGACGCCGGCGGCCAGACATTGAACGAACATCTTTAATTTGCCCGATTTCCTGGCGGAAAAGTCGCCGCCGCGCTGCTCGATAAAGCTGCGCAGTGCGGTTACGAGCAGTTCTCGGCCGACGATGACCACGACCATCCAGGGCCGCAAGCCCCAGGGCACGGCGTTCATTTCCGGCACGGCGGCAAGCATGATAAAGGTGCCGCAAATAATCAACTTATCGGCCAGAGGATCGAATATCCGGCCCAACTTCGTTACCTGGCAGTACTTTCGCGCCAAATAGCCGTCGCCCCAATCTGTGGCAGCGGCAAAGATGAATAACACGAAGCTGGTGCGGTAGAACTCCACGGCCAAAAAACAAATCATTACTCCCGCCAACGCCAGGCGCAAGGCAGTCAGTAGATTAGGCAGGTTGAAAACCAATTGGAGTTGGGCATTGTCCGTTGAGTCGGCGTTCATCGGCGTTTGGCCTTCTTGCTCCCTCTGTGAAAACGCTTGCCTGGGCCGACAGGGATTGCATCGGCGTCATCGCAAACAAAGGCTATTAAATCATATCCTTCCGCGGCGACAATCTCACTGCACACAATTTCGCCTGAAGAAAGCTTTTTGCCGGTGATATACACCCGACCGTCGATGTCCGGCGCATCCGCCCAGCTCCGGCCGAGATAGACATGTCGTCGGGCATCGAAGGGCTGATCGACGATGACTTCCATACGTCGTCCGACTTGCGCGGCGGACCAGGCGAAAGAGATTTCCTGCTGCGCTGCCATCACGCGGTCGCGTCGTTCGCGGGCGATCTTTTCCGGCACTTGCCCGACGAGTTCCGCCGCCGGAGTGTGCGGTTCAGCGCTGAAGGCAAACACGCCCAAACGCTCAAACCGCTGTTGCCGGACAAACGCCAGCAATTCCTCAAACTGTTGTTCGGTCTCGCCGGGAAAGCCGGTCATCAACGTAGTTCGCAAAACCGGCGAAGAGATTCTTTTTCGCAGGCGATCGAGGAGCCGTTCGGTTTCCGGCCGATCGATTCCCCGGCGCATCCGCCGCAGCACTTCATCGTTAATATGTTGTAAGGGGAGATCGAGATAAGGCAAAATCTTCTTAGAGCCGGCTATAACGTCCAGCAGCTCGTCGGTGATATGCATTGGATAAAGATACATCAGCCGAATCCACCGCAGGCCGGAGACATCTTCCAATTTGCGGAGCAATTCGGCCAGCAGCGGCCGGCCGGAGGTGTCTATCCCGTAATAGGTAGTATCCTGAGCGATCAAAACCAGTTCGCGCGTGCCGTCGGCCGCCAGTTGCTCGGCTTCCTCGATTACGAGGCGTAAGGGCTTGCTGCGATAGGGGCCGCGAATACGTGGAATGGTGCAAAAACTGCACGCCCGATTGCAGCCCTCGGCAATCTTCAAATAAGCCACGTGCGGCAAGGTCAGCCGCCTACGGCCCAGCTCGCTCATCGACTCGTTGCAAGCCGGCGGCAAACTGGCATATTGTTTGTCCGGCTCTTTCTCCAGGGCGCGCACGGCGGCAGTTATCTCATCCCGGGCGAAAACTCCCAAAATGCCATCCACTTCCGGATACTGCTGAAGCAACTCTTCCCGCTGCCATTCAACCAGACAACCGACTACAACCACGCGACCGACCAAGCCCGCAGCTTTCAACCGCAACATTTCGGCGATTGTCGTGTGCGCCTCTTCTCTAGCGGCGGCCACAAAACCACAGGTATTAACCACCGCTAAAGATGCACCCTCCGGCTGAAAAACCAGGCGATAACCTTCGCGCTCAAGCAAACCGGCTAAGCGCTCGCTGTCCACCAGGTTCTTCGGACAACCGAGGCTGGCAAGGTAAAAAGTCCGATTGTTCGTGGGTTGTGTTCGGTTCAAAGTCTTTTCGGCACAAAAACTCGGCAAAAAACAATGACAATCTGCAATCTACACCATGCTACCAAAGCTTCAGGCAATACTCAACCTACCGGCCTCATGGTCGATGACTCAACAACAAGCCGGTCAAGAAGTCAGCACTTCTCCGGCTTGTCCTTTGCGTCGGCGCGTGCGGGGACTGGAAAGAGGCCGCATGTTATATTATAGTGTACATAAGTACATATAGATTATGAGGGCCTGCCATGCTGCCGGATTTGACCGTTGAAGAACTCGTTGCCGGACTGGATTGGGTGGCTGAAAACACGCTGGCCGGAAGCGGAATGACAATGCCGCCGGTGGACGCATTTCAACTTGCCCGTGCTTTAGGCATCACCATCGTCTGGGATGAGCGGCAAACGTGCCGTGCACGGTATGTGCGTTTAGGCGGTCGAGAAGGTCGGAAGCATCGCGCCGTCATTCTTCTTCGACCCGATCCCCGCCCAGAACGTCTGCATTGGGCCGTAGCGCACGAACTCGGCGAACATCTCGCTTACCGGGTGTTCGAGCGGTGGCAAGTGGAGCCTTGCGAACTTAGTGCCGAAAGCCGTGAACATACGGCCAATTGCCTGGCGCGGCGGTTGCTGTTACCTTCGCGGTGGTTTGCGGTGGACGGTCAGTCGCTAGGGTGGGATTTATGGGCCTTGAAAGCCCGCTATCACACTGCCAGCCATGAACTGATTGCCCGACGCATGCTCGATTTCCGGACGCCGATAATCATCAGCATTTTCGATAACGGACGATTGCATTTTCGCCGATGCAATTTTTTGCACCGTCCACCGCTGACACCCGTCGAACGCCGCTGTCAGCGCCGGGTATACAATTCCGGCCGGCCGATACGGGCGACCTTTTCGCAGGGCTTTGTTCAAGGTTGGCCGGTTCACGAACCGGGTTGGAAGCGGGAAATCCTCCGCTTAGAAGTGCAATGTTCTATTGACGAATAACCGTGAATTCTACCGATGCTTCGGCTTCTCCAGCCTGGATGTAATGATGATTGACAAGCTCCATGTTGCTTGGCATACTACGGCATAGTTTTAGGAGAAGTCGGGCATGTCAGCGATGGAAGAACTTTATCAGCAGCGGCTGCAACGTTATGTGAAGGCCATGCGCAATGAAAAGCCGGACCGCGTGCCGATCCGCCCGTTCGTGGCCGAGTTTACGGCCAAATACGCCGGCTATACTGCTCAAGAAGTCGTCCAGGATTATCGCAAGGCGATGGACGCTGCTATGCGCTGCGCAGCCGACTTCGATTGGGACGCCATCGTGGCCAACATGGTTTACGTGTGGAGCGGACTGACGCAGGCAATCGGCTTGCGATATTATGCCGTGCCCGGCGTAGATTTGCCGATTGACACCGGCTTCCAATACCTTGAACCCCCGGAAGACAAGGCCTGGATGCAGCCTGATGAATATGATGCGTTGATTGCCGATCCGACCGGCTATTTGTTCAATGTGTGGTTACCGCGTGTCTCGGCGGACGTAGTGCCGCCCGGCGCACAGGCCACGCTGCGAAACAATCTTTCGTTTCTTAAGGGCGGGATGGCGATGCTCGATTACTTCTACGCCCTGGGCAAACAGGTGGAACGGTTGCGGAATGAGTGCGGGACGGTTTCCGCCATCTCCGGCATCCTGAAGGCCCCCCTGGACATCCTGGCCGATAAGCTGCGGGGCTACAAAGGACTGTGCAGCGATTTGTTCCGCCGGCCGGAAAAGGTGATTGCGGCTTGCGAGGCTCTGGCACCCCATCTCTTACATGTGGCCTTGAGCGGCGCAGACCCCCAAAAGAACGTGCCCATCGGCCTGTGGCTGCATCGCGGGTGCATTCCGTTTCTTTCGCCGGCACAATTCGAACGTTTCTATTGGCCCACGTTGAAATGGATTATCGAGGAGCTTTGGGCGCGTGGGCATCAGACGCTGTTTTATGCCGAAGGCGAATGGAATCCGAACCTGAAATGGATTGCCCAACTGCCGGAACGAAGCATCATATACCATGTGGATCGGGGCGATATTTTCGAGGTGCATCGTGCGGTGGGCGAAAAGTTCTGCCTAAGCGGTGGCATACCCAACGAGCTGCTGGCTTTCGGTTCGCCCGACGATGTGCGTGCCTATTGCAAGAAGGTTATCGACGGCGTGGCGCGCGACGGCGGTTATATCATGGACGCGGGTGCCATCATGCAGGACGATACGCAGGTGGAAAATCTCAAAGCAATGACGGATGCCGTACACGAGTATGGGGTTTATTAGTCGTCAAAAATGACAAACGGCCTTTGCCGGAATACCGGCGTTTCGTATAAGTAGGGTGCTAACATGGAAAAGCAAACTTCGCAGTCTCGCCCTCCTGGGACTTGTATTCCCTGGGAGGAAAAACGAAAAGAGTTTCCGCAAATTCAGGGTAACGAAGAGTTAATCAAGCAGATTTGGGAAGAAGTCGATGCCCTGGGCTATATGTACATTTGGCAGGTATTGCTGTCTTTCTGAGAGGCTGCTTCTTCCTGAAGTGTTACTTATTTCCGGGAGAGACCATGAGTGAAACGGATGCTTTGTTTCAGGCTGTTGCTGCCGCCCGCGAAACGGAAGTGCTGGCCTTGGTTCGAGAGCGCTTGTCCGCCGGCGTCAGCCCGCTGGATATTCTTGCCGAGTGCAATCGGGGGATGATCGAGCTGGGCAATCGTTTTGCCGCCGGCGAATGTTTCTTGCCGGACCTGATGTTTGGGGGCATGATTATGAAGCAGGTCATGGCCGAACTGAAGCCCCACTTGGGCGCCGGCCCGGAAAAAACCGCACATGCGACCGTCGCCCTTGGCACTGTCGAGCACGATGTCCACGATATCGGCAAAGACATTGTAGCCACAATGTTGCGTGGGGCAGGCTTTGAGGTTATCGACTTGGGCGTGGACGTCCCCCCTCAGCGATTCGTAGAAGCTATTCGGCAATATAAACCGCGTGTGGTCGGCATGAGCGTTCTGTTGACGACTTGCTTCAAATCGGTAATTGCTACGGTGGAAGCCATTCGCACGGCAGGTTTGCGCGATTCGGTGGCCGTCATGGTCGGCGGTGCGGCAGCCGGGCCGTTGCTGGCCGAAAAAGCCGGCTGCGACTTTTACGGCAAGACGGCTGTGGACGGCGTAAAATATGCTGCTTCGCTGGTTGGCTTGGCTTAAAAATGATAACGGAATTCAAAAAAATCGAGCGAGGGACTGAAAAGATTCGGCTTCTCGGCATCGCTATTTGTGCCCTGGCGACGGCTTTGCCTGTGGGCGCCGTTTCTTACGGCCAAGATTGGGCCAAGGCGATGTTCGATCACTTGAGCTACGATTTCGGCGTCGTCGCGCGCGGCGCCAAAGTCGAGCATCGCTTCATCATCGAGAACATCTATGAAGAGGATGTTCATATTCAGTCTGTCTCTTCCTCTTGCGGCTGCTCGAAGGTGGAGGTCGAAAAACGGTCCTTAAAGACCTGGGAAAAGACGGGCGTAGTCGTGGTCCTCGACACCCGCGGCTTTCTCGGTCGGAAGGACGCCGTGATTACGGTCGTTTTCGACGCGCCTTTCCATGCCGAGGTGCAACTCAACATCTATAGCTACATCCGTCGGGATGTGGTGGTGCAGCCCGGCGCGGTGGAGTTCGGCACGGTTCCTCAAGGGGCCGAAACGACGCGCACCGTGAAGGTCAGCTATGCCGGCCGCAGCGATTGGCGCATCGAGCGAGTGGAATGCCGCAATCCACATCTCGAAGTGCATTTCTCGGAAATTCAACGTACCGCCGGCCAGGTCGCCAACATCGCTTACGAACTCACGGCGAAACTCAAGGCCGACGCGCCGCCAGGCTATATCAAGGACCAACTGGTGCTGGTTACCAATGATGCCAATCCTCAAGCAGCACGTGTGCCCGTCAGCGTCGAAGGAGTAGTAGCGGCGGCGCTCAGCGTGCGGCCGGCGGTGCTGTTGATGGGCGTAGGCGAAGTCGGACAACCTTTGACGCGAAACGTCGTCGTGCAGGGCCAAGCACCGTTTCGAATCCTCGCCGTTCGCTGCGATGACCGGCGGTTTCAATGTCGGTTGCCCTCCGAGGCGAAGACTATCCATATTTTGCCGATAACCTTTCTCGCCGCGCAGCCGGCTAAGCCAGGCACGGTGAAATCAAAACTCCGCATCGAAACCGATTTGTCCGGCGGGGCGGCTGTGGAACTGGAAGCGGTGGTCCAGCTCGGAACCGTTTCAGACGCCGAACATTAGCCCTTTTTCTTGCCGCCGGATACCATGCCTGTCGGTTGCGTAGCGGCGTAAAGGTGCCTTTTTTCGGCACCTGGCTTATAGCCGTTCGTTAGAACCCCTACAGTTGGCGCCACCGTTTTTTTCGGCGGGGGAGGCTTTGTTCTGCTTTGAGCTAACGGCGCCGAGCCGGCGGTCTCAATTTTTCAATAAAAAACCTATGTTTGGATAAAGCGCTGGGATTGGGAGAGAGAGGTTATGAAATTGCGGACTAAGATATTGTTGCTGGCTGCCTCCGGCATTCTGCTTACGGGTGCGATGGTTGTGGCCGCCGTATTGTATCAGGATTCGCTGATCAGCGACAAATTGGCTGTGGAATTGAGCGAGCGCGCCTGCGAAGAAAGCAGCAAGGTGGTACACACGGTCTTTCTCATGTTGCAATTGGAAGAGCAAAATGCCCGCAAGAAAGCCCTGGCCAATCTGCATCTGGCACAACAATTGCTCGGCGAAGCCGGACCGATCAAAATCGCTCCCGAAGCCGTTGAAATGGAAACGTTCGACCCCCAGCGAAAAAGGATGCGGAAAGTATCGCTGCCCAAAATGCTGGCCGGCGACACCTGGTTGGGCCAGGACCACGACGCGGCACGGTTGCCGCAATGGCTCGAGCGCTACCACGCCCTGGCTTCCGGCTATGCGGCGGTTTTTCAGCGCGTGAAAGATACGGACAAAATGATTTGCATCTCCACCAACATCAAGCAAGAAGACGGGAGTTGGACGACGGGCGCGAGCTTTGCAGCAGGCGCCATCGAAAATCCAGGCCGCACCCTGGCACAATCCGTTCTGCAAGGCGAAAGCTACTTCGGCCGGCTATGGTTGGCTGATAACTGGTTTATTGCCGCCGCCGAACCGCTTTTCGACGCCGACAAACATGTAGTAGGCGCCTTGTGTGTTGCTGCACCTTTGGACGAATTGCCGGAACTTCACAAAGCTTTGGCCGAAATCGTAGTGGGCAAAAGCGGGCGGATTTATCTGCTGGATTCACGCGGCCGTGGGCAAGGCAGTGTGGCTATTTCTTCATCCAAAGCCGGCGAGGATGTTCAAGATTGGAACGCTAAGGATGCGGAAGGACGACCCTTGTTTGTCGCACTGGCTGCTGAAGCCAAAGCGGCCAAACCTGGCGGGTGTGTGTTCAAGCATTTTCCGGCCGTTGAACAAAAAAGCGGCGCAACACGCTGGAAAATCGCCGCCGCCGCTTACTTTCCCGCCTGGGATTGGGTGATTGCCGCCGTCGCTTACGAAGATGAATTCCTTGACCCCCGCACTCAACTTGCCCGCGGAATGTTTCAAGTGGTGCAATGGAGCATCTTCGGTGCTATCGGGGCTTTCGTGATCTGCGGCGGCCTGAGCTGGATCGCCTCGCATCGGGTAACTGCTCCTCTGGCGCAAGCCGTGGCCATCATGGATAACGTCGCCCGCGGGGATTATAGTTGCCGGTTGCCGGTGGTCGGCAAGGATGAAATCGGACGTTTGGCGGCTTCGATCAACACGGCCGTCGAAGCCACGCAAAAGGCGCTCGACGACGTGCGCGCCGCCGCCGAACGCGAAAGCCGGGCGGCCATCGAACGTCAAACCAGCGAAACTCTGCGCCGTAAGGTGGACCGGCTGTTGGAGGTGGTGCGCGCCGCCGCCGCCGGAGATTTGACGCAAGACGTGCCCGTCGAAGGACATGAACCTGTCGATGAACTGGCCGCAGGCATCCGTCAAATGTTGAAAGACCTTTCGGCCGTCATCGGCCAGGTGGGCAAAAGCACATCACAGTTCCATGAAGTCTCGAAAACCATCGCCGAAAGTTCGCGGCAACTGGCTTTAGGCGCGCAGCACCAAAGCACCGGCGTCGAAGATATTACCACTGCTATCGCCGACCTGACGCACTCTATCGAGGCGGTAAAGGACAACGCTGCGGCGGCTAACCGCATGGCTGCCGACACCAGCCGCCTGGCTGAAGAGGGCGGAGAAGCCGTGCGCAAATCCGTCGAGGCCATGCGACTCATTCAAGCCAGCTCTGAAAAAATCGGCGAGATCGTCAAGCTGATTTCGGATATCGCCGGCCAAACCAACCTTTTGGCCCTGAACGCGGCCATTGAAGCCGCCCGTGCCGGCGAACATGGGATGGGCTTTGCCGTCGTAGCCGACGAGGTGCGGAAGCTGGCTGAGCGTTCCAACCAGGCCGCCCGCGAAATCGCCGAACTTGTCAAGGAATCTAATCGGCGGGTGGCGGAAGGGGCCGGACTCAGCGAACAAACCGGTGCGGCGCTGCGGAAGATCGTCGAAGGCGTCGCCGTCACGGCGGCGAAAATCGCCGATATCGCCGCGACTACCGCCGAGCAAGCCGTCGGCGCAAAGGAGGTTTCTCAGGCTATACAGGAAATCGCCCGCATCTCCGAGCAAGCCGCCGCCGGAAGCGCCGAAATGGCCGCCGGAAGCGAACAACTCGGCCGGCAAGCCGACGGACTCCGCGAACTGGTCAGCCGCTTCAAAACCCGACACGAAACCACCGCTTGAACGGCTTGCAAATCTGCCGCCGCCGTTGGTTTTTGCGGAAATTCCTGGCCGAATGTCACATTCCTTTTCGGCAATTGCTCTACCACGCCTGGAAACTTCGTCCACTTTTGCTTACATTAGAGGAAATGATAATTTCGTTTTTCTTACGCGTGAGGAACTAAGCAATGGAGAATCGTGTTTACAATTTTTCGCCTGGTCCGGCTGTTTTGCCCTTGCCCGTGCTCCAACAAATTCAACGTGAGATGCTTTGCCTGCCTGGGGCAGGCGCTTCGATTTTGGAGATCAGCCATCGCTCGAAGACCTTCGACGGCATCATCAATCAAGCGGAGGTCAACCTGCGGAAGTTGCTGCGCATACCGGACAACTATCGGGTGCTTTTCTTGCAGGGCGGCGCGTTGCTCCAGTTCGGCATGGCGCCGATGAACCTGCTGCGCGGGTCCGGCAAAACGGCGGATTACGTGGTTACCGGCACCTGGAGCAAGAAGGCCCTGGAGGAGGCCAAAACGCAGGGGCAGGTGCGGGTAGTCTGGGACGGCAAGAGCGGCAATTACAATCGCGTGCCCAACCAGAACGAATTGCAATTCAACCCCGATGCCGCCTACGCCTACATCTGTTCGAACGAGACGATTCAAGGGGTGCAATATCCGAAGCTGCCGGACGTAGGCGATTTGCCGCTGGTGTGTGATTCATCTTCGGACTTCCTTTGCCGGCCGATTCCGGTGGAAAAGTTCGGCATTATTTTCGCCTGCGCCCAGAAGAACGCCGGCCCCGCAGGCGTAACAATCGTCATCATTCGAGACGACCTGTTGGAACGTTCACCGAGCGATTTGCCTTCGATGGTCAACTACAAAGTGCTGGCCGAGGGCAAATCGTTGCTGAATACGCCGCCGACCTTTGCGGTATATGTGGTGAAACTCGTTACGGAATGGCTTCTGGAAGACATCGGCGGTCTGGAGCGGATGGCCGAAATCAACCGGCGCAAAGCCCAAATGTTGTACGAGGTGATAGACGGTTCCGACGGGTTTTATGAGGGGCACGCCGAGCCGAACAGCCGGTCGATTATGAACGTGCCCTTCCGTCTGGCCAATCCCGCGCTGGAAGAAACTTTTTTGAAACAGGCGGCGGAGCGCAAATTGTGTGAATTAAAAGGCCATCGTTCCGTCGGCGGCTGCCGGGCCTCGGTCTACAATGCCATGCCGGTCGAAGGCGTGCGACTGCTGGCCGAGTTTATGCAAGAATTCCGCGACAAACACCGCTGATGCCGACCGAAACTTTTTCGGCGGTGAAGCTGATGCGACCGAAACATGCCGCGCCGGGGTTATTGTTCCTCGGGCGCGAGCTGCAGCGCTACAATCGTGTCCGCCTGACGATCTTTGACATTCGGCAGGACCACTTCTACGGCTTCGGCGGTTTGTTTCACAGTCGCCGTGCCGCCGGTGAGCACGCTACAGTCGGCAATCTTCCGCTTCAGCGGCGGCAACTGGAGCTGATCGAGAGTGCGATCCAGAACATGGAGATAAATCGTATTGTCTTTCTGCGTTGATGCTCCCCAGCTTTCGCGTGGGAAAGGGCCGCCGCGTGTGCCGTAGATGCTCTCTCCGTATCGCTCCAACCACTGGCCGATCTGCGCCAAACGTTCGGCCTGCCGCGGTTCGATGCGTCCGTCAGGCATGGGACCGACGTTCAGCAGCAAGTTGCCGTCGCCGCCGACGACATTTACCAGAATTCGCACACATTCCGCAAATGATTTCATTTCATCATCCGGTTTCCACGCCCATTGTTGACACAAGGTCAGGCACGTTTCCCAGGGCCGATCCGCAGACATCGCGCCGATTTTTTGTTCCGGCGTGGCGTAGTCGCCAGGCAGTCCGCAACGGTCGTTGATCAAGATGTCCGGTTGCAAGGAACGTACGAAGTTGTGAACGCGGCGGCCGCGCTCTGCATCAAATTTCTGCGGATAGTCGAACCACATCGTCAACAGCGGCCCGTAGTGGCGGATCAATTCTTCCACCTGCCGGCACAAATACTGCTCGTAACGGTCCAGGTTGGGATTGGGTTTTTCGGTCTTGCCGCCGGGGCTGCCCAGGGGAAAGTCCGGATGATACCAGTCGCACACGGAATAGTAGGTCCCGAAGGCCAGACCTTCCTTGCGGCAAGCCTCGGCTAGTTCTTTCACTACATCGCGTGCAAACGGCGAATGTATGATGGAATAGTCCGTCTGCTTGGTGTCGAACATGCAAAAACCGTCGTGATGTTTTGAGGTGAACACGATATATTTCATGCCGGCGTTCTTGGCCGTTTTGACCCATTGCTCTGCGTCGAACTCCTGAGGATTGAACTTCAGATATAGCCGGTCGTATTCCTCCACCGGCACTTGCTTGCCGCGCGACCAGCCGATTTCGGTTCCTTTCAGGCTTACCGGCCCCCAGTGGATGAACATACCGAATTTCATTTGTCGCCATTTGGCGATGGCTTCCGGCGGAGCGCCCGGCGGAGAGTCCTGCGGAACTTCTGCGGCGGCCATCGAACACCAGGCGCCGTAAGCCATCAACACCGCTGTTGCCAAACTTCGGAACTGCATTGTTTGTCCTCCATTTTGGGCAGGGGAGTAATAACCTTCGGTTTCGCGTGTTGCCGTTGACAGGTCGGGCATTCTCACGCGGAAGCGAAACCACTTAGATTATGGCCGATTTGCCGCGAGTTACAAGCGGGCCGATTTTCCTTGCCGGTTATTGAAAAAGATGAGTATTTATGCTAAAAGCCTTCTTCATACGAAGAAAATGTCCTTCGTATTCCGCCTCATCGTCGGGGCGGAGTCGCTCTGCCGTAAAATACCTTGAAATGTGCGGGGCCGGGCAAGCCGGCGTGAGAAAAGGGAGTACATGATGAAGCGAATCTTGGTAACCGGATCAGTGGGTCAAATCGGTTCGGAATTGACCTTGGAGTTGCGCCGGCGGTACGGCGGGGAGAACGTGGTTGCCGGAGGGCGAAAAACTCTGCCCGGTCCTGAGTTGCGCGATTCCGGCCCTTTTGAAGTGGTCGATTGCACCGACCCGAAGGCAATCGAGTCAGTAGTGAAGAAGTACAATATCGATACGATTTATCATCTGGCGGCATTGCTTTCGGCGGTGGCTGAGGCCAACCCACAACTGGCTTGGCAGGTGAACATGGGCGGCTTGTATAACGTGCTGGAGGTCGCCCGCGAACACCACTGCGCGGTGTTCGTGCCCAGCTCGATCGGTGCGTTTGGGCCTTCCACACCGCAAGACGGCACGCCGCAGGACACGATTCAGCGGCCGAATACGATGTACGGCGTAACGAAGGTAGCCGGCGAACTGTTGTGCGACTATTACTTCAAGCGTTTCGGCGTCGATACCCGCGGCGTGCGCTACCCTGGCATTATCTCCAATGTTACTTTGCCTGGCGGCGGGACGACCGATTACGCCGTGGAGATTTTCTATGAAGCCATCAAACACGGCAAATACACCTGCTTCCTCAAGGCGGGCACGAAGCTGGACATGATGTATATGCCGGACGCCCTCAAAGCCGCCATCGACTTGATGGAAGCCGATCCGAAGAAACTGAAACACCGCAACGCCTTCAACGTAACGGCAATGAGTTTCGCGCCGGAGGAGTTAGCGGCGGAAATCAAGAAGCACATTCCGCATTTCACCATGAATTACAAGATTGATCCGGTGCGTCAAGCGATTGCCGATAGCTGGCCCAACTACATGGACGACAGCGCCGCCCGCGAGGAATGGGGTTGGCGGCCTTCCTACGACTTGCCGGCCATGGTGGAAGACATGATCAAGGTGCTCTCCAAAAGATTGGCTGCTTCGCCCAAGAGCTGACGCAAGTTTAGTTCCCGCAGATTTGGTATTTGGATTTTGTCGTTTTTACGTTTTTGAGAGGTTAATATGACAGCGCTCAAACTGGAAAAAGTGCTCTTAGAGTCGCTCGAAGAACGTCGGGCGAAAGGTACGCTCAAGGGACCGGAAGCCGTGATTACCGGCATCAAACCGCCCACAGGTGAAAAAGGCTACCGCTACTTTCTGGCAGGCTATGGCGACAAAGAATTTTTGAAGATGAACGCCAACGCTTATTTGGGCATGCCCCTGCGACCGGAAATTATCGCCGCCGAGGAAGAGGCTTGCCGGAAGTTCGGTGCCGGCCCCGGCGCGGTGCGGTTTATCAACGGTACTTATCAGCCTCACGTAGAGTTGGAGAAAAGGCTTGCCCGTTTCCATAATCGCGAGGCGGCCATGATCTTCAGCGCGGCCTATGCCACGATGATCGGCACGTTTCCGGCGCTCATCTCCGCGGAAAGCGTTCTGCTCAGCGATGAATTGAATCATAATTGCATCATCAACGCCATTCGGCTTTCGCGTCCGCAGGTCAAGGAAATCTACAAACACCTCGACATGGCCGACCTGGAAGAACGGCTGAAAAGAAATATCGGCGTAGTAAAAAGGGCGATTGTCGTTACCGACGGCATTTTCAGTATGCGCGGCGATTACGCCCCGCTGGACAAAATTTCCGAAATCGCCCAAAAGTATGACGACCAATTTCCCGAAGGAGTAACGATTATCGTCGATGATTCCCACGGCGTCGGCGCTTTCGGCAAGACCGGTCGCGGAGTCGAAGAATACACCAACGCCAAAGGGATTCACATCCTCATCGGAACGTTGGGCAAGGCCTTCGGCGTCAACGGCGGCTATGTCGTGGCTTCAGCGGCGATTATCAACTATTTGCGGGAAACGGCTACGACCTACATCTATTCCAACCCGATTACGCCTTCCGAGGCGGCTGCCGCCCTGAAATCGCTGGAAATTCTCGACAGCCCTGAGGGACTCAAGCTCTTGGAAAAGCTTCGGGCTTTGACGCGACGTTTTGAAAAAGGGTTGATGGAGTTGGGCTTCGAGATTATTCCCAGCGAACATCCCATCGTGCCGCTGATGATCCGCGACACCCAAAAAACCGCCGAATTGGTCAGGTTCTTGTTTGACAACGGCATTTTGGTAACGGGGTTGAATTTTCCCGTCGTCCCGCGCGGCGACGAAGAAATCCGTTGCCAGGTGTCCGCAGCTCATACCGAGTACGATATCGACTACACGTTGAGCGTGCTGAAAAAGTACAAGGAAAACCACCGCTAAGCTTTGCCGGCCGTCGCGTTCCGATCTAACGGATCAGCGAACCTCAGTTGCCGGGTTGCCGGCGGTTTGGTCGCCATTGACCGGATCGCCGTAAAAGAGATTCGCCGCTTCGCTGACCAGGCGCGTTCCCAGCGGCTTGCAATGCACTTCGGCGCGGAAGATATGCTGGCCGGCTGCTTCCGCCTTCGCACGCACTTTGAGCACTATCTCAGCGCCCGGAGCGAGTGAAGCAAGCGGCTGGAAGACCACTTGGCCGGGTGCCAGGCGGTGCGCTGCGCCTTCAGCGGCTGTCGGCTCGATGCCGCGCGAAAAGTAGGCGAACACTTCTACTCCCTGGGCTTCTTTGGCCCCGCGGTTCCGTATGCGAATTTCATAGGTTGCTTCTTCGCCGACCGGCACGGGACCGGGCGGGTCAACCACGTTCATCGTCAGGTCGGCCACGGCTTCTACGCGCACCGTCAACTCCGCCGCGGTCGAAAGATCGTCATCCGCGGTTACGGTGAGCCTGGGGTGAAATACGCCTGGGGCCGACTGCGTGCACTGGAAGACGAATTCGCGCTCGGCTTGCGGCGCCAACGACTCCAGGTGCCATTCTAGTTTGCCGGTTTCGGTTTCTGTCTTCACGCCACTGGAGGCTGCGTTACACTTTGTACCAGGCGGCAATGAGAGCACCAGCCGGATGTTTTGGGCGGGTGCATTACCGGAGTTGCGCAGGTGTACGACATAGTTGGCCGTGGCGCCGACGAATTGCATTTTCGGTCCTTTGAGTTCCGCTTTCAGTTCCGCCCGCCTTACCAGAATCTTTTCCGCCAGCGCGGCTTGCAGCCGTCCATCGCCGTTCGCTTCCACGCGGATCAACAACGTGCCGGTTTGTCGGGCGACCAATTCCACTTCCAGGATTTTTTCTTCGCCGGCGGGCAGGAGGCCGACTTCGTGCGTGGCGGGCACATTCCCGCCTGTTCCTACAGGCAGGAGCGTTAGAGAGACGTTCTCCGCCGGACCGTTGCCGGTATTCGCCAGCTTCAACTTGTAAATCTCCTTCCGGCCGTACTGCACTTCTCTCGGCCCGTCCAATTGGAGAAAGAGCTTAGGCGCCTGAACTTCGATTTGGGCTTGTGAAGCCGTAGGTTGATATTGCCAGCGCACGGCCAAATCGAAGGGGCGGTTCTGGGCCGGCACAATTCGCAGCACCAGTCGCTCTCGGCTTTTCGCTGCCAGTGTGCCGACGTTCCAGCGAATGGTTTTGCCGGAAGACTCGGCGAGATTCATGGCTTCGGCGGTTCCCTGGCCGGCTTCCGCCCCGACGACTTCGGCCCAGGCAGGCAGGAAAATGAAAAGAATTAATTCATCCGCCGCCTCTTCGCCGGAATTGAGAATGTGCACTTCATAAGTTGCTTCTTTGCCGACGGTGATGGTTTTCGGCCCAATAGTTTCCACACTCAACAGCGGGCCTTTACGCGCGATAAGCACGTCGCCGGTCGAAGATTGCGGCGCAGATTGCTGCGGCGGAATCGGGGCGGCTTCGGTTTCCGGTGCAGAGCTTGGCGCCAAAGGTTTCTCAATGTTTTCCATCGTCCTGGCCGGCAAAGGCGGTGTTTTTCGTTCGGCCATGAGCGGACGGCCGCCGGCATAGGCCTCCGGCGAGGTAAGGTCCGCCGGCGGCAGAATCTCTTCCTCCGGAGGAGAAACATCTTTCGTCCCGGACTCCTTGGGTGAACTTAGCGAAGGTAAATCTTCCGTTCCGAAGGCGGATTGGGTGTATCTTGCCAGCCGTTGGTGCAAGGGACGCTTCTTCGGTTTTTCTGGAGCAGCGATTTCCAGTGGGCCGGGCAAAGTGTCGCCGGCATCGAGGTCGTACTGTTGGGCATACTTTTTCTCGGCTTTCGGCGCAACCTTAGCAACCGGTGGTTCTACCGGTTCTAATTGCTTGGGAGCATCAATTACGACGGCTTTTTTCGTTCCTGTGGATGTGCGAACAGGCGTTTTGGTTGCCGCCGGTTTTTGGCTGCCTAAGATGCTGCCTGCTCTAACCTCACCGACATCCGTTTCCTCTTCGTCAACCGGCGCGGCGGATGAGCTAGGGCGGGGGATGTTGGTCTTGGTTTGGGAGCGATGTCGGCCGGCATCGGCAGGCGACGAGCTGCTTTTGCTCTTCTCAAACGGAAGCAGTTCGCCGAATATCGTCCGGCCTACATCGTCTATCCGGTCCAGCAGCGTTTTTCGCTCGCCCGTGGTTTGTTGCTGAGCTGCAGCCGAACCGGCGACAAAACCCAAACCTATCATTAAGCCGGCCGCGAGTAACTTTCTGCTTGCTGAGATGGCCATAACCGTAATCCTTGCCTGACCCTGGTTAGTGAAGCCGTACTGTCTCCGGCTTCAACCTAATAAAACTCCATCAAGCGGTATCGGTCAGAAGGATTTTTGCGGATTAGCCGACTTTTCAGATTTTTTCGGATAGTGCTGCTAAGAAGACCTGGCATACTAGCAGGTCTGCGATGGATAGGCAACCTAGGGATTTTGTGCGGCTTCAAGAGCAATTCGTCGGCTCTTAGCTGCTGCTTGTAAATAGGCGCTGCATCTGCTCCGGTAAAATAGCGTTGTGAAGCGGTTCGTGCTTGAGAGCATCGAGCACGTGTTCCAGTTGTTCGCCCGGGCTAAGCTCCAGGTCCAGAAAGAGAATTTTTTTCCCTTTTATTTCGCAGGCGCCACTGTGGCCGGCAAGAGATTCGAAGCGGACGGAGTAGCCTAATTGCTTTGCTACAGACAAGGCTTGCTCAAGCATTTCCACCGTATGCATCCTAAGCTCTCCAATTTAAGAGAGAATAGCTTGACAGAGGGTTTGTTGGTCGCTTCTTCTTTAGTCCGCATAGGCTGTTCGTCGATACGCTCGATAATAGCTAAGTTCTTTGCTTGGTTCAAGTTAAATCGCGTAGATTTGGAAAAAAGGCAAGGACGTTGATACTGGGTCGGCCGGATAAACATGGAATAATGCGTGGTTTTGGAAAAGCAATCTTCCGCCGACAGGATGGGTTCGGGACTTTTCGAGCCCAGGAATGAGTTTTGTTTCAGCGCATCGGATTCGGCGTAGGTGAGGAGTGGAAACGTGACTGGTTTCGGCAATACCGGAGATTCGGCACAACTTCAGCAGCAAGTCGAATGTCTGAAGCAGCAACTTGCTCATGCTCAGAGGTTGACTGCGCTGGGCGAGCTGGTTGGCACTACAACCCATGAGTTCAACAATATTCTGACAACGATTCTCAATTATGCGAAGATGGGCATGCGGCACAAGGACATTCCTACCCGCGACAAATGTTTTGAGAAAATACTTACCGCCGCGACTCGGGCGGCGACGGTGACCAATACGATTCTGAGAATGGCGCGAAATCGTTCCGCCGGTCAGGAACCGACGGATTTGGCAAAGCTGGTGGATGATACGCTTCTGCTGCTGGAGCGGGAGTTGAACAAGTATCGCGTAACGGTGGAGAAAAGCTATCAGCCGGTCCCTCCGGCGATGGTCAACGGCAATCAAATACAGCAGGTATTGATAAATCTGCTGATTAATGCCCGACAAGCCATGCCTGGCGGCGGTCGGTTGTGGATTAAGCTGCTTTACGACGCTGAAAACAACATGATCGATTTGATCATTCGTGATAGCGGCTGTGGCATACCTGCCGACCGGCTGCCGCGAATCTTCGAGCCGTTTTACACTACGAAGACCGGACCGGATGCCAGTGGCAAAGGGGGCACAGGGCTGGGGCTTTCGATGTGTCGAGAGATTATCGAAGCTCATCATGGACGAATCCGCGTGGATAGCACTGTCGGACGCGGTACGGCGTTCACCCTGAAGCTGCCGGCAACGACAAAGCCCCAACCGGCTGCTTCCATGCCGAAAACCATTGCGGGGGCCGCAGCCGTTCCGCCTGCGACTTCTCCTTTAAACACGCCAGTCTAGGTATTCAAAGAGCGTCAGTGCGGGCATTTGCAAAACGTCGCGGGAAAATGTACGCTAAAGCGGTTGCCCCAATATCCGACCGCCGCATTTACGGGAGCCGGCGGTTGATAATGCCGGGGTATTTCTTGCTGCCGGTGTAGCTATGAAGCCTTACGACCGCCTGTGGATTAACGCTCATCTGGCGACGATGGATCCGGCGATTTCGGCTCCCTACGGGGCGCTTAAGGATCATGCTCTGGCGGTGTGTGAAGGGAAGATTGCGGCCATTTTGCCGATGCAGGCCCTGCCGGCGGAACTACCGGCAAAGGAAATCATCGACGTCGGCGGGCGGTGGATCACCCCGGGCTTGATTGATTGCCACACGCATCTGATTTTCGGCGGCAGTCGGGCGGAAGAAATCGCCCGCCGTTGGGCCGGTGCTTCCTACGAAGAAATTGCCCGGCAAGGCGGCGGAATCATGGCCACCGTTCGCGCCACGAGAGTTTTAGATCAGCAGCAACTTACCCTGCTGGCTTTGCCTCGTTTACAGACGCTTTTGGCCGAAGGCGTAACAATGGTAGAGATTAAGTCCGGCTATGGCCTGACGTTAGACGACGAACTGAAATTGTTGCAGGCTGCGCGACAACTTGCCGCTCTCGCGCCGGTGAACATCTGTACCACGCTGCTGGCCGCCCATGCTTTACCGCCGGAATATCAAGGGCGGGCGGACGAGTACGTGGACTACGTTTGCCGGGAAATCATTCCCGCCGTAGCCGAAAGGCAACTGGCTGATGCGGTAGATGTATTTTGCGAACGGATTGCTTTTTCGCCGGAACAATGTGTGCGGATTTTTCAAGCCGCGCGGAAATATTCCTTGCCTGCTAAAGGGCACGTGGAGCAGCTTTCCAATTTCGGCGGCGGCAAGTCGGCCGCCCGATTTCAACCGCTTTCGTTGGACCATCTGGAATATCTCGACGGCGAAGGCGTCGAGGCCCTGGCCCGTTGCGGCGCCGTGGCGGTGCTCTTGCCGGGGCCTTATTACTTTCTGCGTCAGCAACAAAAGCCGCCGATCGAAGCGTTACGGGCGGCGAACGTGCCTTTGGCTGTAGGGAGCGATTTTAATCCAGGCACCTGTCCTATCTGCTCTTTAAGACTGATGCTCAACATGGCTTGCACCCTTTTCGGCTTGTCGGCAGAAGAAGCCTTGCGCGGCGCGACACGTCATGCTGCACAGGCACTGGGCTTGGCAAATCGAGTAGGCGTCCTTGCCGTAGGCCGCGACGCCGATTTTCTGGTCTGGGACATCGAACATCCGGCGGAGATAGTCTGCGAGTTCGGCGTGCCGCGCCTGAAACAGCGTGTATTTCACGGCGAAATTACGGCTGTTTCACAAGAAGGGTATCTGTCGCCAAAATAATTGCAGGTTCCGGCTTTGTTCTTTTCCGCTATTGCTCCGCTGCGCCGACCGGATTTTTTTCCCGACCGGACCAGGAACCGCCGTGCACCCGTTGTAAGTAGGCTCTGGAAATATCGGTGCGTTTGACGATGCCGAGGATGCGCTGCGTCGGCGGGTCATCGACAACCGGCAGTACCATCCGGTTATCTCTCACAAAAAGCTCCAGCGCCACGTCCAGTCGGTCGTTAGGTTTCAGTGGAGGAACTTCACTGTACATTAAATCCGCAGCGATGATCGCCGCATCCGCTAGCGGAATGCGGGAAGCCAAAAGCACCTCTTCCAGGCTCACCATTCCTAAGTAGCGGCCTTCTTGGTCAACGACAGGCAGTTCTGGGTAATCGGCGCTGTTCAGGCGAGCTACCACTTCCGAAAAACGCGCTTCAGGACATACGCTGGGAACTTCTGCCGGCGATTTGAGAAATTCCTTTACTTGAAGTCCGGCAAGCACCTCTCGAATGTACTCGCCTTGATGGGCCGGTGAAAGAGAACGGCTCTCCACCTGCGAATGGTAGATTGATTGTTCATCCGACAGCAGAAAGGCAATCACACAGACCCAAAGCGCCGGCAACAAGAGGCCGTAACCGCCAGTCATTTCGCTGACGATTACCAAGGTGGAGATTGGGGTTTTGGCGGCTGCGGCAAAGAATCCGGCCATGCCCACAATAACGAAGCTGTTCGGGTGAGGGACCAGGGCAGGCCACCAGGAGTGCAAGAGCAGGCCGAGCGCGCCGCCACCGCAACCCCCGATAACCATGGAGGGGCCGAAGACCCCGCCGGAGCCGCCGCTTCCGATGGTCAAGGCCGTCGTAAGAATCTTTCCAAACGCCACTACCAGCAGCACCAACACGAGGGAAAAATCCCCCTGCGCTTCACTCGGAAGAGTCAAGGCTTCTTGCAAAATCCCATAGCCGGCGGAAAGGACGCCCAGCACCCTTTGATCCCCTCCCAGAAGGTAGAGCAAGCCGAGACCGACGAGGGCGGTGGCGCAGGCGCCCACCGCCGGTTTGATGTGGCGCGGAATGGGAAGACGACGGAAAACTGCGGTCAATCCGTAGAACGTCCGCGTGTAGAGCATGGCCAAGACGGCAACGAACATTGCTAGCAGCAAGTATGGCAAGAGTTGTCGGGGGTCGTGAAAGGTCATGGACTCGACCAGTTCCGCTGGCAGGTTGAAGAGCGGTGTCCACCCCAGCGCCCATCCGAACGTGCAATAGGCCGTGGTGCTGGCTAAGGCGGCGGGCACGATAACAGAAGCTTCAAAATCCACGGATCGGTATAAGACTTCGGCAGCAAATAATGCTCCCGCCAGTGGTGCACGAAAGATGGCGGCGATACCGGCGCCCATTCCTGCCGCCATCACCACTCGACTCTCTGCCGTCCGAAGCTGAAATAACCGGCTTACAAACGATCCGATGCCGGCGCCGATTAGGGCGATTGGTCCCTCGCGGCCGCCGGAACCACCGGTGCCGATAGTCAGGGCGCTGGCAAGGAGCTTCACAAGTGGTACTTGCGGACGGATGCGACCATGTTGATAGTGAAACGCAGCGATGGCGGCGTCCGTGCCGTGGCCTTCGGCTTCAGGCGCCAGAAAATATACCATCAGCCCGCTAAGAAGCCCTCCTAACGTCAACACCGGCAACAGCAACCACGGCCGAAATGTGGACTGGATCTCTTTGAACAACGGCGGTTCTCCAGTGGGATGGTGCGGATGGTAGCCGACTAGCATATCCAGGGTATAGTGAACCACCGCTTGACAGCCGGTGTAGAAGATAATTGCACCCACCCCAGCCAAGAAACCGACAATCAAAGCGATCGCCAACATGCGGACTTGAGGCCGCAAGCGATAACGGCTCAACACCCAGAACTCCAGAAACCAGCGAAGGGGGTTCGAAGGTTCAGGAGAGGGTAAGGCAGGGGTGTCGTTCAACATTCATACTTCCGTGATATTGCGGGATGATCGCTGGCAAATGCAAGTAAAAGGTTATCCTTAGCTGGGGAGCAGGCGAGACGGATTATCGAAAATAAAACCCAGGCGATCGTGCGCCAGGATTATGTGAGGTTATCGTATTCGGCATTCTATGATAGCGGAACGGCTTATAAACGCAATGGCATTCATCTTCGCATTCATTTTTGAGCGGTTGCAGGCTCCGAAAAAGATTTTGCAACGTGCCTGAGCTTTGTTTTCCTTAATAAGGGCCTTTTCCGCTTGGCTTAAAGCTGTTTTTTTGCCATATTGGTTGCAATGTGGTGGGGTATTTTTTGGCTACATTTTTTTCATGCATGAATGTTTTATGGCGACAAAACCTCCTCCTCGTGATCAAAAAACTTTGAAACGTTTGCGCGAGTTGGCCGAGCGTGCGGTAGTGCAGGCCGAGCGGCGCGGCGGCCCTTATCTTGACGTGCCGACACGCGCCCTTTCGAATGTGCGGTACAATCGCGCGCGGCGGTTTATCGAGATGGGGCGCGCCACTACCCGACGGCATCTTTTTAATCTGGGACAAGCCAAAACCTTCATGCAGACCATGCTTGTGGCCGACGGCGTGGCGCAGCTTATTCACCAGGGCAAGACCACCAGTATCCGTGGTCTGTACTACTTGTTGAAGCACACCATTGAAGGCACGAAGGAAGAAACTTTTGCCGACCAGGATGAGAGCGACCCGGTGATCGAGGATTGCGAAGTGCTGCTCGGCGCGCTCCGTGAAGAATTGCATCTCTACGCCCAGAAGAAAGGCGACATGGTGGGCGAAATCGTACTGCTGGACCGCGGCGACGAAATCGACTGTTCGCGGATGGGTTCCGGCGGCTACGGCATTCCTTCCATCGTGGAGCCGGACGTAATCCAGTTTAAGCGTTGCAATGCGAAGTTCGTGCTGCACGTCGAAAAGGACACCGTATGGCAGCGTTTCAATGAAGATAAATTTTGGCGCAAACACAAGTGTATTCTTACCCACGGCGGCGGACAGCCTTCGCGCGGCGTGCGCCGCTTGCTCTATCGCCTGCACCATGAATTGAAGTTGCCGATTTATTGTCTGCTGGACAACGACCCCTGGGGCTATTACATCTATAGCGTCATCAAGCAAGGCTCCATCAACTTGGCCTACGAATCGCAACGTATGGCCATTCCGGAGGCGAAGTTCCTGGGGCTGCGGTCAAAGGACTTTGAGGAGTGCAAACTCTCCCACAGCGTGAAAATCGCGCTCAATGAGACGGACCGCAAACGGGCGAAGCAGATCGCCGGCTATCCCTGGTTCGCGCACAAGCCGCAGTGGCAAAAGGAAATCAAGCGCCTGCTGGAGAACGGCTTTAAGCTGGAAGTTGAAGCGCTAATCAGCAAGGACATCAGCTACGTTACCGAACATTACGCGCCGCAACGACTGGCAGCCGGCGATTGGCTGGATTAAACCGGCAGCCCAGCCCACGCACTTTGCTTAGTGGGCGTTGGGGGCCAGGTCGCCGCGCGGTTCGGGCATTTCCGCCGCGTCGCCGGGAATCTCTACATCCAGGGCGGCATAGAATATCCGCCCCCGATCGTCGAACTCGCGGACCACCTCGAGCAGCGTCTTCATATCCGGTGCTACCGTACCGGAGAACACCGTTTGGCCGTTGGCCGTAATTTCCACCGGCTTGTTGAAATCTACCATTTTGGGGTGCAGGTAGAGTTTCACTTTACGGGCATTTTGCGATGTCAGGCGGATGCGGTTGCCCCCCAGGTTTTCTGCCCACACCCGCGCGGGATATTTTTCCTGGGGGAGGTTCGGCGGCAGCGGATACATCCGCAGCCAATGAAACGTGGAATACGGGATCGGCCGTTCAGGGTTCCATTTGTGTTCGCAAGACCATTTTTCGTTCTTTTCCGCAGTGTTAAACTCCACGTTGGTGTTTGCCACCCCATATGCCCTGGCGCGGTAGAGATTGCGGGGGTGTTTGAACATGAAGTCCACGATTTTGGGCAGCTCGTCAGGAAAGATTTCATGTCCGCCGGGTTTTTCCACCAGCCGCCAGTCGAAGCTGTGGGCTTGCATCCACTCCCGGATTTTTTTGTTATACGTGTTGATGTTATACGGTTCTTTCTCGCCGAAGGTGGCGTAGCCGGGCACGTTGACCAACGGGTACACCTGCTTGTCGGCCACGTAATCGTAGCCGCCGCTCATGGGCAAGACTGCTCCCCAGCGGTCGGCCAAATAAATCCCGCTGCGCCAACTCAGGTGTCCGCCCATCGAGTGCCCTGTCACGTAAATCTGATCCGGATTGATGTTCAGCCGTCGCTGGAGGAGTGAAATCGTCGAAAAAATGATGGAATTGCCGATAGCGCCCCAACCGCGTTCGGACAGCGGGGCGGCTATGATGATGCCGTGCTCTTCGGCCAGGGGCAGCCAGAAGAGTAAGCCGCTTAAGGAAGCTTTCATGGCGTAGTCGAAGCTCATGGCCGAGTTGCCTCCGTGGCCGACGATGAGCAGCGGCCATGCTTTGTCAGGGTTGTATTTTTTGGGCAGGAAGAGGAAAAACACCGTTTTGTAGTCCACGTGCTCACACTCGATGGGAACCATCGGGAGATCGAAACAGGTATGGTCCTTTTTTTCTTTACCGTGTTGGAATTCGATGTGCAGCGTGCGGCCGGGAAATTGCGGGGCTTCGTATTCCGCACGACCTTGCCGAACCAGCCGTTCGACTTCTTCGATGGAGCATTGGGCTTGTTGCAGTTTCTCGCAGAGTTCCTTTGTGGCGGAGGCGGCTTCTTCCGGCGGCAGCCAGCGACGGTCGAGGTATGCGTCGATGGCCTTGCGCAATTCCAGTTGGGCGTCGGCTTTCGCTGCCCAATGTTCTTGAGCTGGTGCAGCGGAGGATACGCCTACAACGACCAACAATGAAAATAGTACGAGAGGGAGTAATAAACGGGTGGAGCGAGTGGAAATCATGGGAGGCTAAAGGAAGGAAAGTAAGGTGAGGTTAACGATGGTGAACCATTCACAATCTGATATATTTATTCTATTTACATGCCCACTTTATGCAAGTGGCTCTTAGAAAACAATCGTTGCGGAATCCGCGCGGCGGTTGCCGAGAGCGGAAGTAGCAAGTGCATTGTACTCAAGAAGGCGGCGGCTCGGGAGGTTTTGTTTCGGCGGATTTTTCTTCCGCCGGCTTAGCTTCCGGCGGTTTTTCTTCCGTCGGCTTTTGTTTGGCGGCTTCTCTGGCGGCGGCCAGCGCTTCGCGCACCTCGCGTTCCGCAACAGCTATTTCGCTAGGGCTAAGATGTTTATCTATCAGTTGGCGGGTATCGTTCAGCAACAACTCGATTTTCCGTTGTACTATATGGTCGGTGGTCATCAAACGTTCTTGCTCACGATTTATGCGGGCATAAAAGCGTGGGGCATCCGGTAGCCGCTGAAGCTCGTCGAGCAGCTTTCGCGCTTCTTCTATTTTGCCTTCTTCCAATCTGGCGCGCAGCCGAAAGAGCAAGATGGCCCGCCGCGCTACCAGGTCCACCAGTTCCTCTTGCAGGCCGGTAATGAATCCTTCCGCACGCAAGCGAAGATCGTCATTGATGATTTCCGCAGTCAACTCGCGCTCCAGGCCGGGGACTACAGGCAAACGGGCGAGGGGTTCCGTGCCGTTTTTCACCAGCAGCACCCGAAGCAAGTGGCCGTCGGAATTGACGGTGAAGCAGCCTTGTTCGTCGGTTCGGCCTAGCAGGATAGCGGTCTTGCCGCCGGGCACCCGCGCATAAACTTCATAGCCTGCCAGCGGCTGTTTCGGCTCAGTCCGGGAGATGAGTCGCAGCACGGTGGCGCCTTCGGGCGGAACGACGCGCAGCGCCAGCGATTCCACCCGACCTCGGCCGCGCGTTACCAGGGCTGAACGCATGCCGGTATGGAGCCGGCAGCGGGTTTCTTCGGGCGAGATTTTCGACACCATGAAAAAGCTCCACGGCGCCGGCGTGGCTGCACGGAAATTACCTTCCTGATCGTTGCGGCGGATGATCGGCCGAAACACATCACCCTCGCGCACCAGAGCCAGTCGCCGATCGCTTAACGGCAAGCCGGAGGCTTTCAGCCGAAGGACGACTTCATCCTTTTCGATGCGTTCCACGCGCCCCAGCGGGGCGAACGCCGAAAGCAAGGCATCCAGCGAGGCGTGCAATAGTTCCCCGACTTGCCACACCGGATGTGCGACGGCGGCGCTCAGGGTACGTGTACGTACGTCATAGTCGCGGGCGACGACCGACATGCCTTCCGGTGTGCGCTCTACGGCTAGAAGCAGCAACTTATCCAGTTTTTCCGGCGTGGAGGAAAGTTGCGCAGGCTGTAGCTCTTTCAGCCCACGATACAATGCTCCGTGCAGCGGTGCCGCAGCAGGCTCGACTACGGCATTCCAGGCTGCGCCGATGACGGTTTCGATTCGGGTTGCCAGCGCCAGACACAGATTACGTTCCAACTCTCGGCCGCCCGGCAATTGAGGGTCAACGGCGACTTCTATCCTGACTTCGTACGGCATGAGCGGCCACACCGATTGGCCCCAGGCTGCTGGTGGTGGAAAGTTGGCGCTCAAAAGCAGGGCGCAGACCACGAAGACTATTCCGGCGCCAAGCCGGGGGCTGCGCAAGACGGATTCCTTCTTGCTTGTGTGGAGCATATTGAATCGAATTGGAAGGCCCTGGCGTTTCATTTTTCTGCCGGATATTGGAAAGGCGGCCGCCATTGTTCGATGTTTTGATAGAGGGCGACGGGACGTTCCGGTATGCCGCGAAGATTCTCTCGGTAGGCGAATTGGTCGAGCAATTGCCAGAGGGGCAGGAGGACCACTTCTTCGTAGGCGAGGCGATGAATCCGCCGCAGATGTTCGCGCACTTCCGCCCATTCTATTGCCAGATCGAGTTGGCGTAAGGCTTGACGCATATAGGGGCTGCACCCGCCCGTCAGCCCCTGCTCGCCGAGCAGGCGGTCGGCGTCCACCACCGGCTCGCGCACGGCCAATTCCACATACAGCAGGTCCACGTCCTCAGGAACACGCTCCGGCAGGGGACCTTCGAGCTGACGCAATGTGATGGGAATACCTAAAAACTCCAACTGTTTCTGAATCGATGCACTTGCGCCGCGTGCGATTTCGTCGGGGGGATGGGCAAGCACCAGCTTCGGCATCGCTTTCCGCCAGTCTTCTACAGGAATGTGCTGCGCATCGAGATAGTTTTTCAGCGACACGTTGGCCAGGGCTACCGCCAGACGCGGCTCATAAGGACGCGGTTGGATGTTTTCATCCGTAGCATAGCCGAGCGGATCGTTAGGACCCAACCCTAGCGGAAAAGGGCTGCTGGTGACGACACAGCCCGGCAATTCCTCGCCGCCGAGCATCTGTCGCAAAATCGCCTGCCGGTTGATGCCGTAGAGCAATGCGCGTCGGAAAGTGCGATCGCTGAGCAACGGTCGGCGGACGTTGGGAATCAGACAATGAATCAGCGGCAGACCATAGGGTTGAATCACGATCTTCGGCTGGTTGCGCAGCTTTTCCAACTGCCAGGGATTAAGACGCTCCACGATGTCGATCTCGCCGCGCTTCAGGGCGGCTACGGCTTCCGGCACGGAATCGAAACGACGTTCGACCACTTCCATCGGCTGGCCGGTTTGCAGGGCGAAGTAGCGCCGGTTAGCCTCAAAGACCATTTCTTGCGGCATTTGAGAGCGAAGAACAAAAGGGCCGTTAGGCGGCGGGCGGTCGGTGCGCGGCGCAGAAATGTAGGGCAGGAGCGGCACCTGAAGAAACGCTTCCGGCCGGACATGCGGCCGCCGCAGTTCCACTTCTACTTCGCCGTTGCCGCGAATCGACACTCCTTTAAGCAGCTTCGCCCAATCGTCGCGGTAGAACTTTTCCGCCGGATCAGCCATGTCCAGGAGCAGTCGGGCGACATCGCCGGCCTGAAGTGCAGCATCGTTTTCCGCCCAACAAATATTGGACTTGACGCGGATCGTCATTTTTTGTCCCAACGAGGTGAGAGCGATTTCTCCGACGGGGAAGATATAATTACCGCCTTCCGTGCCTGGGCCGGCGAACTCGGCCAGCGTCCGATATAACAGACGCCCTGCGCGTCGGGCATTCCAATCGACCATTGAGGCAGGATTGAATTCGCCGGCAAAACCCACCACGCCCACGACGACGCGGGCATGTTTTTGATGTACTTTTCGGGCAAGTTCCCGGGCGCCGGGCATATCCGGCCAGATGGCGGCGATCTTGCGGCACCATTCGGCGGCTTCGCTCCAGCGACCGGCTTCGGCCGCCGCTTGGGCCGCCGACATCATCGGCGCCACCTTCGCCTGCATCTGTTCATTCCAGCGGGCGACGACCTCATGTTGAGGATAAGCCGCAGCCAAGCCGCGCAGATAGGCGCGCACGGTGGCGTAGTCGCCGGCCGCCGCCGCTTGTTCCACCAGATTGTCCGTTACCTTGCCTAAGGCTTGCTCAAGACCTTGCCGATTCGGGTTTCGCTGATGTAATTCCTGTAACAAGGCCAGGGCGGAATCATATTTTTTCTCACGATGGGCTTGTTTCGCCTCTTCATAGAGAAAATCTTCATAGGCGGTTGCCAGGCCGGGCGTGTTGGGTTTCTGGCGCAGCAAAAAATTGAAATAATCGAAGGCCTCATCAAAGCGGCCTTCGCCGACGAGTTCCCCGGCTTTATTCAATACAAGCTGTTCGAACAGCTCAACTTTGACCACCGCCCGCCAGGCCAGTTCGTAAGGTTTGTCGGGTTCTTCCAGGAGATAAACAATCAGCTTGCCGTCGGTTCGCGGCTTGGCGGCGTAGCGCCGATACTGAGGCTCCAGCGGTTTGACCTTCAACACGGCGTGGTTGTTGGCTGCATCGAGAGTGATTTGGTCATACGGCTCTTCTTCGTAGAGCGGTGTTTCCGACCAGGAAACGCCCTGGCAGAAAATCAATACCGGAACTCCCAGCAAGCAGTAAAGGAAGAATTGTTTGCTCATGGTTGCCGCAATTCGTAGAATGTCCCGTCGTGGCCGCCGACGAGCAATTTGTTATTAGCTATCGGTACCGGCCCGGTGGCCAGAGAGCATTTTAACTCTTGACGGCCCAGCTCTTTGCCGCTGCCGCTTTCCAGGCGTCGAACTGTTCCGCCTCTGGTCGAAAGGAAGATGTGGTCGGCCAGTTGCAGGGGGGCGCCGACGGGCGAGTCATGTTCCAAAGACGCTTGCCATAAACGCTGAGCCTTATCATCCACGCAAAACAAACTGCCGTCTTCGGTGGCCAGCAGCAGTCGGTCGTTCAGCCGATACGGCCCCCAGATGCACCGGCCGCTGAGAGCGGTTTCTTTTCCTGGGGTGAGCTTGGGCAAGGAAAAACCGATTAGCTGGTTGTTGGCATTCGGGCAGTAAACCGTCTCGCCCAAAACGGCCAATGCGGGAACCGCAGGCGCGGCCAGAGTTACTTCTGCGGCGGCAGCCAGATGGGGACGGGGCTCCGCGCGGAACTCCAGCCGATAGAGCTTCGTCTTGCCGTCGCTCACTACGGCTTCTTTATCGTTAACGGCGATCGGCGGCAGCCAGTCGATTTGGGTATTGGGTTCGATTTGGGGCTGGAAAGGCTCACCCAGCGGCGCACCGCTCTGGGCGTCGAGCAGGAGAATCTGACCGGCTTTCGTGCAAACCAGCAGCTTTTGGCCGAGGGCAATCGGGCCGCAGGAAAGCGGCGCCGGCGTTTTCAGCCAATAGACCAGCGGCGTCGGCTGACGCGGATCAAACACACCGATCTGCTCATCCTCAGCCGCGCAACTGATGGCCACCAGCCCGTCCGGAAGCCGCAACAGATGGCCTATCGGCTTGCGCAGGCGGAAGGGGTCGGGTGCGGCCACCGGCTTGTTAATAATTGCGCCTTGATGCAGGTTGAAGCGGAATATCGCGCCGCCGGCGGTGACAGCCACCGCCTGGTTCTCTTCCGCCGGCACGAGCGGTTCGCCGGCGGGGGGCAGGGCCAGGCATGTTTGCCAGAATTGCTTAGGTTCTTGCATGGCCACTGCAGAGACGATCGCGCCCGGCATGCCCAACTTGCGCCGTACGCAGATAATCATTCCGGCCACCAGTCGCGGCGGCTGGATGAAGACCCCGCCTTCTTCGGCGATCCAGCTGGGCATGAGCCGACCACGCGCCGCCTGAACGTCGTATTTCGTCAGCCGGGTGTCGGCGATCCAGAACTGGCCGCCGCGCAGCAGCGGGTAGCGGATCAGGTGCGAGCTGCCTTCGATGGCGGTTTCGGCCAACTCGCGGAACGGATTTTTGGCGTCGCCGGCGCCCAACTCAAACAAGCGCACGAGGCCGGCGTCAGTGGTTATCAGCACACGGCGTCCGTCGGCCAGCGGCGGGGTTTGCACATGACCGCCGAGGCGTATCGACTGCACTAGCTTCAGCCACGGCTCCGGCTTGTCGCTCTTCGGCGGCTGAATGGCGTAAATCCGCAACTCGGCGTCGCGGGCGCCGTCGTTGACGGTTATCAACAAATAGTCTTCCATAACGAGCGGTGCGGTAGTAATCGTCCCGCGATCGTGGCCCAGGAACACCACTTGCCGGCAAGCACCGTCGTTGAGCGACAGCACGAACAGATTGGCGTGGTCGGCGATTTGATAGATTACCGAACGTCGGGCATCCACCACCGGGGCGACCGAAAGTGATTGCGGAAATTGGACGAAGCCGGGCGAACGACCGCTCTCGGTTTCGATGGTGATCAGCTTGCCGGCGGCAGTGGCTACCAGGATTTTCTCTCCGGCGAGGACAGGATGTGTCGTAAGCGGTTCGCCGAGGACGAAGCGCCAGCGGATTTCTCCACGACCGGTTTCCATTCGCAGCAGGACGCCGCCTGCGGCATCCACCACGAGAGCGTCTTCGGTCGGCGACTCTCCAAACGGCGTCGGTGGGAAGCTTGGCGATTGCGGATTGGTCTCGAATCCGACGAAGCGCCGCCAGAGTACTTCGCCGGTTACGGCATTCAGCCCGTAAACGGCGCCATCCACTGCCGCCGGCACGACGTAATCAGCGGCATCTTCGGCTTTGGATGTGGTTTCGCAGTGGGCGAGCACCGTGGTTTGGACTTCCGTTTCTTCTGCCGGCAACGGTTCCGGCTCTTTGGCTTCGGAAACCTGTTTCACCAGTCCTTGCTGGGCGGCGGATACACTTAGCAAAGCCTGTTTCAGTTTGCTGTGGTTGGTCAGGTCGGGATACTGCCGCAACAGTTTCCGGCAAGCGACATAGGCATCTTCCGTCTTCGATTCTTTCACGGCAGCCAGCATGGCGGCGACGGTCTTTTCGAGTTCGTTGTCGCGGGCGATTTGCCGTTCAGTTACAGCCAGCGATTCCTCGACATTGGCCAGACGACTAACGGGCCGGAGCGACTTCGGCACGTAGCCGGCATTATTGGCCAATGCCAGAGCTTTTCGTGCACGTTCCAGGAGGACGGGATCGTTTTTTTTGCGGGCATCGGCGGCCAGACCTTCAGCAATGGCCGGCAACATCGCCGCCAACTCGCCGTGGGCTTCCTTGAAATCCCTTTCGGGGGCGATGGTTGACAGAACTTCTTCGGCGGTTTGCAGGGCGGAGGACCAGTTGCCGCCTTGCGTGGCTTGACGCAACTGGGCGGTGCCGATGCGCACGCGGGCTACGCTCGCGCCGGCATGGCGCGGGAATTTTTCCAGGAAAGCTTTGTATTTATGGATGGCCTGGGCATAGGAGCCGCCGCGATAGTCTTCGTCGGCCAGACTGAGCATCTTGTCGCCGCTCTGGCGCGTCAACGCCCAAATCAGCACGCCGCCGAGAATCACCAGACTCAGCAGAATGCCGCCGCCGATGAGCATGAGCGCGGACCCCCACTGCTCTTCCTCGGTTTTCACCCGTGGTTTACGGCGGAAGAAGCGCAGCCAGCCGCGACCTTTTTCGGAAACCGGCGCGAGGGGACCGCCGGGCATTGCTCCCTCGGCCGCCATGATTTTGTCCAGCATCGTGCCGCCCTCGGCGATAGGTTGAAGAACTGATAATTCTTCTTCTACGAGCGATTCTTTTTTCGGCGACACGGGAGCCGGAGCTTTGGGCTTAGCAGGCGGCGGGGTAGGTTTTTCCGAAGGGGCCGGGGCTGCCGGCGGAACTTTCGCCGGTTTAGCGGCCGCTTTTTTCACCGGCGGTTGCTCCTCAGCCGTGCGCGGCTTGCGCGTCGGGCGGGCCGGACGCAACTCGTCGTCCAACGGCGCCAACTCGAGGGTTTTCTCCTCTCGCGGCGCTTCTTCCGCTCCACCCGCCGGCGCTTCCGCGGCACTCAGCAAGCGCTTCGCTTGTGAAGCCGTCAACCGGCCGTGCTTGACCAGGCGTTTGGCCAGCGCCTCGGCGGTGATCGGTTTGGAAGCTTGTGCAAGTTGGGCACGGAGTGCAGCCACGGTCTCAGGGGAAAGCAACTCGCGCTGCTCCAGCAATTCCAAAAATCTTTCGGGGGAAATCATGTTTCGTTCTTTTACAATTACAAATCGAGGTCGTCGGAAGTAGCCAGGCGCACGTGCTCCATGCCCACGGCGTTGCCGGCGTCCAGTACGCGGACGACAACATCGTGACGTGCTTCGCCATCGGCGAGAACCAGCAGGTTAGTGGCTCCTCGTCCATCGTTGCCTTGTTTGGCTTCGCGCAGTCTTACGAGCAATTCCTGTTCGCTGGGGGCCTCGCTGTCGTTTACCCAAATCGTGTTTTCGCGGTCCACACGGACGACAACATAGTCTTCGTCGGATTCGATTTCTTCGAGGGTTTTGGTGGCCACGTCTTTTTCGCGTTGTTCCGGCGGGGGCACTTCCAGGGCTTTTTGCAATTGGAAGGAGGCCGTAACCAGGAAGAAAATCAACAGCAAAAAGACGCAATCGATCATCGGCGTCATATCCACTTCGGTGTCCGTTTCCTCCTTGCGCCGGAAACGAACAGCTTCTTCCGCGGCTTCTTCCAGGGTTAACAGTTTTAGTTCGCTCATTATCGGATCTCAAACACAGCCAGATAGAGACGAATGCCCTCGACTTGTCCGGCGGCGGCGGCGACACGGGAAACTTCGCGGTGTTTTATGCTTCGTTCAGCCTTCACGATGACGCTGGACTTGCCTTCTTGATAGCCTTGTCGGACGGCGGCGGTGATGGCCGCTTGCTGGGCTTTGGGGTCGTCGGGAAGCGGCGTGCCGATCTTGCCGTCGGCCAGATATACCAGCGCTGATCCCGGACCGCCACGATCGGCAATCGTGATAATCACCGACGAGGCCGGGTCGGCGCCGCTGCCGTAACGCGCCGGCGGAAGTTCCACCGCCGTTTGCAGGTCGGGAATGGACCCGACGAGGAAGAAAATCAGCAGCAGAAAGACGCAGTCGATCATCGGCGTCATGTCGATTTCCTCGCCTTCCCGACGCGGCGGGCGGAACGTTACCGTACCTTCTTCGGTAAACGGCTCCATCAATAAATCCGAGGCAGGCATGATGTACTACTTCTCGCTCTCTACCCTATGCGCCGAAGATTTGCTTGAAGCTTTCCATAATCCGCGCCACGCCGTAGCCGACCAATTCTTCCAGCTTCCGAATACGGACGTTGATGCTGTTGGTGCAAAGAATCAGCGGGATGGCGATGGTCAATCCTAACGCCGTGGTAATCAACGCCAGGCTGATGTCGCTGGCAAGCTGCATGGGCGTAATTTTTTCGCTGGCGCCGAGTTTGCCGAAAGCACCCATCATCCCCAACACCGTGCCATAGAGGCCGAGCATGGGTGCGCTTTTGGTCATGGTATAAACCCAGCTTAGCCGGTATTCCAGTTCTGCGAGGACGTCGCGTTGAAAGCGATCCACCAGCAAAGAGCGGACTTTGGCGTAGCCCAAACTGCGGTTGGCTACCGCTAGAGCGGCTAATTGTGGGACCGCGCGGGGGTCGCTTTCGCAAAACTGGTTCACGGATTCAAAATCCTTGGTGGCCAGTTGTTCCTCAAACTTGTTGAGGAAATCGTTTTGTTCTTTTTCATTGTGAAAGCGAAGTTGTGCGATCCGTCGCCAGACGAGGATGGAGCAAAAGGCACCCCACAATGCCACCAAAGCCAACGCGACATAGCAGGCGTTACCGGCGAAAGTTACAACAGTGGTGATATCCATGAATTACCCTCACAACTCAAAAACGTTAACATTTCGTGCAGCCGCCAGGCGTGCGGTGCACATCGCAAATCGGGTCCAGGGGGGTCAACGATTGTAGGTTTGTTCCATCACGAAGAACGCATAACCATTGCCTGATGGTTGTATGCCGAAACGGGTTTTGCGCACGCTTTTGGCGTTTCCGCCGGCGTGCGCCTTTTCCAAAGCCGCCAGTTGGGCTTCCACTTGCGGCGGGATAAATTTCAGGATGATCCGCTCATTGGCGTTCAAACCGGCGCGGGCGAGAAGCTCACGGTCGGCTTCCTGGAGGTTGCCGCTGCGCCAGGTCAGGTAGTAACGGTTTTCTTTCTCGGCTACGTCGTAACGCACGGTCGGCTTTCGTTTCGAGAGATTGGAGACGTAGGCTACGCGCCCGTCAGGCAAAAGGACTCCCAGCTCGATACCGAAAAAGTCGAGTTGTCGGGCGTATTGTTCCAGTGTGGCTCCTTTTGGGAAATGAAGTTCCCAGCGGCGCGGCGTGCCGCCGGTGCCGTCGCCCTTTCCGCTGCCTCGGCCGCGACCTTCGCCGGTGCCGAAACCGCCCGTACTCGTGCTCCGTTTGGCAATCAAGGGGTCGTCCAACTGGGGAATGGTTTTGACCACGCTGGCTACTTCGGAGAGGGTTTCAGTGAGCACCGGTTCTTCGATTTCCAATTCGCGGATTTCTTCGGGATTGGGCGAGTCCGGCGTTTGACCGCCGCCGACCGGCCCGTCATCGCCCGCAAAATCGGCCATCTCCACCGGCACGGCCGTTTGGCTGACGAAAATGCGGCTCGTCAGCCAAACGATCAGCAGCAGCAACACCGCCGCGCCGATCAAGAGCAGCAAGGAAATGAGCATACTGGAAACGCGATCGTAGCGCGAAGTGCGTAAACGATCGACCTCCGCGGCGGAAGTGGATGCGTGTGCGGTTGCAGCCATGGTCGTTTAGCCTATTCCAAATGTGCGTTCGGGCGGATGGAACGGTACCAAGCTTTCCACTTTTCGATTACCAGTCGTCGATCTTCTTCGGAAAAATTGTTCGGTAGTTGTAGTGCCAGGGGAGATCGCCGGATGCGGAGCAGCGCCTCATGGGCGGCAAGAACCACAGCCGGTTCGGGGTCGGTAAGCGCGTAGAGCAACGGTTCGACGTTGTCCAGGTCGCGGGTTTTGCCGAGGGCTTTTACTGCCGCTAAACGCGCTTCGGGGGTTTTATGGCCGACGAGCTGACGAATCTTATCCCCGTATTTGCTGGAAAGTTCCTGGACTTTCTCGGCGGGCAGGTCGGCGAGGATTTCCACGGAGTCGTCTAAATCCTGTTTTTGGGGGTCTTCCAGGGCGGCGAGCAGTTTTTCCGCCGGACCTAACAGGGCGCGGGAAACCACTTGCCCATCACGCAATTCCACCGCGCTCGTGTCCTTCGGCAAACCGCGTCTGGCTACTAACAAGCCTTCACCGAAGTCGCGGGCTTTTTCCAGGCTCTTGCGCATGGATCGCATGAGAAAGAGTACGCTGAAAGCCGTATCGGCGACCGCGCCGCAATCGCCTTTCCAACTCCCGTCCTTGTTCTGCTTGTCAACCAAATAGCGAGCACAATCGCTGTACCATTGCGGGTCTCTTTCCGTGGCGTTCTCGAAATACTCTTGAAAGCTTTTATAACGTTCCAGGGCGTAAAGATAATAATGGTTGTAAAGGCCGGCATCCACCTTGAAATTGGCGGCAAACCACTGGTTTCCCCGAGCATGTGCTTCGCGGACGAGGCGGGCATCGATGTGGGTTTTAATACGAGAGCCTTCCGTGGCGGGGTCTTTCGGTTTTAGTTCCTTCAAGGCGGGCGGCAAGTTGGGATCTTTTTTTTCGACTTTGGCCGGCGTCATGCCCAGCAGTTGCGCACAAATATACAAACTACCGAGTCCTGCTGCGGTGAGGCTTTGCCGCACGCTGTCTTGGGGTTCCAGTTGGGGAAAGTTGGCGGAAACTTTTCCCTGATAGCCGAAACCGCCGCTGGGGTCCTGAGTACGGAGCAGCCACATTGCCACACCTTCGATAGATTCCTTCGGGACTTCGAAGCCGGCCTGAATCGCCGCCCACGATCCGAGCACGCCGTATTGGGTCATTGAGGTATCGCCCGTGTCTCGCTCTACATACCCCCAGCCGCCGTGCGGCTTTTGCAGTCGGCGTAGATACTTTAAGAGACACTCGATGTCGGTGCGATATTTTACCGGATCGGTTTCACAAAGAAAGATGATCGCCAGGCCGGTGCTGTAGCCTGGGTTGTCCAGTTCAAGTTTGGCGGGATCGCGATTTCCGAGTTTGCCTTGGATGAAAGAGACGCATTTCTGGACGGTGGGATCGTCCGGCATACCTGTATGCTTGACGATTGCCAGACCGGCCAAAGCCACGGCGCCGACGCGATCATCGCTTAAAGCGTTGGCCTCCAGGTACTGGATGCCACGTTCGATAGCTTGCAGGACTTCGGGGCTTTTGGTGGTCAAGCCGGCGGCCTGAGCTTCCGAAAGCTCAAACAGTAGGAAGGTGAAGAAACATGCCGGCAGCAACCACCCAATTATTGATACCTGCGGACCTTGCCGCGCCAGATGCACGTGCATTATTCCATCCTAGGGATAGCTTTAATAGAGCGGCGGGACAAGCAGCCCTTTGCCTTGCCCGCCTATGATGCCACATTGCTACCCACCCGACGTCGGTCTCGCACCTTACATTATTGATATTAGAGAGGTTGGTGGAGCGTTGTCAAGCGGCCGAAGGAACAATTATCCGGTCGGCAAGCCGAAGGCGGGGTACGGGAAAGTCCTGAGCGGGGACAGGTATTAAAGCAAAGCATCTCAAGCATTTGCAACCAGCTTGCTCGCCAACACGACGTCTTCTTGCTCGTCGTTGAGCTGGAAGCCGCGATTGCGGAAGGTGGCCAGCATCCGGGTGTTGTCTTTGGAGACTTCCGCTACGACGCGTTTCACGCCCCAGGTCTTGGCGACTTCCAGGCAATAGTCCGTCAGCAGCCCACCGAGACCATGCCCATGCCAGCGATCGACCACGATGACGGCATATTCGGCGGTTTCGTGGTCGGCGTCAGCGACGAGGCGTCCGACGCCGATGAGTTTTCGCCGCCCTTCTTCCTCCACTTCGGCGACGATGCCCAGCTCGCGGTCGTAGTCGATGAAGCAATATCTGGTAGCCATTTCGTGAGTGGTTTGCTTGAACAAATAGCTGAAGCGGAACCACAAGGATTGAGTAGAGCAGCTACCTAACAACTCGTGCCACATCGGCTCATCTTCCGGCTTAATCGGCCGCAGTATTACCGGCGTGCCATCCTTGAGCTTCCGCTGGGCGACATATTCTTCAGGATAAGGTCGAATGGCCAGATGGGCGTAGGGTCGCACGGTGCGGACGACGAGATCGCGGTCGATCAGCGCCCGTGCATCCAAAGCAATCACGTCTTCCGGCGTAACCAGCAAGGGGTTGATGTCCAGCTCCTTGATTTCCGGATAATCGGCCACCAGGTAAGAGAACCGCATAATGATTTCAATCAGCCGATCGACATTCGCGCCGGGCTTTCCGCGGTAGCCGCGAAGTAGCGGCCAGGACTTGAGCGATTCCAGCATGCGCCGGGCCAGCACCTCGTTTAGCGGGGGCAAGCCCAAGGCGCGATCGCGGAACACCTCCGCCGCGGTTCCGCCCATTCCCACCATGATTACCGAGCCGAACACGGGGTCTTTCTTTGTGCCCATGATCAACTCGAAGCTGTTCGGATAGGCGACCATTCGCTGCACGGTAACACCGATGATTTCAGCTTCCGGGCGGAGGCGCTTTGCGCGCGACGTAATCTGCTCGAAAGCCGTGCGGACCTGCTCGTCGTTGGTCAGGTTTAAGACCACGCCCCCGACATCGGACTTATGGGTAATCTGCGGCGAATGAATTTTCAAAACCACCGGATAACCGATGCGGTGGGCGACTTCCACAGCTTCGTCCGGCGAGCGGGCTGCTTGTGGTCGAGTAACCGGAATTTCATAGGCTTCCAAAAACGCCTTGGATACGTTCTCTGAGAGAACCTCACTGCCCTCGCTCAGAATCGTGTCGAAGACGCCGCGCAGCCGTTGCCGGTCCAGCGTAAACTCCAGAGGAATGTCCTTCGGGGTTTCGTGAAGGATTTGCAGGTTTCGAGCGTAAGAGACGAGGTGCATGAAAGCACGGACGGCCTTTTCCGGTGTGGTGTAGGTGGGAATACCGGCGGCGTTGAGCACCTGGATGCCCTCGGCCACCACACGCCCGCCCATCCACGCGGCCAGCACCGGCTTATGCCCTTGCGCTACAATCTTGCCCACCGCCTGGGCCGTGGCCATGGAGTCGGTCATCGCTTGCGGAGTGAGGATAACAAGGACAGCGTCCACATTTTTATCCTTAAGAACGATTTCCACGGCTTTGGCGAAACGTTCCGGAGGAGCATCGCCGAGCACGTCCACCGGGTTGCCGTGCGACCAGCAAGGGGGCAAAAAACTATTCAGCTCTTGCATGGTTTGTTCGCTGAGTTGCGCCAATTCCCCGTGGCGTTCGATCAGTGCGTCGGTGGTCATCACGCCCGGCCCGCCCGCATTCGTAACGATAGCCAGGCGGGCGCCTTTCGGCGGCTGTTGTCGAGCCAGGAGTTCTGCACAGTCGAACATATCTTCGATTTGAAAGATCCGTTCGATGCCGGCCCGCTGAAAAGCCGCTTCGTAAACTGCATCCACGCCGGCCATGGCGCCGGTATGTGACGCCGCAGCTTGCGCCGACTCGGCGAATCGCCCGGCTTTGTAAGCGACGATCGGCTTGGTGCGCGCAAAGGCCCTGGCCGCCGACATGAACTCGCGCGCCTCGCTAATCGACTCAATATAGAGAATGATGGAGCGCGTCTCGGTGGCCGAACCGAAATAGTCGATCAAGTCGCCCATGCTCACGTCGAGCATGTTCCCCACGGAAACGAAATAAGAAAAGCCGATGTCTTCGTCCAATGCCCAATCCAGGACGGAAGTACACAATGCCCCGGATTGGGAGATGAAACCGATGTGGCCTTTTTTCGGCGTGGCGGTGGCAAAGCTGGCATTAAAGTTGAGGCCGGGCACGATTAGTCCCAGGCAGTTGGGGCCGAGGATGCGCATGCCGTCGAATTTTTTCTGTTCCTGGCGTATGAGGTCCTCCAGCTTACGCCCCTCTTCGCCGATTTCTCGAAAGCCGGCCGAAATAATGACCAGCCCCAGGGTGCCGACTTCCCCGCATTGACGAACCAGATTGGGCACGGTGGGGGCCGGCGTGCAAATGACGGCCAGGTCCGGCGCATGCGGAAGACTGGCAAGGTCCTTATACGCCTGAATGCCTTGTACGGCTTCGCGCTTCGGATTTACCGGATAGACCACGCCGCGAAACCCGGACCCGACTAAGTTCCGTAAAACTATGTAGCCCACGCTGGTCGGTACATCGCTAGCCCCTATGACCGCCACTCGATGCGGATTAAAAATCTTGTCCAGGTTTCGAATACTCACGTCGGCCTCTCCTCGTTGAATACTACTCTTCTTTAGCGCTAATAAAATGTAAGTTAAAATCTCCATTATACGAAATCGGTGAAGAATAGGTAAGAACCAAAGAACAAGGAAAATTATACGTTTAAGAGAGGGGTGTTATCTGCGTCCACTTAAACGAATAAGCAGACTTTGCCGAATGTGCGTTTTCCTTTTAGCCGGCAGAGGGTTATGTCATTCGTTGCTGCCGGCGTTCCGAAAAGCAAAATACCTCTAATGGTTACTCCATTTCAGGAATAAGATGTACCTAATTTGGTTTGATAATTTAGATAATTGCTGAATAACATGCGTCCTCTTCCTTCCTTATAAGTGCTTATTGGAATGTAATGGTCAGTTTGAATAAAATGTGTGTATCGCAAGATAATAACGTCTTGTCTCAAGAGGTTCTTTTCATATAGCGGAAAAGAAGGAGCAATTGACATGCTGCGGCAATTCCTTTTCGCCTGCTTGAGCGCGGCTTGTATGTCCGCCGGCGCCTTCGCTGCCGGAAACAAGGACGCGGGCTTTGCCATAGGCGTCGAGTATATGGTGCCTGGTTTTGCCGAGGTGTATGCCAAGACGGGCGTTGTTTGGACGAAGGCGAGCGGCATTGGGATTGCCTGGCATGATATTGAACCTCAGCCCCCAGTGGGCGGCAAGCACACCTATAACTGGGATGTACCTGATCGCTTGTTCTTGGAGTATCAAAGGGCCGGCTTTCGGCATTTCCATGTTTACGTAAAAAGCCTTAATCGTTGGGCGGCCTCCAAGCCGGTCAAACCTATCGGCGGCGGCAGTTCCCTACCAAAGCCGGAATACCTGGAAGACTATAAGGCTTTTCTGCGGGCGCTGGTCCAGCGCTACGATACGCATCATCCTGATCATGTACCCGGTCTGCTCTATCCCGTCGAATACTGGGAAATCGAAGCGGAATGGGGGACCGGCTTTTGGCAGGGCACGCGCGAGGAGTATCTGCAACTGTTGAAGATCGCCTATTCGACTATCAAGCAAGCCAACCCTCGCGCAAAGGTGATTTTAATCGGCTTCTTTTTGGCCGGCTTGTTCGAGGGTCATCCTGATCTCAACGAAATCCCTCAAACGCTGGCCGCGATGTCTCCGCAAAGACGACGAATTTCGCAGCAATATCTGGAAGACATCCGTGCCTTGCTGGCTCATCCCGATTTGTTCGATGTAGTGGAATTCCATTCACTCAGTGATTGGAGCGAAATTAGCGGCATGGCACGCTTTCTCCGCCGAACCATGCAGGAATATGGTTACGAGAAGCCGATCTGGGTGGGCGATGTGAATTATACGGCTTCGCCGCTGATGTTCTGGGGAATACCTATCCCGCCCTACACCGAAGCTCAAAAGCCGGCGATTGAGGATACTTTGAAGGCTCTGGCCGGAACGCATCATCCCCGCCATGCCGAAGCCATCGCCTGGCTCCGTGCGGAGCAATCCAAAGGGCTGGTCAAAAAGACGATTCTTGCTATGGCCGAGGGTCTGGCCGGCATCAACCTCGGCAACCTCAAAGACGAAGCGCTGTTCTCCATCCTGCCGACGATTACGGGCACAGTAGCATTTCAAGGGCTGGTCGATTCCTCCGGTAATCCTCCCAAACCAGGCCGTCCGCGGCCGGCCTATTACGCCCTTGCTCTCATAGTTGATAAGCTGTCAGGTTTTTCAAATGTCCGGCCGCTGGCTTTAGGTCAGGGAGTGTATGCCTACCAGTTCACCGTTCAACGGCGACCGATCTATGTGCTCTGGTACGATGACGGGCGGCGCTATTTGCCCGGAGACAAGGAACCGACAACCGAGGTGCTCCTCCGATTGCCGGCAGGCAGCTATATACTTACGGAAACGCCGCTTATGCTCGGCGCGCCGCCTACACGCCGGGTTTCTTCTTCCCAGAACGGCTTGAAGCTTCAATTGAGTTCCACGCCGCTTTGGCTCGAACCTGTCAATAGATAGAATCCGGCAAGTATAAGGTTTCAGAGAAGGAAAGATATGCCATGAGAACGAGAACTCTTTGTCAGATGGTTTGGCTGGCATACTTGGCCTTGAGCGGCCTTGGGAACTCGGCAATGGCCGCGCCGCAGGGCGAAAACCTTTGGGCCGGTGCTGACGCCCGCATTGAAAAGCACCGCAAGGGCAAAGCCACCGTCGAAATTCTTTCCGCCGGCAAACCTGTTGCCGCTGCTGAGATACGTGTGGAGCAGGTGTGCCACGACTTCCTTTTCGGCTGCAATATTTTCGGCTGGGGCGATGAACGCATGGAAGATGATCTCCAAACAGCCTACCGTAAACAATTCGCCGACCTCTTCAATTTTGCCACGCTCCCTTTCTACTGGGCTTCTTACGAAGAGGCCGAAGGGCGTCCACGTCATGAGTACACGGAAAAAGTCGCCCGATGGTGCAAGGAACGTGGCATTCGCACAAAAGGACATCCCTTGGCCTGGAATTTTGCCGAGCCGCCCTGGTTGCCGAACGATTCGCAGGCGGTCTTCCGGTTACAGCTTGCTCGTATCGACGATTGTGTGAAGCGATTTGCCGGTCTGATAGATTGTTGGGACGTGGTCAACGAAGTCGTACAATTCGACTGCCCCCGCTTTCAACAGCAAGCCCCAAAGCTTACCTCCGCCTGGCTCAGGGTCGGACAGCTTGAGTTCACCCGACAGTGTTTTCTTCATGCGCGCCAGGCTAATCCTGAAGCCGTGTTACTCATCAATGATTTCCGCACCGATCCGCCCTACGAAAAAGTCATCGAAGGACTAAAAACTAGCCAGGGCCGAAAGCTCTACGACGCCATCGGCATCCAGAGCCACCAGCACGGAGGCGTATGGCCTAACGAAAAGATTTGGGAGGTGTGTAACCGCTTCAGCCGCTTCGGCGTGCCGCTGCATTTCACGGAAGTAACGATTCTTTCCGGCGATGAAGGACGGCGAAAACCCGGCGGCCCCTGGCCGTCCACGCCTGAAGGCGAAATCCGGCAAGCCGAAGAAGTTGTCCGCTTCTACACTATGCTCTTTTCTCATCCTGCCGTGGAGGCCATAACCTGGTGGGACCTGTCGGACCTTCATGCGTGGCAGGATGCTCCTGCCGGCTTGCTCCGCAGAGACATGTCACCCAAACCGGCTTATGCCGAACTGTTGAAGCTCGTCAAAGGAAAATGGTGGACGCACACCGAACTGAAAACCGGCAAAGATGGCCGCGCGCAATTTCGGGGGTTTTTCGGCGATTACAAACTCTATGTTATGGTGGAGGGGAAAAGCGTCGAGAAGATGTTTACCCTCCGAAAAACCGCCAACAACCACTGGCTCGTTGAATGGTAGGGCAGGGCGTGGATCGCCCGAGGCTTATTTCGCTTCGCCGAGCAGGCTGAGAATAGCGTCCATAATGCGGCTGTTGAAGGCCAGCGGGCCTTCCCAACTCCACATGTTCCGCAGCAAATCAAACATCATCATCCCGCAAAGAATCAACAGCAAAGCGCAAAAAGCCAAGCCCACTATCTGCCAGACGGTGTAAGGCGGTTCGAGCAGCACGACGCTGGGTTGTAGAGCAGCGCCTTCGGCCAATGCCGCCGGCTGAACGGCCAATCCAGGCGCGCCGAAACCGCCCGGCGCAAGACCCGTCGCCGGCTGGAGCGCAAGGTCTTCCTCAAGCATGGAAGCTACGGCCGGAGCCGCTGGAGCAGCCGCCGCCGGCTCTTCCAACTCGGTATCTAAAGCGATGACTTGCGAACCGCTTTCGGACTCCTCCAACTCGGAAGGCTCTTCCAATGGGGTAAGCAGAAAATCGTCGTCCGGCTTTAATTGGCCTTTGCTGTCTGCGGCCTTTGCTCCGGCTGGCTGTGGCTCGGCCACGGCGCCAAGATTAATCGGCGTTTCCAGCGACAGCCCGCTGTCAGAAGGCTCAAGCAACGAGATGCCGCTATCGCTGCTGAGAGTAACATCGCTGCCGCTGCCGCTGCCGCCGCCGAGAACCAATTCGCCGCCGCTTTCACTGCTAAGGAGATCGATAATCGAGCTGCCGCTGGTTTTCGGCTTCTCGCTCAATTGTGGTCCGCCGGCGGCCAAAGCATCGCTTTGGGAGAGTTTAGGCGGCGTTTTCGAGGCCTTCGGTTCCAGCGCCTCGCCCACCAGCGGCAGATCGCCGGCGTCAAGTTGAATGTCGCTTTCAGGCACCAGGGCCGCGGCGCCGTCGAGGCCGATTACCGTACCGGAGAGACTGGGATCGGACCGGCCCAGCTCCACTTCGCTCAGCAACACGTCGCCGCCTTCGGTTTCCGGCGGTGCTGCCGGCGTCGCCGGCGGCGGGGCTATGCGGTCGATGTCTTCCACCTTGAACTTCCAATCGGCACCGTCCCGATAAGCGTACAATTCGCGGCGCTCCAGCATCTTCCTGACTTCTTCTACGCTTTTGCCGAGTCGCTGCGCGACTTCCGCCAGATTGTAGTATTTCTGTGCCATGATAAGAAAACTTACTCCTGAAGGTTTTACCTTTGTTCCGCCAACGAGCGAATTTCCTTAGGCAAAGGAGGCTCGTTGTTCAGGTCTGTAATCTGTAAATCCCACTGGATGTTTCGCGCGCTTTTCAGCGTGATTTTTCCGGTCGCGGCCTCGATCTGATACACACACATCGCCCGTAGGCGTGGATCGAGAACGATGACCATTTGCCCTTTATCGGCCCAGCCGGAGGCGACCACAATCATTTCTCCGCCGGCGGCAACCACCGGCGAGGTCAGTGCAGGTGTGAAGTGTTGCTGGAACACTTCGCCGCGTTGTTCGGCGAGAGCTACGGCAGCCGCCACCACACCCAAGCCCGCCAAGGCCCCGAGTATCGCCCGTTTCATTTCCGCTCCTTTCGGTTCTGATAAACCCCGGGGGAACTTTGGGCCTTACAATTTATCTATCCTTTCTTTCCTCAGGATAGAAGTTTCGGCTTCCGGCCTCTAACTATTATTGTAAAAGCCCTCGTTCCCAATTCAAGAAAAAAGCCCCTTTGCCGCACAGCGGTTGGTGCTCTTACAAGAGTCTGTCACCAGCAACGGGCGGCAAATATCACCATTTGATTTTATGATATAACCGCTTAAAAGGGAAGGACTTAAAACGGCTTTGGTGCCGGTCGCCGGATACGCAGCCCCGAAAAGATGTGTCCCAGACAGCGGAAGGGTAATAAGGTTTATGCGGGTTCTAGGGCTTTGCGACTAGCTGCTACAAGCCCTGTCATTGCTACGGTAGATAGTATCGGCCGTAGTAGCGACCGAGAGTTTGTGCGCGTCTGGTAAAGCTCGTTCCCAGCGCCCCAACGCTTAAGAGGCGCTCTACCGGCCGCGTCAGAACGCCGATAAAGTCGTTGGCCGCCACAAGATTATCATCAACAATATAAAGCCGGTCGCCGGGCAGGAGTTGATAATTGGTAGCCGTTGACCCGCCACGGGCGATAGCATCCCAGTCCACCGGCAAAAGCTGCTCCACGCAGGAATTGCCCGGCGCAGCCCGTGCCACCCATATCGTTTTGCTCGTAATCCCCTGCTGGATATCCAAACTGGCAAGGGCGTCGAGGACCGTTTCGTTCCCTGTGATCGGGAAGCGTTGGATACTTTCGGCGTTACGCGCCCCGGCAATGATCACATAGTAGCAGTCGCTGTTGTACCCGATTACGTCCACGCCCACCTGAGGCGAATCGAAATATCGTGCCAGCAGCTCTTCGACGTCGCGCCGAACTTCGGTCACGGTTTTGCCGGCAACATGTACTATCCCATAGCCCTGGAGGCGGATAATGCCCTCCGGCTCTACAAGATATTCGCCCGAAAGCTGCTCTACACCGGCTGAGCGAGCCAACTGTACGGAAACTTCCGGCTGGGAAAGGATTGTGCCCAGCGAGCGCGTGATTTCTTTTGCGGCTTCTTCAATCGTTAGACCAGCCACGTGTGCCGTGCCATAGGGCGGTCCGAAGGTTACGAGGCCGTCTTCGGCCACAAGAAAATAACCGTCGATGGGCAAATTAGGTAATGTTCCTGCCACGCGAATTAAAAGTACATCGTAAGGCTCGATATGATAAGGCTCGCGGGGAACAAGTTTTAGTACTTCAATTTGCAATAGGTCCGGCGGCTTAATACGATATGTCGGCAAGGAAACTTTTGCCAGCTCTCGCGGCGGCTCCAGCTCAGGCGGCGCGGGAGTTTGCAGCGTAGGGGTGTAGAAATCAACCGCCTTGCATCCCCCGAACGCCATAATTCCCAACCAGGCCGCCAAAACGCACGCTACCGTGATTGGGTAAATACGAGGATTATGCATGGGCAGAAAATAAGCGCAATATGCAAAAATTAAATCGTATAACTAAAACAACAAATATAGGCAATATAGTCAAAGGGGCTGCAATTATTGGCAAATTCACCTCTTCGGAATAATCGGTAAAGTTTAACACAAACTTTGTTCGTTTTCGGCTTATGGTTCCTGAATAGCCGATTGGTAATTGTCCAAATTACTTACAGGGCTATTATTCCTTGTTTTTATTTTGTCCCTGCCTTATTTTGCTTTATGGTTGCAATAGTTCAGCGATCCACCTCTGCCTGCTGTCGAAAGGTAATTCATGAGTCGCAAGGCACTAATAACAGGCATTACAGGTCAAGATGGAGCCTATTTGGCCGGTTTTTTGTTGGAAAAGGGCTATGAAGTCCACGGAATGGTCCGCCGCTCCAGCACGGAAAACTTTGAACGCATTCAAGCTTTGCAACGGCGGATAACTTTGCATCAGGCCGATCTACTGGACCAGCTCTCCATCGTAACCGTCGTGCAAAACGTGCGCCCGCACGAAATTTACAACTTTGCCGCGCAAAGTTTTGTGCCTACCAGTTGGTCGCAGCCGCTCTTGACCGCCGAGTTTACGGCCCTGGGTGTTACACGGGTTTTAGAAGCGATTCGCCTCGTGGATCCCGGCGTTCGTTTTTTCCAGGCCAGCAGCAGCGAGATGTTCGGCAACGTCCGCGAAGAGCCGCAAAACGAAGAAACCCCTTTCTGGCCGCGCAGCCCTTATGGTGTGGCCAAAGTTTACGGCCATTGGATTACCGTCAACTATCGTGAGAGCTACGACATCTTTGCCTGCTCCGGCATCATGTTCAATCACGAATCGCCTTTACGCGGCAAAGAGTTTGTCAGCCGCAAGGTTACCGATGCCGCCGCACGGATCAAGCTGGGTGTGCAAAAAAAGCTGACGCTCGGCAATCTCGACGCCATGCGCGATTGGGGCTATGCCGGCGATTATATCGAAGCGGCCTGGCTGATGCTCCAGCAGGAAAAACCCGACGATTATGTCATCGCCACCGGCGAAAAACATTCGGTACGGGAATTGGTGGAGCTGGCGTTCGGCTATTTGGATTTGGATTGGCGCGACTACGTAGAGAGCGACCCGAAATTGTTTCGTCCGGCGGAGGTGAACACGCTGCGCGGTGATGCCGGCAAAGCGCGCCGCCTGCTCGGTTGGCAGCCGAAGGTTACCTTTCCCGAACTGATTCGCATGATGGTTGACGCCGACCTGGAGCGAGTCAAACGTGAGTTGGCCGAACAGGAGAACAAGCCTCTTAAGCTGTAGCCGACAATATCATTCCTCCCACCTGAAAGGAACTTGTATGAACCCGGTTACCTGCGTCCGTAAATCGTCAAGTGTTTGTATCGGCGGGCTTCCGCTGTATGAGATTGCTTTTGGGCCTGATTTGGAAAAAGGCGAATCTCGCGGCTATGCGCGCGGCGTGATTGCCATCGGTGATGTCGCTACCGGCTGGCTGGCCGTCGGCGGGGTGGCAAGAGGAATCATTGCTCTTGGCGGACTGGCTTGGGGCGTAGTCGCCATCGGCGGCTGTGGTCTGGGAATACTCGCCTTGGGTGGGCTGGCTGTCGGGTTCCTTGCTATCGGCGGCGGCGCTGTTGGTTGGGCAGCCATCGGCGGCGGCGCAGTAGGCTACTACGCTTGTGGCGGCGGCGCCTGGGGCAAGTTCGTTCTCGACGCTATGCACCGCAGCCCTGAAGCCGTTGATTTCTTCAAGCCTTGCCTGCATTGGTTCCAGGGCGGCTGACTCTAGTGCCCTCTACCCCCAAGGCGGCCGCCGCCGGCGCCCCCTTTGTCTCTCTCTTCGCCGAGCTTTCGGTTTTTTTAGAAAATTCCGAGGGTACATTTCCATAGCCTTCGGGGTATAGGTGTGGAAGCCTCGCCCAAATGAGAATTTCGGTCGGTCGAGGCGCCGTTTTGATTATACTTACCGAGAATAGGACCGACGGGTCTTTTTCCCTTTTTTAGACCTATGGCAGGCTCTTCGGATAATTCCGCCGATGTTTCTGCGCGCGTGGATGAGTTCATGCGACTCTATACGGCGTGTCAGCGGCGATTGTATATTTATTTGCTCTCGCTGGTTCACAATGTCAGCGACGCCGAAGAATTGCTTCAGCAAACAAGCTTCGTACTCTGGCAGAAGTTTGCGGAGTTTCAGCCAGGCAGCAACTTCGGGGCTTGGGCGTGCCGCATTGCTTACCTCGAAACCTGCAAGCTCCTCGAATCTCGACGCGAACGCTCTCTCAGCCCTGCGTTTTTGGAGCGCGTGGCGGAAAAGATGTCGCAAGCGTCGGAGCTTCTGGAGCTGCACGGCGATGTCTTCCGCTATTGTCTGGAACGTTTAAACGAAGCCGATCGGCAGTTGATTATCCGCCGCTACGCACCCGGCATGAATGTTCGCACCCTGGCTTTAGAGTTAAACCGTCCTGCGCGGTCCGTCTCTAAATCCTTGACGCGGATTCGGCGAACACTCCTGGAATGCATCGAGCGCCGACTCCGGCAGGAGGAGCGGGAATGAACGAAAATTATCTACCTTCACCGGAATTTGAGGAACTGCTCTCCACCATGTGTGACGATGAGCTGACGCCGGAAGAGGCGCGGCGGCTGGAAGAGATTGTTTCCTCTAGCGACGACGACTGCTGGTATTACTTATGCTACGTGCATCTGCACGGCACATTGCATTGGGACACCGCCCAACATTTTCCGCAGCAACCATTGCCCGAAGGCGAGGAATCTCTCATCTCCGAGAAGCAGGCAACTGTCGCAGCCGATGTTCCCATTGATACCGGAGCAGTGGAACCAAGAAATGAGGCCGGGGGCATGAGTGCCGTATCGTCGGGCAGCAAGCCTGTCGTCGCGTTGCCTTTGGAGTTTGACTTGCCCTGGGAAAAGCCGCGGCCGAAGGTAGTCATTGAGACATCGCCGCCGACGCCGCTCCCCTGGTATAGCATCAATTCGCCCATCGGCCTGCCGCTGATTTCTTATACTCTCGGCGCGATCATAACGCTTATCGCCATCGGCATCGGGGCCGTGGTCCATGTTACTCATAACTACGAAGTTGCCGCCAGTCAAGCTGCAACAAGCGAAGGCGATTCCGGCGGCGGCGGCGGCGGGGGAGTGTCCAGCGCTCTGGCAACTGCCGAGAAAGCTAAACCGAAGAAAGAGGAAGCACCTGTTGTCGGCCACATTAGCGGCATGGCCGATTGCCGCTGGGCTGACCCGTCCTTAAAGCCCATTGCTCCCCGCATCCGACAAGGCACGAAGTTCGCGCTTACCTCCGGCCTCATGGAAATCACCTACACTACGGGCGCCAAAGTCATCCTGCAAGGTCCTTGCACTTATGAAGTCGAATCACCCCACGGCGGCTATCTCGCGCTCGGCAAACTGACCGCAAGAGTGGCTAGTGGCGAGTGGCCAGTGGCTAGTTCTAAGTCGCAAGAAAATCATAAATCAGCAATCATAAATCATAAATCCGCAATCTCCAAATCTCCAAATATCCAAATATCCAAATTCGTTGTGCGGACCCCTACTGCCATTATCACCGACCTCGGCACGGAATTCGGCGTGGAAGTCACTGAGACCGGCGAAAGTCAGGCCCATGTCTTCCAGGGCCAGGTAGAAATCCGCCTTGCCGATGACAACATATCCTCTTCTGCTGGAAAAGGACCAGCCGCTAAAGGCCGGGTGATCATTATCAATGCAAACCAATCTGCCGTCGTTAAAAAAGACGGCAAAATTCAAACAATAGATATCACCAAAGCAGCCGGAGCAGGTGAAGAAGTCGCTGGTGCCGCCGCAGCCGGTGCGTTTGTTCGTCAGATGCCGCGCTGGGTGCCGATCAAGGTGTTCAACACAGGCATTGGACTAAAGGAAGGCGACGAAGACCCGCATTGGCAGATCGTCGCCCGCAGCGACCAGCCCGACTTCATGCCGCAACCGGCCGTGGTGAGCATGTTGCCTATGGGGATGTGGTGTGGCAACGATCCGAGAAACTCGCAGTGGATTTCGACGGGGGAGGGCTGGCAAGACTTGCCCAACGGCGTGACTTTTACCTTTCGCACGCAATTTGAGCTGCTCGATGCCCTACCGAAAAGTGCGGTGCTGGTGGTGCGTTTTATGGCCGACAACCATGTGAACTCCATCCGCTTAAACGGAAAAGAGTTACCTGTTCCTAACCACGAATATAACCACCCTTTTACGCGCTTCACAAAGCTTACGCTCAGAGAAGGTTTCGTCCGTGGCCCCAACATCCTGGAAATAGATGTTTTCAACGGTGTGCTGGAAAAAGATGTGAACATCCTCAGCCCGATGTGCTTTCGGGCTGAGTTGGAAGGATGGGTTTTGTCGTGGGAGAAGACTTCTTCGTAATGCTTGCATTTGAGAAAAGGTAACTAGGTGAAATATCGAGCTTATCGAGGGAACTGTTCGGTATGACTGCTCTGGAGTGTTTCCATAGCCCGAACTGGTTTCCATGATTGTTGTTTTCCCAAGAGGGAGGTTCTGTCATGAGAGGCGTTTGTTTGACACTGCTTGTTGTAATGGCCGCTGTCTGTTTTGCAGTACAGACCCAGGCGGCGTTAATGGTTGCCGGGGCGAGCGCCAGTGTGCTCCCCTACACCCTCTATGTGGATACGTGGGCGGATTTGGGGTCAGGTAGCCTTATGGGTATCAACAACAATAACGTGGTTGCCGGAAGAGGGCAGCCTGGCCAGCCAACCGGCCAGGCCTTCGTATGGAGTGAGACCACCGGCACAGTATATCTGCCCACACTCGCCGGCACCTCAACAGGCATCGCTTATGAGATAAATGATAGTGGAGTAGTGGCAGGCATTTCTGCTGCCCTGAACCCTTCTTACAACCGTGCCTGGCGGTATGACACTAAAAATACCCTGCCGGATCTGTCGGACGATGTGGCCGTGGATGTGGGGCTAAAGATTGCCGGTAGTACTTCGAGCCGCTGCTTGGCAATAAATAATTCCGGAGCTGTCGTAGGTTTTGCTTCAATTAGTGGCACATCACAGGGTTTTTACTGGGATGGCCAGAGCGCCAGCGCCCAGCTTATTCCTCCGCCTCCTGGAGCCGATGTCGCCGGCTGGATAAAAGCGGATATCAATGATTTCGGCATGTGTGTGGGTTACAATCAATTTCCTGGCGCCGGCGACTGTGCAGTTTATTGGCGTCCCGGGGATTCAACTGCCACTAATATCGACCCCTACATCGAAGCAGCTTTCGGACAGTCTTGCACAACCCATGCTCGTGGGGTGAACAATCTGGGCCATATTGTCGGAGGATATATGCCCGGCATTTCGCCTATCAACTGCCCGTACCTTTACCTTAACAGTACGACGGTTGTTGATCTCGCACAGTTTATGACATGGGGTAACGGCGGAGGTGTGGCTAATGCTATTAACGACAAGGGAGTTGTGGTGGGCCAGGGACAACTTTCGGATGGAACTTACCATGCCTTTGTGTGGATTCCCCAGGTCCCCAACGGCACCACCGGCACTATGATCGACCTCAACAGCCTGGGATTTACTCTCCCCCCAGGCTATTACTTTTATGAGGCATTGGATGTCAATAATCTGGGAAGCATCGTGGGAACGATATACAACGGAAGCATCTTTCGTCCTTTCGCGTTGATCATTCCCGAACCGGGCACCCTTGCATCGCTAGCGGCAGGTCTGCTGGCGCTGCTCTGCTACGCATGGAGGAAACGGCGGTAATAGAAAATAAGCATTGAAGACTATTTATCGGATGGTGGATGCGCCTGGTGGGGCGCATCCACCATCCGATAATACTTCGTCCAGTAGTAATTTTTTCGAGGACACCAATGAACGGAAATCCATCATCCACTGTTTACCATCCAAAGTTTCCAAATGGTTTCACGTTAGTGGAACTTTTGGTCGTCATCACGATTATCGCGATTTTGATTGCACTACTGTTGCCTGCCGTGCAGGCTGCCCGTGAGGCGGCCCGGCAAACGCAATGCCGCAACAATCTCAAGCAACTCGCTCTCGGCTGCCTGAATCACGAACAAGCGACAGGCCGATTTCCCACTAACGGTTGGGGCTTCTCCTGGACCGGTGACTCCAATCGAGGGACCGATTGGCGGCAGCCGGGCGGATGGCTTTTTAATATCCTTCCTTATATTGAACAACAACAACTATACGATTTAGATGCCGGTTTAGGACCGGACAAACCTTGCCAACCCCGCATTCAACGCCTGCAAACTCCGCTGAGCGTCTTCAATTGTCCTTCCCGCCGCCAGCCGGGCATCTGGCCTTGGCAAACCGGTATTGCCAAAGGCCCCGTGGCTAACGCCGGTGATATTTCGCTCGCGGCAAGGGCAGACTACGCCGCTAACGGCGGCGACAATTATACAAGTCCTCTCATAGGACTCTTATATGGTAAATCACCGGTTTGGTCATCTGCTCCTCCCAATGCCGATGCCGGCCCTGCCAGTGTTGATGAGGTTGAATTTCCGCGTGGCTCCGGTCAAATGACTGAGAAGGCGCGAAACGTATTTGCCGCCATCGCCCAGCGCAGCACAGGAATAATGTTTTGCGGAAGCATGATCCGGATGTCGGACATCCCTGACGGCACCAGCTACACCTATCTATTGGGCGAAAAATACCTAAACCCCGATTGGTACTTTACAGGCCAGGATGGCAGCGATAACGAGGGCGCCCTGATCGGCGACAACGAAGATGTGACGCGCTTTGCGGATCAGACCTACCCCCTTCAACCACGTCAAGACACACCGGGCTTTTATACTTCAGGCATAGGCCGTGCCATCTTCGGCAGTGCGCACGCCAATGGCTTCCACATGGCCTTCTGCGACGGCTCGGTGCAATTGATCAATTACACTATCCAGTACCAAATCCATCAATGTCTTGCCAACCGCAAAGACGGCTTGATAATCGATGCCAAAGGGTATTAAAGCGCGTCTCAAGTTTATTGAGTGTGCCTGCGCCGGAAGGAGGCCGAAGGCTTGCCGGCGACAAAATTAGTCGATTGCTGGCAAAGAGGAAAGCAACCCTTTCCGCGAATTGCGAGGGGTTGCCATACTGTACATCTGTTCAAGTGGGCGGTACGGGACTCGAACCTGTGACCCCCAGCTTGTCGAGCTGGTGCTCTAACCAACTGAGCTAACCGCCCAATAAATAATTCCGCAGGCTTATTCTGCGTCAGTTCCTGAAAAAAAGGAACCGCCAACAGAGCCGGCTAACCAATTCTACCTTGCAATTGTGGCAAGTCTGAGGAAATTGGTCAACAGGGTGACACGAAGGGAGCCGGAGTAGCTTTCGGGCTATGAGGAACCCCAGAAAAACCGCACTATCGCGGCCGCCCAGTCTCCCTTGTCTGGACCGTTCAGGCTTTGTCCGACTTTGCTTTGGAGAGCCAGGCGGCAAGTTTTTCTTGTAATTCCGCGACTTTGGGGGCCATGCTCTTCTCTTCGGTTTGCTTGTCCTCCAGCCAGTCGCTAAGTTCTTTGAGGTTTTGATGCAGTTCGTTGATAAGGCTTTGTTGATTGCCGTCGCGTGCCAGGGCGGCGAGTCCCGTCCGGCTCCGGCCTTCGGCGCCCTTCAGGGCGGTAATGGTTGCTTCCAGGAAGTATTTGATGCGTCGGCGTTGGTCGGCGGCTTGTTCGTTGTTCTTTGCCGCGGCTGCAACTTCCTTGCAACCTTCGGCCAGGAATTCAGCCAAAGTAGTAGCAGCTTGCAAGACGTTGACGTTGCCCAGTTGAGCGGAATCTAAGAAACCCAGGGCGCGTACGGCGACCGCCCGCGTGGAGAGCGAAAGTTTGGTGTTCGCCGCGCCGGCGAGCAAAGCCTGGTAAACTGCATGGCCGTCGATGGTTCCCTGGAGCAAGCCCAAAGTTTCGAAAGCTTGGGCCAGTATCCATTCCCGACCGGCGCGCGCCGGGCCGTCGGGCAGGTCGTCGGCAACCAGGCGGAGCAGGCCGGCGGTCAACGAGCGGCGGCTTTCTTCGTCCAAGTTGCCGGAGAGAACGTGTCGGAAAATGCCGACCATAGCCGCCGCCCGAACAGCATCCGGCATCTTGGCATCGTTTAACGCGGCAATTAAGACCTTTAGAGCATCGGGCAGGGGGATCGGAGGGGTGTCGATGCTGGTTTGCTCCACACGGTTCAGTTCGCCGATGGCCAGCATGGCGTTGACGCGGACAGCCGGGTGGTAGTTTCCGGCGGCCAGCTTGCTGAAGAACTTCAGAGCCAAAGCATTCAAATGCTCAAAGACCTGACCGCTTTTCGCCCGACGAAATTGGGCCCGCAACTCCTGCCGGTACGAAGTCAGATTGTTGAGATTTCGTTGTTGGGTCCAACGGGCTAGGGCATATTCTTCAAAGAACTTATCGAAGAGTTGCTGTTGATTTTCGGCAAACCTTCCTGCCGAAAGAATCCGGTTGATATCATTGATCTGCTTTTTGAAAGTCTTTTCCGCCTTTTCCGTCAGCGGGAGTTCTTCATACCGCGGATCAGGTTTGGGGGGCGGCTCGTTGGGGTCGGCAGGTATCGGCTCCGGTTCCATTTGGCCGGGGAGGGCGGCGCCGGGCATCATTCCAGGTTCCATCGGCGGATTCTGCGGCGCACGACGCGAAGGCGGCGGAGCCGGCGGAGCTTGACCATACCCTGTCTCTGGGCCGAGTATGGAGAGAAGCCAGAAGCCCGATAGCAACAGGAGCACTTGCCGCGGTGGAGTTGTACGGCCGTGGGTGAGGAAGGAAAAAACGAACATGCCTATTCTCTGCCTTTGCGACTGTTTCGATTCCGTAAGCAGTTTCCGGCGGCCGACCGTAGCAGAGTGAAAGGAGGGACAACAGGCAAGGTTCCTGACCCTTCACCCACACCACCCTACAAATGGAGGACGACGATATTCGCCCAACCCCTTGCTATATTTTAGCTCCCAACTTCAATCCACTTTACAGTCATCTCTATCATATAGCCTACCAATCGCAAGGAAAAGCTGTCAAGTTAAGCAATTGGGAGCGAGCAATCAGAATATTGAAAATAAGCAAAGTCGCCGCTTTATTACCCCGCTGGGGCCAAAAAGCCGGCTAACGGCGAGATATAAGGCCGAAATCGAGGCCGAAGACCCAAATCATCAGGATAATGATGAATATCAGCCCCAGGTAGGTCAGGGCTACCTGCACACGTTCGTCGGCAGGTCTGCCGCGAATGCCTTCATAGACGAGCAGGAGAAAATGTCCGCCGTCGAGCAAGGGTATAGGCAGGAAGTTCAGCACCGCCAGATTGGCGCTCAGCAACGTCAGAAACAGAAGCAGCTTAGCCGTTCCCTCGTCGGCAAATTGGAGGGCCATCTTCACAATCATCAAGGGGCCGCTCAGCAGGCGCGGCGAGATTTGTCGCGTTCCCAGCTTGCCGACCGTGCGGAAAACGATCGTCAGGTCTTCGAGAGTTTCTTGTCCGCCGAGCATCACGGCTTCGCCAAGCGACGTTGCTTTACGTTCAAACTGCATCAGCTCGAAGAGCCAGCCGCGATCGGGGTTGAACCAATCTTTAGCTTCGCTCGGTTCGAGTCGGACGGTTTGCTCCTGGCCCTGACGTGAAAAGGTCAGCTCCACGGAAGTGCCAGGCAAGGTTTTTTGCAGCAGTGCCATGAAGGCGGGCCAGTTCCGTTGCGTGTCGGTAAACTCCACGACGGCTGTGCTGTATTTGACCAGGTCGTCGTGAGGGGAGATTCCAAGGCGGCGAAGCGTTTCCCCATCAGGGGGAACGAGCTTTGCGCGCACCAGCAAGTCGCCGGGCCGCAAACCGGCGTCGGCGGCAGCGCTGCCCTCGACCACACCTGCTATACGATTCAGCACTTCGTAAGTTGCACCCAGGGCCGGCACGTCCACCGGCGAGTTGATGATTTCCGGTGCGGAGATAGTCTGCGGCGGCTCCAACTGCACCGACGTAACAATCGGGGTATCACGGGTAGGACGCTGAATGGTCAACTCCACCGGCCCGTTGACCATCCGTCGAAGCCGCTCAGGCAAAGTGAGCGGATCGCCGCCTGGTTTGATAATTATATCGCCGGGCATTAATCCGGCTGCTACGGCCGGCGAGCCGCTGCGCACGGCGGTAATCTTGCCCATCGTCATTATGATGCCCAATTGGCGCGTCGGCTGCGGAGGAACAGAGATAGTCAGCCGTTGGGGGGGTGACGTCGGTTGACCTTGCGCGTCCTTCCCAGGACGTTCTACCACGACGGTGAGTGTTTGCTCCGGCTTTTGCGCCAGCAGGGCGTCGATCTGAGAGTAATCAGAGATGGGCTGATCGTCGATGCTAACAATCCGGTCGCCGTTCTGGAAAGGCGGCGACGCTTTCTCGGCCGCCGAGCCAGGCAAGACGGCAAGCCGCTTGCGAATTAACCACGTCTTCCTATCCGAAACGAGCCTCGTGGTCTTCGGTCCGCTGACGCCGATTACAAAGGCCCCCCGCGAACGATCCGGCTTGACGACTATGGTCAACGGATCGGACACACCTGGGCGGCGAATCAACAACGGCACGCCTTTTACCGGGTCGATGTCGCCCAGGGAGATGGCCGTCTGCAAATCGCGGAACTGCTTCATTTTCTTGCCGGCGACTTCGAGGATTTCGTCGCCGGGGCGGATTCCGGCCTGCCATGCGGCCTCGCCGGGAAAGACTTCGCCGACGATGCAAGGGGTTTGTCGGACTCCGAGACGGAAGGCGACGACGGCCATGAAAAACGCGAAAATCACATTCATCACCACGCCCGCCGAGATAATCGCCATTCGTTGCGGCACACTTTTGGCCAGGAAGCTGCGCGGGTCGAAGACCGGCGGAGAAGCCTGTTGATTTTGGTCGGAGGTTTCGCCGGCCATTCGTGCGCGTTCTATTTCCGCCTGCATCCGCGCCGGATTGTCCTCTTGCCCCAGCATTTTGACATATCCGCCGAGAGGGACGATGCCGACGCCGTACTCTGTTTCTCCCCAGCGGAAGCGGAAGAAGCGCAGACCTGCGATATCGAAGCCGAGATAGAATTTTTCGCACTTTACGCCGCAGAGCTTGGCCAATAGAAAATGGCCCAGCTCATGCACGAAAATTACAAATCCCAGGCCGAACGCGACCTTGAGGATTACGACGGTCAAACCTACTGCATAGTCCAATGCAAGACCTCCTCACGCGCCCAACGATCGGCTTCGATAACTTGTTCCAGCGAAGGGCAAGATTCGAAATGGTGTCGTTGCACGACTGCCTGGCAGAGGGGGACGATCTGGTGAAAGGCGAGTCGTCCTTCAAGGAAAGCAGCCACGGCCGCCTCATTAGCCCCGTTGAGCACCGCCCCGGCCGTGCCGCCGGCCGCCGCCACTTCTTGCCCCAGCTTCAGCGCCGGAAAGCGCTCATAATCCGGCGGCTCGAAGCGAAATTCCATCACTTGGCTCCAATCCAGCTTCGCCGCCGGGCCGGGCCGACGCTCAGGCCAGGTCAAGGCATATTGAATAGGGAGCTTCATATCCGGCGGACCGAGTTGAGCAATTACCGAACCATCCCTATATTCTACCATCGAATGTACGATTGACTGCGGATGGATGACCACGCAGATTTGTTCCGGTCGCAGGTCGAACAGCCACCGCGCCTCTACGATCTCTAATGCTTTATTCATCAAAGTTGCCGAATCAATCGTTATTTTCGGTCCCATCGACCATGTCGGATGCGCTAAGGCTTCGGCCACAGTAACTTCGGTCAACTGCTGGAGGCTGAAGGTGCGAAACGGCCCCCCACTGGCGGTGAGCAGGACACGGACGACTTCTTCCCGCCGTCCGGCCTGGAGAGCTTGAAATATGGCGCTGTGCTCGCTATCGACAGGCAGAATATTGGTTTTCTTCCGCCGTGCCAGGTCGGTTATCAGCGGTCCGGCCACGACGAGGCTTTCTTTGTTGGCCAGGGCGACGGTCTTGCCGGCCTCTAATGCCGCCCACGTGCTCCGCAAACCGGCGCTGCCCACGATGGCGCAGACCACCACGTCCACTTCCGGATCGGCGGCCAACCGCAGGACGCTTTCTGGGCCGACCGAAAGTTCGATTGCCGGCGGAAGCAAGGACCAATCCTGACGTTGGGCGGCGGTCGGATCAACTACCGCAATTCGTCGCGGCCGTACGGAGCAGGCTTGCTGAAGCAACAGGGCGGTATTGCCGTATGCCGCCAGGCTTACCGCTCGCAGCCGTCCTTCCGAAGCGGCCATCACCTCCAGCGTGTTGCGTCCGATGCTGCCGGTTGAGCCTAACACAGCTACGTGGGTAACGTCTTTGCTCATTGTATGCCTGGTAGGGTTGTAACTGCTCTCAAACGGCAAGGGGTTTTCGTTTGGCGAAAAACCTCAGTTAATGTCGGGAAGAACCGTTGCAAATAGAGCATTTTATGAAAGCTGCAACATCCCAACAAGCTGAAGCGCACTCTCGTTTAGAAGGCCTGCGGGTTTCCGAGTGCACGGAAAATCAGCTTCTTGACAAAGACGCATGAAAAATGCGTAGATGAAATTTTATTCCTTTGGGTTAGGAAAAGGCGATTCACGTCTGTCAGACGACTAAAAATGAACCGAAGGATTTATTTCCAATCCCTTGCCTAAAGGGGGGGAATGAAGCATAATGGAAGATGTGGATATTGGCCCAGGCAGTCTGCCGTTAACCCTTGTTCACTTATGGCAGCCGAGATTGCCACAGATTCGTTTTTAGACCTTCTCCAGCAAAGCGGTCTGGTGTCGGAAGACCAGGTGCTGGCCTTACGGGAGGAGTTCGGCGTCGGAAGAGCCGGCGCGCTTGATTCCCGTAAATTGGCCGAGGAATTGGTTTCCCGCGGCATCCTCACCGAGTGGCAGGCGCAGATGCTCTTGCAGGGCAAGCATCGCGGCTTCCGTCTCGGGCCGCACCGCATCCTCCGGCCGTTGGGCCAGGGCGGGATGAGCAAGGTTTTTCTGGCCGAACACGAGATGATGCACCGCCGCTGTGCCATCAAGGTGCTACCGAGCAAATATCAAGAAGACCCCGACCTCTTAAACCGGTTTTATCTTGAAGCCAGGGCCATTGCCGCTTTGGACCATCCGAACATCGTACGCGCCTATGACTTTAACAAGGATGTGCGATACGGTAAGGAAATTCATTATCTGGTGATGGAGTATGTGGATGGCCAGGACCTGCGCCGGATGGTCGAAGAACAAGGGCCGCTCGATTGCCGAAAAGCTGCGGATTTCATTGCCCAGGCCGCCGAAGGACTCGCCCATGCACACCAGGCGGGTTTTGTTCATCGGGACATCAAGCCGGCCAATCTCTTGGTTGATCGCAACGGCGTATTGAAGATTCTCGACCTGGGACTGGCGCGATTCACCTTCGAGGGGAACCAGCCCTGGCAAAATGCCGAAAGCGAGCAATCCGCTGTGGGGACCGCCGATTATGTTGCCCCGGAGCAAATCGCCGACAGCCGCAACGTGGACGGCCGCGCGGACATCTACAGCTTAGGCCACACATTTTATTTTCTGCTGACCGGCCGACGACCGTTTCCTAAGGCCACCCTGGTCGAACTGCTGATGGCGCATCGTTCCGAGCAGCCGGAGCCGATTGATCACTTTCGGCCGGACGTGCCTCTGGAGTTGACGGACATTATCGCCAAAATGACGGTTAAGAAGCCGGTGCAACGTTTTTCAACCGCCAAAGAAGTGGCGGAACGGTTGCGGGCATGGCTGCGCGATTCGGAAAGCGGTGGGTATTCGCGCATCTCTGCGCTGATGGCGGCGGCGAAGCGGGCGAAACAGCTAGCGGCCGCACAGGAAGCCGCAGCGCAAAAGGCCGCGCAGAAGGAAACCGAATTGGAGCTGGCCGAAATCGAGGACGCGCCGCCCACGCCGGTCGAAAGCCCTGCGGCGCGAAGCACTCCTAAAGCCGGTTTGGAGAAGCCGGTGGTTGCCGAACGGTCTTCTTCCCCGGTGGTTGCCGAACGATCCTCCTCCAATGTGCTGGCGGATATTCTGGCGGACCTGCCGCCTGCACCTGCTAAATCCGATCCGCTGTTGGTTCTTCCCAGTCAAGACGGCCCTACGGCCTTTCTTTCCTCCACTCGTCTGCGCGCCGGCAAAAAGCCGCCGACGATTTTCCGCTCACCCTGGCTTTGGGCAGGTATGGTGTGGGTGGTCGTGTTGTTGTTGTTAGTTCTGATCTTGATTCGTTTGCCCTTCAGAGGAGAGCCTGACGCCGATAAACGATTGCCGGAAACCGCAATGGAGCCGCCGGCGCCGCAGCAAAGTGTTGTACCTTCTCAAGGAGAATATGCTTCAAAACCGCAGCCGCCGGAAGAGACCAGGCCGCCGGTCCCGCCGGTGATTGAGCAGCCGGCGCCGGAGCAGTCGGAATCGCCTGCGCCGCCAAAGGCGGTTGAACCCTTGCCTTCGGATCCTCCGGTGAGAGAAACACCGCCGGAGTCGAAACCTTCGCCGCCGGAAGCTGCGCCTTCGACGCCGCATGAGCCGCCGGCAGCCGAGCCGGAGTCGAAGCCACCGCCGGAGGAAAAGCCTTCAGCGGAGCCGCCGGACCCCATCAAACTGCTGGCCGGCATGAAAACACTTGGCTTGCACATTCGTTCCACCGACCCGGATAAGAACAGCTATCTAAACCAGACCGTTGTGCGAGAGGCGGTGGGGGCCGCCAGGCAACTTGGTCTTTCTCCGCCGGGCGTCTCCGGCTCGCCGGTTATGGAAATTACGATCTCGGCCACGGAAAGCGGTGATGTGCTGACGGTGGTGCTGGCGGCCGAAGTAAAATACAGTCCTGCGAGGGAAACGGTAGTATCGCTGTGGAAAGAAGAAAAACGTGTCGCCTCCATCGCACTTCAGCGTGTCCGACCGGAACAGGTTCAAAAGGTCCTTAAGGCCGGCATCAGCAAGTTTTTCGACCAATTCGTCGCCGACGTGCGTCGCGCACGGCAAAAGACCGGCGTCTAATCTTTATCTCCAGCCGTCTCACGGCCTGGTCCTTTTTCTTTTTCTTGCGGAATGCTGGGGGAAAAAATAATTGGAAGTACCGCCGACGGTCTGTTTCACCCGCTGTTAGTGGGGTTGGCCGAAGGTGACCTTGTTTGCTTTGTCTTCTTTCGCTATATTCTTCTGCGGTTTGTCGAACTATGTCCATGATATTAGGAACGGCTTCTCCGGGAAAGGAATCCGTGTCATGCAGGCGACGCTTGCCGAGCTTGCCGGATTAGTAGGCGGGCGGATTGTCGGCGACGAGCAGTTGGTTATCTACGGCGCGGCAACGCTGCGGGACGCCAAGGCAGGCGAAATCACACTCCTTGATCAATCGGAAAAAAGCCATTTGTTGGCCAAGTGCCAGGCCTCGGCAGTAGTCGCCCCACGGGAGTTCGTCTGCGAACGGTTGGCCACTTTGCAGGTGGACGATGTCCATCGGGCATTTGCCGCAATTGTCAGCTATTTTTCGCCGCCGCGCGAAATGAATCGCATCGGTATCAGCCCTTTGGCCTTCATTAGTCCCACCGCCCACATCGGCAAAGATGTGGACATTCATCCTTTTGCGACCATCGGCGATCATGTCGTCATCGGCGACCGCGCTACGATTCATTCCGGCGTACGCATCATGGCCGGTTCACGGATCGGGGCCGAGACGATTATCTTTCCTAATGCAGTCCTGTATGAGGACACGATCGTCGGGCCGCGCTGTGTGATTCACGCTAATGCCGTATTGGGCGCCTACGGTTTCGGATATACCTTTGCCGAAGGCCGACACGTGCTTTCCGCCCAATTGGGCAACGTCATCCTCGGCGCCGATGTGGAAATCGGTGCCGGCTCGACGATCGATCGCGGCACCTACGGCCCGACCATAATCGGCGAGGGCACGAAAATCGACGATCTGGTGATGGTGGCTCACAATTGCCGCATCGGAAAGCACAACATCCTTTGTTCGCAAGTCGGCATTGCCGGCAGCACGACCACCGGCGATTATGTGGTCATGGCCGGGCAAGTCGGCGTGCGCGACCATGTGCATATCGGCCACCATGCGGTGTTGGGCGCAATGGCCGGCATCACCAACGACGTGCCCGACGGCGCGCGGATGATCGGCATTCCGGCCACGCCTGAACGCGAGCAAAAGATCAAGCAGGCGGCGTTCAGCAAACTGCCCGAAATGCGGCGCCAGTTGAAACGGTTGCAACGCGCGGTTGAGGCCCTCCTGAAAGGCTCGCCGGAAGCCGGTTTGCAGATGTTGAACGCCGACGAAGCGAACAATGGCGATGATGCAGATGAGTGTCGGGCAGTGGCTTAATGTGGGGCGCCGGGATGGCGGCTCGAACATTTAGCGGCTTTCTTACCTTTGCATTCCGTCAGGTTATTGTCCCATGACCGATATTCGCAAAGATGCAGCATTGCGACTCGCACAGCCGCCTCGCGTCGGTCTGCTGGCGGGTTGGGGAAAGTATCCGCTGGTCGTCGCCGAAGCCTTGCGGCGACAAGGCCGCGAAGTCTATTGTTTAGGGACGATCGGACATGCCGACCCCATGCTGAAAGAAATATGTCACGATTTTCGCTGGCTAGGGCTGGCCAAGTTCGGGGCGGCGATTCGCTATTTTCACCGGCACGGTATTACGGAAGCCACCATGGCCGGTAAAATTTTCAAGACGCGACTCTTTCAGCGGTGGAGTTGGGTCCGGCATCTGCCCGATCTCCGCACCATCCGCATGTTCCTTCCCCATTTCTGGACACGCCGACGCGATTGCCGCGATGATTCGCTTCTTGGGGCCGTCGTTGCCGAGTTCGCTCACGAAGGCATTCGCTTTGCGCCGCCGACGGATTACGTGCCGGAAGTGTTGGGCAAGGAAGGAGTACTTACGCGCCGCGCACCTTCCGCCTGGCAACTAAAAGATATTGCTTTCGGGTGGCGGATTGCAAAAGAAATCGGCCGACTGGACATCGGCCAGTGTGTGGTCGTAAAAGATCAAGCCGTTCTGGCCGTTGAAGCCGTGGAAGGCACCGACGAATGCCTGCGACGTGCCGGCGCACTCTGCCCCGCCGGCGGCTTTACGGCCGTCAAGGTCGCCAAACCTCAACAGGACATGCGGTTCGATGTGCCTACTGTCGGCTTGCTTACCCTACAGACTCTTCATGCCGCCGGCGGGAAAGTGCTCGCCGTCGAAGCCGGAAAAACCGTGATCCTGGACCAGCCGGCGCTTGTCGAATACGCCGACCGGCACGGCCTGATTATCGTCGTGTTATCCTCCCCGCCCGCATAGGCCGCACGGCTTCACCTCATTCGCGCCGAAAAGAATGTTCACTTTCCGATAGTCCGCAACTAATGGGCGGGGCATAGCCGTCGTGGTATGCTGAGCAAGTCTTTCCTGCGCATAAAAGGGAAGTTACACTATTTTTTAGCGTTTAGGCAAACCGCCGTTTTTCGTCTCTTTGGTTGAGTCAGATCCACGAGCATGCAGAAACCGTCCGCCAATCCAGAAGAAGCGCTTCCGGATCGCAATGCCGTCATTCTGGATTCCATCAACGAGGGCGTGTTCACGGTCGATAATCAATGGCGCATCACTTCTTTTAATCGGGCGGCGGAAAGAATCACCGGCGTTAATCGGGCGGAGGCTCTCGGCAAACGTTGCTGGGAGGTGTTTCGGGCAAGCATCTGCGAAACGGCCTGCGCCCTGCGCGAAACGCTGGCCACCGGCCGACCGGTCGTCAATAAAGCTGTGTATATCCTCGACGCGCAGGGAAATCGCTTGCCAATTAGTGTTTCCACGGCGGTTTTCAAGGATGCCGAAGGGTGCATCATCGGCGGAGTCGAAAGCTTCCGTGATCTGAGTTTCGCCGAGGACCTGCGGAGAGAGTTGGAAGCGAAATACGGTTTTGCGGAGATTGTCGGGCGCAGTGCCGCCATGCGGCAAATTTTTCAGCTTCTCCCGCAAATCGCCGAAAGTGATAGCACCGTGCTCATCGAGGGCGCCAGCGGCACAGGCAAGGAACTGGTGGCGCGAGCCATACATAATCTTTCCCGACGGCGTGCGCAGCGATTCGTGGCCCTCAACTCCGGCGCTTTGCCGGATTCGCTGTTGGAATCGGAGCTGTTCGGCTATAAGGCCGGCGCCTTTACCGACGCCCGTAAAGACAAGCCGGGCCGGTTTGCGCTGGCCGAAGGCGGCACGTTGTTTCTCGATGAGATCGGCGACGTTTCACCGGCCATGCAAGCGCGGCTGCTTCGGGTGCTGGAGGAGCGGACCTACGAGCCGCTTGGCGCAGTGGAGTCGGTCAAGGCGGATGTACGCCTTATCGCCGCCACGAACAAAGACCTGCACGAACTCGTGCGGAAGGGCGTATTTCGTGAAGACCTGTTTTTTCGCATCAACGTCGTGCGGCTGATGATTCCCAGCTTGCGGGAGCGCCGCGAAGACATCCCCCTGTTAATCGAACATTTTATCGCCAAGTTTAATCGCCTGCGCGGCAAGGATATTGTCGGTCTTTCGGATGAAGCCTTTGCAAGGCTGATGAACTACGACTATCCCGGCAACGTTCGGGAACTGGAAAACATCATCGAGCACGCCTTCGTACTTTGTCGGGGGGCGTTAATCGAACTAAGCCATCTTCCGCCGCAACTACAAGAATGTGCCGCCGAGGGACGCCTGCCGCCGACGGGGCTGACGTTGAAAGAGATGGAACGTTGGTTAATCATCGACGCGCTGCGGCGTCATCACGGCAATCGGGCGGCAGCGGCAAGGCAATTAGGCATTGACCCTAGCACATTGTTTCGGAAGATAAAAGCGCTCGACATCCAACTGCCGAAAAAGAGTAAAAAGGCCGATTAGCGTTGCATATTGCAATTATTTAGCTAAGAGTCAATTGCATTTTGCAATTATCCTGCAATTTTCTCTTTTCCTCCTATAGCATCATAAGTTTTTGCAAATAAGCAACTTGCATTCTTTTCCTCTCCTGTTTGCATTGTTTGGCATTATCTTTGCTGTCTTCTTGTTATCCATGAGAGTAGCAATTCCGGTTTGGCAAGGTCGTCTTTCGCCGGTCTTCGACGTGGCCGGACAGTTACTCATTGTGGAACTGAAAAACGGCCGGGAAGACAGCCGGAGAATGCAGCCGCTGATGTCTGTTATGGAGGCCGACCGCGTTGCGGAACTCGTCGGCTTGGGCGTAAACGTCGTGATTTGCGGCGGCATTTCCCAGACGTTGGAAACGGCCTTGACGGAAAAGGGCATCAAAGTTTTTGCCCGTCTGTGCGGCGATGTGGAAGAAGTCTTGGCCGCCTTTCTTTCCGGCTGCCTTGGCGAACCGCGGTTTGCTATGCCTGGCTGTTGCGGGCCGTGGCGGCGGCGGATGGGCCGAGGTCGCGGATGGGGCAAACCGCCCTGGACACGCGGAAAACTGTGATGGGAGAAAAAATATGCTGTTGGCCGTCACCTCTCAAGGTGCTTCACTTGACAGCCCTGTGGACCCGCGATTCGGCAGGGCAAGGTATTTTGCTCTCATAGACACGGAGAGCGGCAAAGCAGTTTTCCATGATAATGCCCAAAACCTTGCGGCAACACAAGGCGCGGGGATTCAGGCGGCGGAGGCCGTGGTCCGACGGGGCGCCGCTGCCGTCTTGACCGGCCATGTCGGACCCAGGGCTTTTGCCACGCTTCGGGCGGCGGGAATCGCGGTTTATACAGGCGTAACGGGCACGGTTCAGGAAGCCGTGGAGCAATTCAAGAGTGGGCGGCTTCAACTGGCTACGAACGCCGACGTTTACGGGCATTGGGCATAATTTTTTCGGATTACTTTGGTTATTGGGGATTTTGTCTATACACTTTTAGAAAGGAGGATTGAACATGCCTCGTGGAGATGGTACCGGTCCGATGGGTATGGGACCAATGACAGGTCGAGCTGCGGGTTACTGCGCCGGCTACGGGATGCCGGGCTATATGAACCCAGGGCCGGGCCGCAGACTGTGGTTTGGTCGTGGTCGCGGCTTTTGGGCCTGGGCCGGCGGCTTCGGTCGTGGACGCCGTTGGCGGAACATGTTTTATGCGACGGGTTTGCCAGGTTGGATGCGCTTCGGCTGGGCCGGAGCTGTGCCTCCTGCCGGAATGGTTCCGCCTGCCCCGCTTGCTCCGGAACAGGAGCTGCAATGGCTCAAACAGCAGGCTGAGGCCGTGAGCGCCACGCTGGACGGTCTGCGGCGACGCATCGACGAGCTGGAAGCCGCGCAGCAGAAAGCTTGATTGCCGCCATTAAAGTTTCCCGAAAGGAAAACGGGTGATGCGACTCGCCATTGCCAGCGGCAAAGGAGGAACAGGCAAGACCACCCTGGCGACCTGTCTTGCAAAAGCGGCCGCCAGGGTGGGTTGCTCTGTAGCCTACTTGGACTGCGACGTGGAAGAGCCGAACGGGCATTTGTTGCTTCAGCCTGAAATCGTGCGGTGGCAAACCATCAATAAGCTGTTGCCGGTGGTGGATGCGCAACTTTGCACTTTTTGCGGACGGTGTAGTCAGGCGTGTCGCTTCAGAGCGATTGCTTGTCTAGCCAAGCAGGTATTGATATTTGCTGAATTGTGTCATTCCTGCGGCGGCTGCGTCTTGGCTTGTCCGAACAATGCTCTCCGGGAAGTGCCTGTTTCTATCGGCGAGTTGCGTTTTGGTTTCGCCGGTTCCATCCAATTTGTCGAGGGCCGATTGAAGGTGAGCGAAGCGATGAGTCCGCCGGCGATTCGTGCGGTCAAGGGAAGCGATGTTTCGGCGGAGTTGAGGATTTACGATTGCCCGCCGGGAACATCTTGCCCGGTCGTCGAAAGCGTGCGCGGCTGCGACCTCGTGCTGTTGGTTACAGAGCCGACGCCGTTTGGATTATACGATTTGACGTTGGCCGTGAAGATGGTCCAGAGTCTGAAGCTGCCGGCTGCGGTCGTGCTCAATCGCTGTGACATTGGGGACGACCGCGTGGCAAGGTACTGTGAAAGCCGGAATATTCCCATTCTGGCCGAGCTTGCCGAGGATCGTCGAGTAGCCGAAGCTTATGCACGCGGCCGTTTGGCCTACGATGAGGTGCCGGATTTTGCCGATGGCGTCCACTCTTTGCTCGAACATATCCTCAAGGACAAGAACCGATGAAAGAGTTGGTTGTCGTAAGCGGGAAGGGCGGGACGGGCAAAACCACGGTGGCCGCTTCGCTGGCCGTATTGGCAGGCCGATGCACGCTGGCCGATTGCGATGTCGATGCCGCTGACTTACACCTTCTCTTCCAGCCGCAGCTCATGCGCAGCGAGGAGTTTGTCGGCGGCGGTAAGGCGTGCATTCTTTCCGAACGATGCACCGCTTGCGGAAAATGTGCGCAACTTTGCCGTTTTGCGGCGATTTGTTTCGATGGGCCGCCGAATGCCGGACTGGCAAAAACTTATCGCATAGACCAGACGGCTTGCGAAGGGTGCGGCGTTTGTGCGGACCATTGTCCAGAGGGCGCCGTTCAATTTGCTCCCGTGGTTTGTGGGCGATGGTTCGTGTCCGAGACGCGATGCGGGCCGATGATCCACGCCACGCTGGAAGTGGCCGCCGAAAATTCCGGGAAGCTGGTTACACAAGTCCGCAAGGCCGCCGCCGAAATTGCCCAGCAACGCGGTTTGGATTTGCTCATTTGCGACGGGCCGCCGGGCATCGGCTGCCCTGTGATCGCCTCCCTCACGGGTGCTTCGCTGGCGTTGTTCATTGCCGAGCCTACGCCTGCCGGCGTTCACGACTTTCGCCGCGCGGCGCAACTGGCCGCTCAATTGGGCGTGCCCGGCTTGTTGGCGGTTAACAAAGCCGATTTGAACAAAGAGCGAACCGCAGAACTGGAAGCCGCGGCCTTGCAACTTGGCGTTACTTTTCTCGGCTGCATACCTTATGATCCTCACACAACCAGGGCGCAACTGCTCGGTCGCGCCGTGGTTGAAATCTCCGATGGCCCCGCGGCCGTCGCCATTCGGAGCATCTGGCAAAAAGTAAAAGAGCGGCTAAGTTTGTCCACGGAAACATCTCGACTGCCGCATTTTGTTCAACTGTCGAACAACCCGAACTGTCCTCCATAGGAGTTTTTGTTAATGAAGATTGCCATTCCCATCCGAGATGGTCGGCTGTGCGTGCATTTCGGCCATTGCGAAGAGTTTGCGATTTTTGAGGTTGACGAAGCGACGGGAACCTTCGATAAGCCGGAATTAGGCGGTGCGCCGCCCCACGAGCCTGGGCGGTTGCCTTCCTGGCTGCACGAGCGTGGAGTCAGCATTGTCATTGCCGGCGGTATGGGCAGGCGGGCACAGCAACTGTTTCAACAATACGGCATCCAGGTGCTTGTCGGCGCCCCCAGCGACTCGCCGGAAAGCCTGGTGAGTGCTTTTCTTAAGGGCGAACTGCGGAGCGGAGAAAACGTTTGCGACCACTGATTACGAGCTTCTCATGGCTGGAATACGCATTACGATTTTGGTGGAAAACACCGCTCGAAAGCCAGGCCTGCTGGCCGAACATGGCATGGCTTTTTGGGTTGAACACCACCGGCGGAAGTTGCTGCTGGATTGCGGTCAAGGAGGCGTCTTGCAGGGCAACGCTTTTAAGTTGGGCATCGCCCTGAATGAACTTGATGCCCTGGTGCTCAGCCACGGCCATTACGACCATACCGGCGGGGCAGCCGAGGTCTTGAAGGGCATGCTTCCGGTTCCGGTTTATATTCATCCGCTGGCTTTAGCACGAAAGTTCGCCGGCTATGAAGACGGCCATGCGCAGGAAATCGGCATTCCTTATCCCGCCCGTCAGGCGATATTTCGCTTCCCTGAGCGCCTGATAGCTACCGAAAAACCTACGGAAATTTTTCCGGGCGTAATGGTTACGGGCAGTGTGCCGCGAGAGGTGGAGTTCGAGGATACCGGCGGACGGTTCTTTTTGGACGAAGCCTGCTCTCAGCCTGACTTGCTTCTTGACGATCAGGCGCTGTTTATTACCACATCTTCAGGCACAGTAGTATTATTGGGCTGCGCCCATGCCGGAGTGATTAACACCCTGCGATATGTTCGGTTTTTAACCGGGTCGCAGCCGATAGCCGCCGTGATCGGTGGGATGCACCTGGTTCGAGCTTCACCGGAACGCATTGCACGAACAGTCGAGGAGCTGCGGCGGCTGGAGGTCGCCTGTGTGGCGCCGGCTCATTGCACAGGCACGGCTGCCGTTGCGGCCATGCACGACCAATTGCCGGAGCGTTTTTGCGAGTGCTCGGTTGGGACGCGATTTGAGTTTGATTGAGAGCCTTCTGGGAGCGTATTTTTCCGGCGCTTTTCAACCTGTGTAGTAAACGCCGGCGAAAAGGGTAAAATTCCAGCAGCCGATGTTCTTTCCCTTACAAGGCAGTGAGGTTTTTTCCAGAAGACATAACTGCAAACGCGATTTATGAAAGAGGCTGCATGAACGAATATGTCAAGACGATGCGGCAATTGGTCGGCCACAGACCTTTGTTGTTGCCGGGTGTGAGGGCGTTGATTTTTAACTCGCGACAGGAAATCCTCCTGCTCCGGCGTACGGACATGCCGGCTTGGTGTTTGCCTTCCGGCAGTGTAGAATTAGGGGAAACCGCGCTGGAGGCTTTACGGCGGGAAGTGGCCGAAGAAACCGCCCTGACTGTCCTCGAAGCGGAGCCGATGGCGCTGTACTCGGGACGGACACAAAAGTTCACCTACCTTAATGGGGATGAGATATATTGTTTTTCCGTCGCTTTTGTGGTTCGTCGCTGGGAAGGAGAGCCGAAAGCCGACGGCGTAGAATCCGCGGAAATTCGCTTTTTTCCGCTTGCCGAACTGCCGCAAGAGTTGGTGGCCATCCATCGCGCCACCCTCGAGGACTACAAAAAATATCGCGGCGCGTTTATGCTGTGTTGAAGATCGCATTACCTCAGCCATTCAGGAGGGATTTTTCTCTATGACGCAAGTGGATGATGTAACCATTTCGCGGGCAATCACTCAAACTTACCATGAACGGTTGCTTTCTTGCTTGACGAGCGATGTGCTGGTCGTGGGCGCCGGGCCTTCCGGCCTGACGGCGGCAATCCTTTTAGCCCGCAAAGGTTACAAAGTTACCATCCTCGAAAAGCGACTTACGCCGGGCGGGGGCGTCTGGGGCGGGGGGATGGGCATGAACTTCGTCGCCCTACAGCAGGAGGTCCTCCCGCTGCTGGAAACACTGGGCTTTCGCGGCGACCATCAACGTTTCGGCGATCTTTACGCCGTCGATGCCGTGGAGCTTGCCGCAGGACTATGCTATCACGCCGTTCGCGCCGGCGCTACGATGTTCAATCTGCTTACGGTGGAGGATATTTGTGTGCGCGGCGCGCGGCTTGAGGGCGTCGTGGTCAACCGAACTATGATCTCGGGCGCACTGCATGTTGACCCGATCGTTTTTACCGCCCCCGCCGTTCTCGACGCCACAGGGCACGAGGCCGTGCTGGTCCAGGCATTGCGCAAACGCCGGCTTCTGGCGGAAGCCGCGAACATCGCCCCGGACTTCGGCGAAGGGCCGATGGATGCCGCACAGGGCGAGAAGTTCGTCGTCGAGCACGCCGGCCAGATTTTTCCCGGACTCTGGGTTTCAGGAATGAGCGTTTCCGCCGCTTTGGGAGGGCCGAGAATGGGGCCGATTTTCGGCGGGATGCTGCTTTCCGGCGAGCGCGTGGCGAATCTCATTGCTGCTGCTCTGCCCGCCGCACGCGCGAAATCTTAGCCCCGACTGCTAAGCCGACTGCCGCAAATCCTCATAATGAATCTGGTGCAGCCGCCGATAAAAGGCGCATCGCGCGAGCAACTCCTCATGCCGCCCCACATCGAGTATCCGACCCTGTTGCATTACGGCGATTCTGTCGGCCAGCGAGAGCAACGTCGGTTTGTGAGTAACAAGAATGGTGGTTCGATTACGGGTAAACTTTTCCAGCACTTCTTGGATAGCTTGTTCGCTTTCCAGGTCCACTTGACTGGTGGCCTCGTCGAGAATCAGCAAGGCGGGGTTGCGGAGTATCGCGCGTGCCAGGGCGATGCGCTGGCGCTGGCCGCCGGAAAGCCGGTTGCCCAACGCACCCACCGGCGTTTGATAGCCCTGCGGCAATTCCTGTTCGATGAAACGATGGGCGTGGGCTTGCTTGGCGGCTTCGATTACTTCTTCCCGCGCGGCTTGAGGATTCCCGTAGCGGATGTTGTTAAAAATCGAATCTTCAAAGAGCACGGTTTCTTGAGCTACGAGACCGATTTGGCTGCGCAGGTCGTTAAGGCGAATATCTTTCAGCGATATGCCGTCGAGCTTGATGTCGCCTTCGTCAGGGTCGGCGAAACGGAGAATTAAATCCGTCAGCGTGCTCTTGGCGGAACCGTTCGGGCCGACGATGGCCAGGGTTTCGCCGAAATTAACGTGCAGATTTACTCTTTCCAGCACCGGCTTGCCCGGCACGTAGGAAAAACTTACGTTCTCGAATCTCAAATCGAGATGATGGCGATGGAAGGGTGCCGGCTGGAGGGGGTCGCGGACGCGCGGTTGCCGGTCGAGTCGGGCGAAGATTCGATCGGCGGCCGCACCCGCGGCTTGCAACCGGCTGAAAATGTCCGACATCTTTCGTAGCGGATCAGCCACTCCGGCCAGGAGGGCGAAGAACAACAGCAATGCCCCGCGGTCCAATGGTCGCGCACTCATCCGCACGCCGAACAAATGGGTTTGCTGGGAAAGAATCAGCCACGATCCGGCCAACATCGCCAAGGAGATGGTGGCGATGCCGAGCACTTCAGTAAGCGGATGAGTGAGCGAATCGTAGGCTGCGATCCGCATTGCCCGACGGTAATAGCGCTTATTGTCTTGATGGAAGCGCCGGCGGACACGTGGTTCGTTGGTGAAGGCTTTGACGATTTTTATGGCGCGGAAAGTTTCTTCCAGCGTGGCATAGATCGAGGCCATTTCTTCCATTGCCCTGCGGTTTGCCTTTTTCAGCATCCGCGCCAACCAGCGTACGAGATACACCGCCGGAGGTGCGACGAGCATCGTCAGCAACAGCAACCGCCAACAGATAAAAGCCGCCATGCCCAGACAGGCGAACATCTTCAGCGGCTCGCGCACCAGCTTGCCGAAGAGCGATTCCAAACCGCCGGCGACTTGTTGCATATCATTCGTAAAGCGGCTCATCAAGTCCGCCGTGCCTTCTTCGCCGAAAGCCGCCAGGTCCAGCCGCAAGGTGCGGCGATAGAACAATTTTCGCAAATCGAACGTCGCCAGTTGGGCCAGTCGGGCCACGAGCACGTTGTTGGCCACTAAAAATACATCCTTTATCACTGTGCCCAGCAGCAAGAGCAAGGTGACTACCACCAGCATCCGAAAAGGGCTGTCCGGCAGGTAACGCTCGACGTAAGGCTTTATAAAACGGTATCCGGCCAGGGCTTTGGCTTCGGCGGCCGCGCGGGCTTCGAGTTCCGCCGATTCCCAGTGCAGCTTGCGTTGCTCCTGTTCGTCGGCATGTGCTAAACGCTCGCGGAAGTGCTCCAACTCCGCCCTCTTTACTGCTAATGAAGACTCCGTAACACGAATTTTTTCTTCCAGCCATTGTTGGGCGGACTGGTTTTGGAAGACCATTTCCACGATGGGGTAGAGCGCGCCGATGTTTGCCCCCCAAAATACCGCTACTATCAGGGCGGAACAGATGGCAGCAATAAACGTGTATTTGTATCGCAGGGCCATCCGCACGACACGAAGAAAGTTCATTACGCACCCTTCTTAAAGCTATACGCCCACCGGCTTCTATCTCGGGCAAAGTGGAAGATGGCGTTAGTTGACTGCCTTTGTGTATCAAATTTGGGCAATTAGTCCAAGAGCGATAATGTTGTGTGGAGGCAGGCAAAAGAGTTTGTGTCGGCAGCTTAAGTAAATTAGATAAATTGTATCTCCCTTCGCTAAGTTTTTATTCGCCTGCAAACTTGCGGCATTCTGCCCAGCCTGTGATCCCGTTTGCATAACCTGATAGGTTCGGTTTTGTCGCTCTTGGCGGAGAAAACGGTTCTGTCGATTTTCTGGACTCTAGGAGCTGCGATTCCGATGTCAGTTGAAGGAGAGGGCGGTACTCAGAGAGTTTTCCCGTTCACCTCTCTCGACAAACATCAAAGGATTGACCCAATATGAAACACGCGTTTTTTTCTTTGCTGGTAGTAGTCGGTTTGGCCCTGTTGGCCGGATGTGTGCATCAGGTAGGACGACGGCCCTGGGCGTGCATGGGCGGTAGTTGTGCGCAAGCGCCGGAAAATTGTCAGGATTGCAGCGACCAGGGTGGGGATGCAAGCTACCGCGATCCAGGGCGTATAGCACGCTTCCTCTTCGGCCGAGAATGTTGCTGCCGGAGATGTCGTGAACCTTACGCTTCCGAGCCGGCTGCCGCCACAATTACCTATCCCTACTACACTGTTCGCGGCCCACGCGACTTTCTCGCCAAGAATCCGCCCAGCATCGGTCCCTAAGCGGCTGGTGCTGTCGTCGGTTGGAAAATCCGAAACTAGAACGCCTACGCTGGGCTGATGTTGTGTTCGTGCTTCACTCGCGCACACACATAAATATCGCCATCGATGGATTCCACCTGCGGCGTTTCCAGCGGCAAGGCAGCATCGGGAGTTGCAAAACCTTGACCGGCGATCGCCGAAAGCGCATCGCGTCCGCCCAGCAGTTTCGGCGAAATGAAAACGTGAACTTCATCAATCAGTCGGGCGTCCAGCAGCGCGCCGAGGAGCGTACTTCCGCCTTCCACCAACACGTTTGTCATGCGCCGGCGTCCGAGCTCTTGAAGTAGAACGTTCAGGCGTGCAGTTGCGTCGGCGCCTGGGCAAACGAATATCTCACAGCCGGCTTCGCTCAGGCGATTAAGCTCCGTTTGTGGGGCCGAATTGCCGGCGACTACCATCAGCGGCGTCTCTTTTGCGGTGCGCACAAGCCGGCTGTCGCTGGGCAGTATTGCCTGAGTATCAAGCACGATGCGCAGCGGGGTGCGCGGCCCTGGCGGGCGGGCGGTCAGAAGCGGATCGTCTTTTTCCGCCGTGCCGCGTCCGATGATTATCGCGTCTATGCGCCCGCGTAGTCGGTGGACGATTTCCCGCGCGCGTGGAGAGGAAATCCAACGGCTTTCGCCGGATGCGGACGCGATTTTGCCGTCCAGAGTCATCGCCCATTTGGCTATCACCCAGGGCCGCCCTTCTTTTAACAACTTGAGATAGGGAGCGTTGAGTCGTTCGGCTTCTGCTTTGAGTAGTCCGACCTCTACCTGAATGCCTGCCGCGCGAAGGCGTGTGATGCCTTGACCGCAGACTTGGGGAAAGGGGTCCGTTTGAGCGACCACCACGCGGGCGAGACCGGCGCGCAGGATTGCGTCGGTGCAGGGCGGCGTTTTGCCGTGATGAGAACATGGTTCCAGCGTAACATACATTGTTGCTCCGGCGGCGCGAGCGCCGGCCATGACCAGTGCTTCCACTTCCGCGTGCGGCCCTCCATAACGTCTATGGTAGCCCTCGCCGACCATTTCCGCGCCTCTGGCGATGACACAACCGACCATCGGGTTCGGCTCGACGTATCCTTCGCCTTGCTGGGCTAGTTCGAGGGCGCGGCGCATGTACTGCTCGTCAAGATTTGGTGAAGGTGTGTACATAATGATAAGCCGCAGCCTTTTTTATGGGCGAGAAACCGCTTTGGAGCATATTCTAAGCTCCTGGGGAAGCTACCGGCAAGCAAACCCCGCGGCGACGACTTTAAGCCGCCGGCGGGGCCGGATTTCCTTGCCCACCGCCTTGGGGGTGGATATTACAAAAACGGGTGGAAAACCACGTTTTTCAGGGGTTTTTCGGCCTCTCCTGAATGGCCGAAAACTTTTGCGGGAGCACAAAAAACTTGAAAAATTGCCCTTGACCGATAGGGCAGGTTAAGAGTATTTAACCCCCTCTCTCATCTACCGGAATCGAAAGGAGCAGATGCAAGCCTGAGAGCCGAGTTTTGGCAGCCGATTGGTGACAGCACCTTTTCGGCACAAACACGGACGAAAGTGTCTTAGAAGGAGAACTCTGTTGAAAGCGACAGCTCACACCCTGGCCTGTTGGTGGATAAGTTGGATGTTACTGCCGGTCGGAATGGTTTCAGCCGGCGTCCCCTTCCGCACTGTGGAGCAACAAGTCTGCGCCGTGTTGGTAGGTCAATCTGCCGCGACGAATAATAACACTTCCTCTGAAGATCGTGCCCGGCAAGCGGCGGAACTGCTGAGCCGCGCGCGTCAGGCGATGGAGGAAAACGACTGGGATGCCGCCGAAGCATTAATCTCCCGAGCCGAAGCCCTGGATGTGCAATATTCTCCGCTGCATTTAGGCGACACGCCGCGTAAGGCGCGCCGCGACCTGGAGCGGAAGCGCGCCAATGCCGGTCCGCTGAAGCCTAGCCAACTGTTTGCTCCGCTCGGCTTTGGCAAGGATAAACAGTCGCCGAGCAAAGACCCCTTTGCCGGTCGGCCGGTTGAGCCGCCTCCTGCCGGCAGCGTCGCTACGGAGGGCGATTCTGAGCAAATTAAACCGCTACCGAAGGTGGAGCAGAACTCCGGCGGCGCCCAGCCTGCCCAAGTTGCTTCTGATAGTCCGCTGCGTCAGGCACGGTTGGCGTTGGCCGTAGGCGATGTACGGCGCGCGCTGGAGTTTGTGAAGCGTGCGCGGTCGCTGCCGCCTGGTGGCGGTCCGCAAGATGACACCCCAGAAAAAGTGGAATCGCTGCTGCAAAAGTATCAGGAGCTATCCACGCTGGACAAAGGCAGCGAGCTTTATGCCCGACTCTATGCCCGAAACATGATGGAGCAAGCCGATGGTCTGGCCCGCTGGGGCGAGTTGGATGAAGCGGAACGGCTGGCCCGTCGTGCGGCGATGATGCCGGTAACTTACGGCCCCTTTGAGCAAAAGCCCCAGGAATTATTGGAACGGATTTCCGCCGCCCGTCGCGCCGGTCGCCGGCCGGCGATGAGCACGGGAGCGGGCTATGCTACGGCAACCGCGCCGCCTTCGCCCGCCGTTGCCCGACAGCAGGCCGTCGAGCTTGTGCGTCAGGCGCGGGAGGCCATCGCCACAGGCCAATTGGAGCGTGCCGAAGCCCTGGCTCTGCAAGCCGAAAAGCTGGGTTTGCCAGACAGTGCTTTCGCTCCTGGCGAGGACCGACCGGCCTTAGTCTTGCTGGATTTGCAGCAGTTACGAGAGCGGCAAGCCGCGGCCGGCAGAGGAGGTCCAACCATGCCGGCAGGCGGCGCCGGACCGACGGATGGGCAGACAAAGCATGCACTCTATGATCCTGCCCGCGACCCCACTCGAAATGAACCTGTCGGCAGTCGCCAGCCGACATATCCTGGTCCCCGTGCAGGGAATCCCCGCTTGGCGCAAGACCAGTCATCTTGGCCGCCGGCGCCGGAACAGCCGCGTTCATCCTGGCCGCCTCCGCCCCAGCCCCAGGCTGCACCCGGCGGAGAAACGCCCGGCATGGCCCTTTTCCGGCAAGGCGAGGAAGCCCTCCGAGCGCATGATGTGAATCGGGCTTACGAGTTCTTCACCCAGGCTGCCCGATACATCAATGAACTGGACCCGCTGACGGCACAGCGCCTGCAAGACCATTTGCAATTGCTCAGTGCATCGAATCGGGAAAAGCCGCCACGGGCGACCGCCGGCACTACAGGAACTGAGGAACTTGCCGCGCAGCAGCAAATCCTCTGGCGGCAGATTGCGGCCGAAGTCGCCCAGCGCGAATCCACCGCTCGCTCCCTGCGCGAATCCGATCCCAAGGGCGCTCTGTCTTTGTTGGAAGAGGCCCGCAAAAAGGTGGAATCCTCCGGCCTGGATCGTGCCGCGCGCGAGCAACTCCTTCGGCGCGTGGATCGAACCATAGCTGAAACGCAGCAATACATCGAACAGAATCGCCCGAATATCGAGCTGGCGGAAAAGAATCGCCGCATCCAACAGGAAGTTGATCGGGAAAAGCGTGTCAAGGTCGAGGTCCAGGAAAAGCTGGCCACGCTGATTGACCAATTCAACCGGCTCATGGACGAAGAACGCTTTGAGGAAGCGGAAGTCATCGCCAAACGTGCGGCTGAATTGGACCCCGACAACCCTGTCGTCGTGCAAGTCCTCTGGCAAGCCAAGTTTGTGCGCAACTTCCGCGCCGCACGCTCCATCCAAAGTCAGGCGGAAGAAGGCTTCGTGCGCGCGATGGAGGAAGTCGATCGGGCGAAAATCCCCTTTGCCGGCGATAAAAACCCGATGGTCTTCCCCAACGACGGAAAGGATTGGGAAGCCTTTACCAAGCGGCGCTTGAAGTATGCCGGCGACGCAAAACGACCGCGCACGGAGCGCGAGCTGGAAATCGAGAAAAAACTCCGCACACCTGTCTCGCTCCAATTCACAAATGCTCCGCTGAGTAAGGTGCTGGACTATCTGGCCAAGATTGCGGATGTGAATCTACACCTCGATCCCCAGGGTTTGGCCGAGGAAGGCGTAACCAGCGATACGCCGGTAACCATCGAACTGCGCAGCGAAATCATGCTCAAAAGCGCGCTGAACCTGATCCTCGAACCGCTGCACCTCAGCTATGTAATCAAGGACGAAGTGCTGAAGATCACCAGCGAACAAATGCGCGATGGGCAGGTATATACTGTTACTTACAACGTGGCGGATTTGGTGGTGCCGATCCCGAACTTCGTGCCGGCGCCGATGGGCTTGCAGAGTGCTTATCACGACGCACTGGGCACGGTAGGTTTCGGCGGGCAGATGCCTTTCGGCTCCTCCACGGCTACGCCCCTGGCCGTAGTGGCCAATCGGGAAGGAAAGCAAGGCAGTGCGGCATTGAATCCGGCGCTCCTGGCCCAAGTCAGCAGCGGCTCGCAATCGCCCCACCCCGGCGCACCGCCGCGTAATGCTCCGGTCGGCGCCGGTCCCGGCGGCCTCGGCGGCGGAGTGCAAGCCGATTTTGACAGCCTCATCGATCTGATTACCTCCACCATTCGACCGACGACGTGGGATACGGTCGGCGGGCCGGGTTCGATCGCCCCATTTGAAACCAATTTGAGCATCGTCGTCAGCCAAACTCAGGATGTCCACGAAGAAATTGTGGACTTGCTGGAACAATTGCGGCGCTTGCAAGACCTGCAAGTTACGATCGAGGTCCGTTTCATTACGCTCAACGATAACTTCTTCGAACGTATCGGCGTGGACTTCGATTTCGACATCAATGACAACATCGACGGCAAAAACGTGCTCTTCGGCGCCAGAGACCCCAATCAGGGTGTAGATTACGTCGAGCCTCAACACTTCCAGATTGGGCAAGGCGTGCGGAGAAATATCGTCGATCAGGATGATAACCGCACGGTAACCGTCGGCTTGAGCAATCCAGGGGTGTTCAATGCCGACCTGGACATTCCTTTCACGCAGAACAGTTTCGCTCTGGCGGTGCCGCAATTCGGCGGTTTTGACGCTACTGCCGGCGCCCAGTTGGGCTTCGCCATCCTTAGCGACATCGAAGCCTACTTCTTCATCAGCGCTGCCCAGGGCGACCGCCGCAGCAACGTGCTGCAAGCGCCGAAAGTAACGCTCTTCAACGGCCAACAGGCCTATGTGTCCGATACTTCGCAGAGTCCTTTCGTGATCAGCGTTATTCCGGTGGTAGGCGATTTCGCCGCCGCTCAGCAGCCGGTAATCGTCGTTCTTTCGGAAGGAACCTTTATGACCGTGCAGGCCGTGGTTTCCAACGATCGCCGGTTCGTGCGGTTGACGGTGGTGCCCTTCTTCAGCAAGATCGGCGACGTCCGCACGTTTACCTTCACCGGTACAACGACCACAACTACCGATACGACGCGCGAAGGTCTGCAATCCGCCGCCACTGATCCATCGAAGTTATGGAACAAACGTGGCGACACGACCACCAAAACCAGTTCCGGCACGACCGTACAGTTGCCGACGTTTTCCTACGTAACCGTAACGACCACGGTGAGCGTGCCTGACGGAGGCACGGTGCTCCTCGGCGGCATCAAGCGCCTCAGCGAAGGCCGCAGCGAGTTCGGCGTGCCGATGCTCAACAAGCTGCCGTACATCAATCGTCTGTTCAAGAACGTGGCTGTAGGCCGCGAAACACAAAGCCTGATGATGATGGTTACGCCGCGCATCATCATCCAGGAAGAGGAGGAAGAAAAACTCGGCATTCAAACGCCGCCGTAAACCCGTGGCGCGCGCCGCCGTGCAAGGCCTAATTTCGCCTGAAGCAGTTGGGCTGGACAGGTGGATATGAGGAACAGCGGTCGAAAGGCATAAGCGAGCGCGGAAAAAACTTGGACGTATGCCCTCCCTGTGCCGCCGCCGGCTTACCCCCCCGAGTCGGCGGCGGCCGCTCTTCTCCTGGCGGCTGAGCCTGATCCTGGCCGGAGGTTAATCAAGAAGACCTATCGCCGCGAGCGACGGCGGATTAACAGCCACATGCCCAACGAGCCGAGAAGCATGACCACCGAGGCCGGTTCGGGAATGAGGTTCCAGCCCATGTCGCGCATCATTGCCCATTCCAGGTCCGTAGGCGCCCGAACCATCTGACCGGCGCCGATGGCGGGACTCATCAAAGCATTGGGAAATGTCGATTCGTCAAGATGCACCAGGCTGGAACCGGAAGAATATGAAGAAGGGGCGTAAATCGCCACTAAGTTGCCGCCGTTGTAAGCTTTGGAGTAAGTGCCGTCGAAATAGACGGGATTATCAGTTTGATTGAAGTTGCCCGGAGTGCCTCTGCTATTCGGCGCCGGTCGATTGCCACTGCTATCCACCAGATGCTGATCCCACACGGTTAGCGCGGAGCCAAATTTGTCATTGCCGCCAAGCCCATACGAAGAGTCGAATCCCAGGGAGTGGCCGAGTTCGTGCGTAACCACAGAACGGAAGTCGATTTTGTTGGAGGCGGGGTTGCCGCTGCCGAAGTTCCAACCGCCGGAAACGCCGGCCGCCGTAACGTCGAAAATGATGGCCGTATCGTAACCGCCGACGTATCCGGTCCAGCCGTCGCGCCACACATGCTCGCCGGCGTTGTAGAGCGTTCCGCCGCTGGTGGTGGTATTGCTGCCGGAGGCGCCCAAAGTGCTGTTGCTTCCGAATTCCACCCAGCCGATGTTCAAAATGATCTGCCGACCCGGCGTATTCACAATGCCGTCATCCCAGGCGGCGATAGCGGCGGACACATCGGCCATCTGTTGGTCGGTCCAATTCTGGATGGTTGAATATCCGAAAAACGAACCGTCACCATTACCATAAAAGTTGACCGTGAAGGGGCCGTAGTTTCGGGTAATGATTTCCGCCCAAGAAGCGGAGGCAATCGACGAAATTACGAGGATCGCAATTGTCCAGCGACGGAGCAAAGAGAACGTTTGTAAGGTGAAACGAAATAATACCGGATACCTCGGCGAGCTTCCCATGTTGCATTCCTTTGGATATGTACCGGTCAAACGGAAGTTCTCACACCCCAACTATTTAATATACCGACGGTAGCAAATACGTCAATAATATGAATGATATGAAACAGAGAACGAGGTGAAAGAACGATCTTTAGGCAGCCTTATATGTGGTTTACCACAAAGCAAGAGCAGTGCGGGTTAGTGATGAACGACTCTAAGACTGCAATCAGAGGACGTACTGGAAAAATGAGGAACGATGGGAGTGAAAAAAGTTCAGAAAAAGCTGATAGAAGAGTGAATCAGCCGGAGAGGGTTTTATCCACCGTTTCCAGCAATCGGCGGATGATTTCGTCCGGTTTGATGCCTTCAGATTCGGCGTTGAAGTTGGTTACGATGCGATGGCGCAAGACGGGCAAGGCCACTGAGCGAACGTCGTCCAGATCGGCATGTAAGCGGCCGTGCAGCGCAGCGCGGGCTTTGGCGCCGAGAACCAGGTATTGGCTTGCACGCGGGCCGGCGCCCCAACTGACATATTCTTCTACGAATTTCGGCGCTCTGCTCCGCGCAGGACCTCCCACAGTTGTCGAAGCGGAATGCTGCGGCCGACTCAGGCGTACCAGCCGCGTGGCATAACGGACCACGTACTCCGCCGCCGGCACGCGCCGGACGATCTTTTGTAATGTCAGAATACGTTCGGCCGAAAGCGTCGGGCGGACCTGGGCCGCCACATCCGCCGTCGTGCGGCGGACTATATCACATTCCTCTTCTTCCGCCGGATAGTCCACATAGATATTGAACATGAAGCGGTCGAGTTGGGCTTCAGGCAGGGGATAGGTGCCTTCGTGTTCAATAGGGTTCTGTGTGGCCAGGACGAAGAAGGGCTGGGCCAAACAGTGGCGCACGCTGCCCACGGTTACTTGATATTCTTGCATCGCTTCGAGCAACGCCGCCTGCGTTTTCGGCGGGGTACGGTTAATTTCGTCGGCGAGAATGACGTTGCCGAAGATCGGTCCTTTGAGAAAGCGGAACTCGCGTTTGCCGCTTTGGCGATCTTCGTAGATGACTTCCGTGCCGGTGATGTCCGAAGGCATCAAGTCGGGCGTGAATTGAATGCGGCGGAACTCCAGCGCCAGCGTTTGCGCCAGGGTGCGGATGAGAAGCGTCTTGGCCAGGCCCGGCACGCCGACCAACAAGCAATGCCCTCCGGCGAACAGCGCCGTCAACAATTCTTCGATTACCCGCGACTGGCCGACAATCACGCGCGCGAGCTGTTCCAGAATTTCTTGATAGGCGGCATGAAGCTCACCCAGCATTTTCAGGTCTTCAGCTTCCGACATAGCAAAATCCGTTTGCAAGTGTATGGCAGGTCTTCAAGGGTTGAACAACCTTCTCGCCGGCGGAAAGTGCGCCGGCCTTCTGCTTTGCGTGCTAATCTCTCGGCGGCGCCTTGATCTCGATGATCAAGATTTCCACCACCAGGTCGGCTTCATCTTCGTCTCGCGGATTTGGCGCCAGTTTGTAGTTGGTCGGCGTGGTAATGAGGATGTCGATTGAGCGGCGCCGGTCCTTTTGCGAGCCGGCCCGAACGTTGTCAATCCAGAAATCCTTGTTGGAATTGTTCACATTCCGCACATCGCTCGTTCTGGCCTGGGCTTGACGGGTATAGAATGACACGGCTTTCCGGGGGCGATTGATTTCCTCCAGGCGCAGGTAGATAACTTCCAGCGGGCTGACGTTGACGGCGCTCAACGACTCGGGAAGCTCATCCGGCCACTTCAGTCGATAGAAAGAAACGACGCGGGCGTCGGACTTAACCTCAAAACCTTCCGGCAATTTAGCATCAGCGATGGATAGTTCCTGGGCCTGGCCGGCCTCTTGCGCGGCCTTCTGCCTGGCCTCGGCGGCGGCAGTGAGGCGTTTGCACCAGGCGCTGACCAGCTTGGAAGAGCAGTTCATCCAATCTTGTTCGGTTTGCTGTTTTTTCTGGACGGCTTCAGCCACCCTGCCGCCGGCCGCAGGGGTAGGGGGCAGCGTGCGACCGCCCAATGCCGTATTTGCAGCATAATCTTTCCTGGGCAGCATCTTTATCACCGGCACGAGGCCGGGGTCGGTAATCACCCAATCCAGGAAGCCGGCGGTTTCTAGATGGCTGGGGCCGTCGTTCCAGCGTTTGCGCAGCGCTTTGGCCAGCGCACTGCGGACGGAGTCGTGAGGAATACACCCGGCCAACAAATACAATCTTGCCTGGCGCTCCAGGGATTGCGACCCAAGCTGGGAGGTGAGTTCCGGTTGAAACTCCTCGGACCAAAGCCGGCCGGCCAGCCACGCAGTTATTTCGGCGTTGCTCGGTACGTTCGCCGGTGTAATGCTTGGCGTTGAAGCGCCAGGATTAAACGGCTGAGCGGGCGGCAGGGCCGGGGGCGGCAAGGCCGGCGGTACGCCAGGCATCATTGGTCCCATCGGCATCCCGCCCGTACTCGTTCCGCTCTGGAAATCATCAGGAATGCCTAAACTGCGCCGCATTGCCAAGGAGCTGTAGTACAACAGTTGTTGCTCTAGAGTGGGTTTTAATTCCTTGTCGATGTTTCCATGCAGGTAGAACGCCAATTGGGCGGCACAGTTCAACGGGTTGGAGGCCCAGAGAAGTTCATGGAGCGGCTCTTTCGGATCGATCCGCACATGCCGGCCGACGAGATACTCGCCCAGCTTAGTGCGCAGTTGATAAGAGGCCGCTTGTTTGACAAGCTCTAACGCCTTGTTTTGGAGGTCTTTGGCCGGCCAGGGGCCTTGTCGTTCAAGAGGTCGGACGGCTTCCGGCTCGGTAAGAAGGCGGAGCAGCAAAGAGTCGTTTTTCTCGCTGGGATGAGCGACCAGGACCTTCAACGCGGATTCCACTGCCGTCTTGTCGTCCTCTGTTTGGAACGTTCCTGCGAGGATTTGTTCGATGGTTTGTTGGGCGGGTTCGGTGCGGTTGTTGCCCAGGGCTGAAACAATTGCATCCACCAGAGCGGCCTTGTCGGTGGGAGCATAAGGCTGTTGACCGAAAGGGAGTGCCTGGGGCGGCGCGCCGGGGACGGGCGCCGGCATTGGCGGAGGAGCACCCGGCTGGAGAGGCATTCCCGGTTGAGCCGGAGGAATCTCCGGCTGTGCTGGAGGCATTCCAGGTTGCGGCGGCATGCCTGGCGGAACACCAGGACCGTTCGGCGCAGGGGGAGCACCGCCTTCTGGGGTCGGTTGTTCCGGCGGCAGAGGCTTGAGCATTTCAATCAAGCCTTTCGCCACGTCCTCGCTATTGGGGAATGTTTTGCCTACATACTCAATCGCCTGAATCAATTTAGGGTGGTATTCACGACGGGCACGAAGGAAGTCATCTTTTTTCCAGTCCTTAACATCCTCCGGCAACGGCGGCTTCTCTTCCACTTTGGGTTGTTCAGCGGGCGGAGCTTGTTCCGGTGATGGTTGCATACCTGGCGCCGGCTGAGGGAGGGGGCCCGGCGGTTGAATCTCCGGCGGCGGCACGTTGGCCGGCGGCGGCGCCTCGGCTGGCGCCGGTTGTGGTACGTCTGCTCCTCGTGGTGGCGCCGGTTGTTCGGCTGGAGGTGGATTGACGGCCACGGGTTTATTCGCTTTGCTGCCGAACCAGCCCATCTGCCATGCCAGCAAGATGAACAGCACGATGAGCACAACGCCGGCGGCGATCCCTTTTACGAGGGTGGAGTTTTCTTGAACCCAGGATTCTTTTTTTCCGCCGGCGGGGAAAGGTCGTTCCTCTACATCGCCCATATCCTCCGCACCAGGTCCGACCCTTGTAGGAAAGCGACGTACCGTCTCTTGCGATTTGGAGGTGAGCGGCCTTCTTTCGTTCGGCTTGCCCTGTCCATTCATCAATTTGTCTCCCATTGAGAAGCGGCGATAAGATTTATGATAATTTCAGCCCGAATCGTCTATAGCAGTAGTATGCCATATTTTCCACAAAAAAACCACCCGAGAATTGCATGGATTTCAATTAGGTGCAGGAGGGCCGGAAACGAAACTTTTCGGGGATTTTAATGGGTCAAGACTTGCTACCACCCAGTTTGATTTGAGATAATGTCGATGTTCGTAAGAAGGGTGCAACTTTACGTCTTGCCTGAAAAAGGGGTACGACCATGAGGTTCTATGGCATGAAGAGCGTGGTGTTTCTGGCATCCCTGACGGCGACCCTTTGCCTGCGTGCGATGGGGGATGAGCTACCTATCGGTGCTGCGGCGCCGAACTTTAAGGACATCATCGGCGTCGATGACCGCCGGCATTCGCTGGAGGATTTCAAGAACGCCGAACTGCTGGTAATCGTCTTCACGTGCAATCATTGCCCTGTGGCTCAGGCTTATGAGGACCGGCTGGTGGCGATACAGAAGGACTATCAAGCGAAAGGCGTGCAACTGGTGGCCGTGAACGTGAACAACATTCCGCCCGATCGCCTGGAAGAAATGAAGAAACGCGCGGCGGAGAAGGGCTTCAATTTTCCTTACCTTTACGATCCGACGCAAAAGATGGGCCACGACTACGGCGCCACGGTTACGCCGCACGTGTTCGTTTTCGACCGGCAGCGAAAGCTTGTCTATCGCGGCGCAATTGATGACGCCCAGGATGTCAGTAAAGTCAAGCATCATTATCTCCGCGAGGCCTTAGACGCTCTGTTGGCAGGCAAGAAGCCGCCGCGAGAAATTACCCAACAATTCGGCTGCTCCATAAAGTACGAAAACAAATAGCAAGTAGTACATGGCTGTTCGTCCAAAATTGCGGGGGCCTCAGCATGCGCTTTTGTCGTCGGTGGTTAGGGATAATCTTTGCCCTGGTGTCAGCCGGCTGCGTCGGCAGAGTTTCGGAAAAGAGTTCGCCGGTTTTGCTCCAGAGCATTGACGCAGCGGGCTTAAAGCGGGAGATTGCCCGGTTTCGCGGCCGAGTGGTGCTGGTGGATTTTTGGGCGACGTGGTGCGGGCCGTGTGTGGAACTGTTCCCACATACGATGGAGCTTTATCGCCGCTACGGGGATCGCGGCCTGGCCGTCATCACCGTCAGTTTGGACGGCCCCGACAACGCTTCGTCCGTACGGCGGTTTCTGGCCGAGCAAGGGCGGGCAACGAGGCATTTTCTGGCTTCGTATGATGTGGGAGCCGAAGCTTTCACGGCTTTTGAAATTGATGGCGGCGCTCTGCCTTGCTTGCGGCTTTACGACCAACACGGCAAGCTGCGAAAAACTTTTTCCGCCGCGGCCGCTTCCGGCGTCGAGGTCGAGGCGATTGAACACGCCATTGAAGAATTGCTGGGGGTTGCTCCCGCCGCCGATTGACGGTTCCCAGCCCAGTTTTTAGAATGGCAGCTTTTACGAGTAGCGTCTCTTTTTAAGGAAGCTGTCAGCCATGTCCGATCTGTCGCTTTTTGCCGCCGTGGGGGCTTCGACCGGCCGCTTATTGAGCATGAGTGCGGTCGATTATCTGATTGTCGCCATCTACTTTCTGCTGGTGCTGGGCATAGGGTTCTATTTGAAGCGATACGCCGCGACGGGCGAGGATTTCTTTCTGGCTGGACGGAAGATGACCGCCTGGGTGGCTGGGTTGAGCTTCATTTCCGCCAACCTGAGTTCGCTGGAGACGATGGGTTGGTCGGCCATGGCCTATCAATACGGCATGTTGGGCGCGCATGCCTATTTCATTGGGGGCGGGTTGCCGATTCTTTTTCTGGCGGTGGTTATGATGCCCTTTTATTACATCTGCCGCACGCACTCCGTGCCCGGCTATCTGAAACTGCGCTACGGCGAGGCCGGCCGGGTGTTGGCCGGCGCGACTTTCGCCGCCATGACCGTACTGGTCAGCGGGGCGAGCATGTTCGCCATGGCCAAAATTCTCAACCTGCTCCTCGGCTGGGACATGAACTGGAGCATTTGGGCGGCTTCGCTGACGGTGGCCGTGTACGTCGCTCTCGGCGGCTTGATTTCCGCCGTCTTCAACGAAGTGTTGCAGTTCTTTCTGATATGGGCGGGCATGTTGCTCATTCCGCTGCTCGGCCTTATTAGCGCCGGCGGATGGAGCAATATGCTGGCTACGATCCAGAAGAACGTGGCCGTGATTCATCCAGGCTTGTCGGGCGCGGATTTTACCAGCCTCTGGCGAAACCTCGGTTCCTTCGACGCCAACCCGATGGGCATCGACTGGTTCGGCATGGTTTTCGGGCAGGGGTTGGCCGTCAGCTTCGCTTATTGGTGTACGGATTTTCTCCAAGTGCAGCGCGTCATCGTGGCCAAAGACCTCCGCTCGGCGCAAAACGGTACGATTATCGGCGCTGTGTTGAAAATGTGTGTTCCGCTGATTGTTACCGTGCCGGGGCTGCTGGGCTTGGCGGTGCTGACCCATCCCGACGGTTCGCCGATTGTGCTCGTGCCGGAAAGCGACGCCCGCGCGATGATCACCCACCGCACTTACAACGACGTTTTGCCGCTGTTGATGGGCAAGTATTTGGGGCCGGGACTGCTGGGTTTGGGCGTAACGGCCATGATCGCCGGTTTCATGTCCGGCATGGCCGGAAACGTCAGTGCCTTTGCCACCGTCTGGACCTACGATGTTTACAGGCCCCTGCTACGGCCTAACGCTTCCGATCGACACTATCTGGCGATGGGCCGCTGGTGCTCGATTATCGGCGTGTTGCTCTCCATCGCCACGGCCTACTTCCTCTTCTGGTTCTCCAACATACTCGATTTTCTCCAGGTGCTGATCTTCTTCTTTATTGTGCCTCTGTTCGGAGTGGTGATTTTGGGTATGCTATGGAAGCGCGCCACGCCGGCCGGCGGTTTTTGGGGCTTTTTGCTGGCCGTGCTGTTTTCCATCGCTGCCTGGATTTATGTCCACTCTTTCCCGGAAGGTTTCCGTCCGCAACCAAAGCTGCTTATTACGCCCGGCGCGGTTGTAAGCCTCGAACAACAGCAATCGCAGCCGGAGAAAAGCGGCGGGCAGCCGGTGCGGGTTATTGTACATGAAGGCACGGTGGAGACCACGAATGTGCCTATCACGTGCCAGCATGGAACAGCCCCCCTTACCTCAGGCGAAACCACAATATTGGAAGAAGTTCTGTTGCCGGCGTCGCTTATCGTAAAAGAAGGCCAAACGGCGAAATTGAGAGTGTTGGCGCCGGATGCCGTGCAGGCCGACTCGCGGCAGCCGATAAAGTTTGGTGAAGATGGTTTGGCGGTGGTGCTCAAACCGGGCGTGCGGGTGAAGGCTGCCGATATTACTCACTATTTCGTCCCCGCCGAGTTTAATCCCCGGCACACCAAACTCATTGCGCGTTCGGAAAAGGCCAAGCCTATGGCCGTGAACGTTTATAGCGCAATCTGGACGTTGGTGGTTTGTCTGGTGATAACCGTCGGCGTAAGTTTCTTCACCAAGCCGAAGCCGGAAGCGGAGTTGAAGAACTTGGTAATGGGCCTGACGCCGCGTCCTGACGAAGGGCCGGCTGCCTGGTATAAAAGCCCGATACTTTGGGCGTCGGTGGTGTTCCTGGCTCTTCTGGCGATTAACATCATCTTCTGGTAGTCGTTTTTCGTTCAAGAGGTGTGTGCCTTATGCAAACAGAACGACAGGTGCCGATTTGGTTTTTTGTCGGTGGGACGTTGCTGATCTACGGGATAATCATTTTCCTGACAGGGGTGTATAATTGGTTGTTTCCGCCTGAACAACCAACGGTTGCCTTAAGCCACCTTCACGCCGACGTGTGGTGGGGCGGCGTGTTGACCGTGCTGGGCGCAATTTACTGCCTGAAGTTCCATCCCTGGCGTGAGGAGCCGCCGACAAGCTGCGGGTAATTTCTGCCCGCGGGACATTCTTGATCTACCCCAACGATTGCCTCCCCATGACCCCGCGTGAGAGAGTAGTAGCCGCGTTAAATCATCAGCAGCCGGACATGGTGCCTTTGGACCTGGGCGCGACTCCCGTAACCGGCATGCACGTTAGTAGTGTGTACAAGCTGCGTCAAGCGTTGAAGCTTGATCCCCCGGGCACGCCGATCAAGGTCATCGAAGCCTACCAGATGCTTGGCGAGATTGCACCCGATCTGCAAGATGCCCTGGGCGTGGATGTGGTGCGTTTCGGGGCAGGGAAGTCGTTTTTCGGCCTGCCGTATAAGGATTGGAAACCCTGGACCACCTTTGATGGTACGCCGGTTCTTGTGCCAGGCGGTTTTAACACTGAGCCGGATGAGAACGGCGACCTGTTGATGTATCCCGAAGGCGACCGCAACTTGCCGCCCAGCGGACGCATGCCCAAAGGCGGCTACTATTTCGACACGATCATTCGTCAGCCACCGATTGACGACTCAAAGCTCAATGTCGAAGACAACCTGGAGGAGTTCCAGCCGGTTTCGGACGAAACCTTGCAATCCTACGCCGTCGAAGCTGAACGGTTATACAAGGAAACTGATCGCGCGATCGTGGCCAACTTCGGGGGCACGGCGTTCGGCGATATTGCCAACGTCCCTGCACCCTGGCTGCGCAACCCAAAAGGCATCCGCGACATCACCGAATGGTATATCAGCACCATTACCCGTTTCGACTACATCTATGAAGTATTCCGCCGGCAGTGCGAAATTGCCCTGGCGAATCTGGCGAAGATTTACGACGCGGTAGGCGATCGGGTAACGGTGGTGTATTTGACGGGCACGGACTTCGGCACGCAGACCGGCCCACTGGTCAGTCCTGCCACCTATCGCAAGCTCTATCAGCCTTTTCATCGCCGCATAAATGATTGGATTCACGAACATACCCCATGGAAGACGTTTATTCACACTTGCGGGTCGATAATTGATCTGCTGCCGGACATCATCGAGGCCGGCTTCGACATTCTCAACCCTGTGCAATGTTCAGCGGCAGGCATGGACCCGCGAATGCTCAAGGAACGTTTCGGCGAGAAAATAGTCTTCTGGGGCGGCGGCGTAGATACGCAGCGGACGCTCCCCTTCGGCACGCCGGAGGAAATCCGCCGTCAGGTGCGCGAGCGGATTGAAATTTTCGGTCGCGGCGGCGGCTTCGTTTTTAATACGGTGCATAATGTGCAGGCCGGAGTGCCGGTGGAAAACCTGCTGGCCCTCTACGACGCCGTCCAAGAATACCGCCGGCTGCCTTTGAGTAGCTGAAAGTTTGTCTTCCCTCCTTGTATCACCACCGTTAGCGATGCCTTGTCATCTATTCGCCACGGAGCAATTCGAGGAACTTCGGCATGAAGTAGGGCAAGTCCGGCCAGCCGCGTGAGGTAACCAGCTTGCGGTCCACGACGACCGCCTCGTCGATAAAGATCGCGCCGGCCGATTCCACGTCGGGTCGGATCGCCCAATAAGCGGTCATACGCCGACCTTTGACCTGTCCGGCGGCGTAAACCACCTGCGGCCCGTGACACATTGCCCCAAGCGGCAGGTCCCTGTCGAGAAAGTGGCGGACGATGTGCAGCGCGCGTTTGTTTTGCCGCATTTCTTCCGGTCCGCGGCCGCCGGGAATCAACATGCCGGCGAATTCCGCCGGATTTACGTCGTCATAGCCGATGTCGGCCTGAATCTGGTAGCCGAGCTTTTCGGAATAGTTGGAATACTGCGGTTCAAAGTCATGGACGACCAATTGGACGCGGCGGGGTTTATCAGCGGTGACGACCGTTTTCACGCCTTCTTCCTGTAGGCGATAAAGCATGTAATAGGTTTCCAGGGCTTCGCTGAACTCGCCGATGCCGACCAGCACCCGTTTGCCGGCAAGCGACCTCTCCGCCGTCGGTTGCGCAGCAGCCGCGACATTGCCGACGGTCGCAGCGCCTGCGACGCCCAAAGAAGCGGTCAATACTTCTCGCCGAGAAATTTTTGCCGGTTGCGATTGAGACATACTCCACCTCCTGCCGGATGACGGCTGCAAAAAAATTGCCAAGAATGGTATGGTTAACCCGATATTCCGGTTTTAGCGTCCGGCTTTAATGCTTGCTTGCGCGGCGGCCAGTCTGGCGATAGGCACGCGATATGGGCTGCAACTAACATAGTTCAACCCTACGCGATGGCAAAACTCCACGCTGGCGGGATCGCCGCCCTGCTCGCCGCAGATGCCGATCTTCAGTTCGTGTCGCGTGGAGCGGCCCTTGACGACCGCCATTTGCACCAACTGGCCGACGCCTTCCTGGTCGATGGTTTGGAAGGGGTCGGCCGGGAGGATTTTGTCTTCCAGGTAGTCGTGCAGGAAGCCGCCGATGTCGTCGCGGCTGAAGCCGAAACCCATCTGCGTCAGGTCATTAGTCCCAAAGGAAAAGAACTCCGCCTGTTCGGCCATGCGATCAGCCGTGAGGCAGGCGCGCGGAATCTCAATCATCGTGCCGTAGAGGCAAGGTATCTTCACGCCGAATTGCGTCTCGACTTCCTGCTTTACGCGATCGTAAAGGACCTTGGTAACTTGCAATTCCCGTACGTCGCAAGTAACCGGAACCATGACTTCGGGCTTGGGCGAGCGGCCCTCACGGAGCAATTCGGCGGCGGCTTCGAAAATCGCCCGCAACTGCATTTCGCTGACTTCGGGATAGGTGATGCCGAGGCGCACGCCGCGATGGCCCATCATGGGGTTGGTTTCGTGCAGGGCTTCGCCGCGACGTTTGACCTCCGCCGGTCGAATGCCTAAGGCGGCGGCCAATTCCTTTTGTTTGGCGGGGTCCTGAGGCACGAATTCATGGAGCGGCGGATCAAGGAGCCGAATCGTTACCGGCAGCCCGTCCATCGCTTCCAGAGTAGCCTTGATGTCGCGTTTTACGAAGGGGAAGAGTTCCGTCAGCGCTGCGCGACGCTCGTCCGACGTCCGACTGAGAATCATTTTCCGTAGCAAGAACAGCGGCTCATCCGAACCGGCTCCATAGAACATGTGCTCGGTACGGAACAGACCGATGCCTTCCGCCCCGAAGCGACGGGCGACGGCGGCGTCTTCGGGCGTATCGGCGTTGGTGCGCACGCCCAGCTTGCGATACTTGTCCACCATCCGCATAAAGTCCTGGAAACGCGGATTCTCCGTGGCGTCGATCATCGCCAACTGACCGAGATAGACGCGCCCTTTCGTGCCGTTGAGGGTGATGTAGTCACCTTCTTTCAGTTTGATTTCGCCGACGCTGAGCCGTTTACCTGCCAGGTCGATTTTCATGTCGCCGGCGCCGACGATGCAACACTTACCCCAGCCGCGGGCCACGAGAGCGGCATGGCTGGTCATGCCGCCGCGCGCCGTAAGAATGCCCACCGCGGCGCGCATCCCTTCCACGTCTTCGGGGTTGGTTTCTTCGCGCACTAGGATTACCTTTTCGCCGCGCTTCGTCCATTCGACGGCATCGACGGAACTGAAAACGATCTTTCCGCAAGCGCCGCCGGGACCGGCTGGCAAACCGGTCAGAAACGCTTCGACCGTCTTTTCCGCCGCCGGATCGACGATCGGGTGCAACAGCTCGTCGAGTTGCGACGGCTGCACGCGCATTACGGCCGTTTGTTCGTCGATAAGACCTTCTTGAAGCATGTCCAGGGCGATGTTCAACGCGGCCACTCCGGTGCGCTTACCGACGCGACACTGGAGCATATAGAGCTTGCCTTGCTGTATCGTGAATTCGATGTCCTGCATGTCGCGGTAGTGATTTTCCAGTTTGCGGCGATACTCATCGAGTTGCCGATACAACTCCGGCCATGCAATTTCGAGCGAAGGCAGATGTCGATTCTGGGGGTTTTTGGTTTCTTCGTTGAGCGGATTCGGCGTGCGAATGCCGGCTACGACATCCTCGCCCTGGGCGTTGGGCAGCCACTCGCCGTAGAACTTGTTCTCGCCGGTGGCGGGATTACGCGAGAAAGCTACGCCGGTGGCGGAATCGGCGCCGAGGTTGCCGAAGACCATGCTCTGCACGTTGCAGGCGGTGCCCCAATCGTCGGGAATGCCTTCGATGCGGCGGTAAGAGACCGCACGTTTCCCCTCCCAGCTTTTAAACACGGCGCCGATTGCTCCCCAGAGTTGTTCTTCCGGATCGTCAGGGAATTCGCGGCCTAAGACTTCCAGCACTTTCTTCTTGAAGTTCTTGCAGAGCCGCTTCAGGTCTGAGGTCGTTAAGTCGGTATCCACAACGTCCTTGGGAGCTTTTCCAAGTTGTCGGGCTTTTCGCTTTTTCGCCTGAGCCATCAAGTGCTCAAGCTGCATACGAATGCCCTTTCCCTCGGCCGGTTCGATGTCCTCGGCCTTCTCCATCACCACGTCGCTATACATCATAATCAGCCGGCGATAAGCGTCGTAAACGAAACGCTCATCGCCGGTCTGTTTGATTAGTCCCGGAATAGTGGCCGAGCAGAGGCCGACGTTCAGCACGGTTTCCATCATGCCGGGCATCGACGCACGTGCGCCGCTGCGGCAACTGAGCAAGAGCGGATTTTCGGGGTCGCCGAACTTCCGGCCCATCGTTTCTTCCACTTTTCGGAGCGCGGCGGCCACTTCCACCCGCAATTCCGGTGGAAACTGACGGCCTTGAGCGAAAAACACTTTGCAGAACTCGGTGCTGATCGTAAAACCGGCGGGGACCGGCAAGCCGAGGCGGGCCATTTCGGCCAGATTGGCGCCTTTGCCGCCCAGCGTGTTCTTCATCGTGGCATCGCCTTCCGTCCCTTCCGGTCCGAAGTAGTAAACATATTTCGTCATCTTGGTTGGTCCTTCCGCTATGAAAGTATGCGAGTCAGAGTACAAAAAATGTGCTGAGCTGTTGTGCCCATATCTGCCCCATGTGCTTTGCAAGACTTGCAACAAGCCGCCTTGGTGCTTTACTCCAGCAAAAGCGGAAAGCGTTCACAGGGCGATTATTATCGGCTTTCCGGCGATTGAGTCCGGCGGGCTACTGTGCTTTGTTATCCCTGCAATACACAGGAGGGCAGTGTATCAACCGAAATGCAGGCCGTCAAGAATCCGCCCCAATTACCTCACATAGACCATTTTTTCCGCCTTATTGCTCTTTTTCCAGTAAAGGGGTAAAATGCACCTGTTAGTGTAGCGGCATGTTTTAGGTCCGTTATCTTTATTGTGATTCTCTTTCAGCTAAAGGGGTGCACAATGAATTGCATCCCGCCTGCTCCGGTATTGAGGGTGCGCACTTCTCCGGCAGTCGATCGTCATCTTTTTCACGTCATATTTTGTGGGGGTGAGTATCATGCGGCTATGCTCCTTTTTTTCGGTGTCCAGGCTTTTTTCTTGTCGTAACCGCCATTATGAATTCGTGAACTTCCATGTTAGGGGTAAAAGGAACCAAACACCTCCTGGGCGGAAGTATAACACCTTCCGCCCGCCCCTACATGGTTTCACGCTCGTGGAGCTGTTGGTCGTAATCACGATCATCGCCATTTTGATTGCCCTCTTGCTGCCGGCGGTGCAAGCCGCCCGTGAAGCCGCCAGACGTATGCAATGCAGCAATAATCTCAAGCAACTGGGGCTGGCCGCCCACAACTTTGAAAATCAGAATGGTCGTTTTCCGCCCGGCTATCTCGGCCCGCTCCCACAAACGCTGGGCAAGCCGCCTTTTGATACCCAATTTGTAAATTGCCTGTCGTTCATTCTGCCGTTTATGGAGCTGACGATGGTCTCCGAGCCGATGGATGCAGACATGGCTTCCTACGGCGGCATTTCGGTTTTTGATGTCGATAAAAAGGGCACTCCTTACTGGGGCAGGGAAGGCGCGTGGCGCATGGCCCAAACCCGTATTAGCACTTTTGTTTGCCCTTCCGACCTGCCGTACACCAAAACCGACCCGATTGCAATCATCCACTTCTTTTATGACACCTCTAAAAATGAAGGCACCATGGAAGGGGTGGTTTTTGCTGATGGGGCAGGCACGCCGTTGGCGCGAACGAATTACTTGGGCGTAGGGGGCTACATCGGTTATATCGCTCAACCGGCCTACGATTTCCTGCGCGGCGTTTTTTATAATCGCTCGAAGACTGCATTCCGTGATATTCAGGACGGCTCAAGCCACACGCTGCTTTTCGGCGAAGCTCGCGGCGATGAACAAAACTCCTACGCCTGGATCGGCGCCGGCGTGATGGCAACCGCCTGGGGGCTGAGCGACGAGCCCGGCTGGTATCAGTTCAGCAGTCATCATTCGGGCATAGTTCAGTTTTGCATAGCCGACGGTTCCGTGCGGCAAATTTCCACGAAGATCGAGAGTGACATGTTCAAGTACTATCTGGGTGCGATTGCCGACGGAGAAAATGCGGAAGTACCCTGATTTCATTCGGAGTAACGAGGATATGTGGCGCACACTAATACTAGTTATCGGCGGCGGTTTGATAGGGTGGTGTCTGGGTTGCGGGGGCAGTTCCCCGCGCGTGGAAATGCCTCAGAACCCGACTCCGCCGCCAAAAAATCCGTCCTTTGCCGCGCCGAAGGCGCCGAAAGCCGTGGAAACCGCGCCCGGCGCACCGGCGCCGCTCACTCCCCCACCGCCGCCGGCCGGAAAATAAAACTTCTCGGCTTACGGCGGTCTTCTGATAAGCATGCAAACCCGGCTGCTCCGGCTGGATGAGATGCTCCAAAAAGAGTAAAGTGCCTGTGGTTTCTGCCGGAGGGGTACGGGTTTGCAAATCCAGAAAGCATTATGACTGAACGATATTTTGTAGCCGAGCCGATTTCCGCTGAGCAAGTGGTGCTCACCGGGCCTGAAGCGCATCACATGCAGCATGTGATGCGCGCCAAAGTCGGCGACCAGGTCGTGTTGTTCGACGGCGGCGGGGATGAGTTTCAAGCGGTGGTCAGTCGCATCGGTCCGCGAGCAGTCGAATTGAAGGTCCTTGCCCGTGTGCCGACCAGCCGTGAATTGCCCTTTCAGTTGACGATCGTCGCTCCTTTGCCGAAAGGCAATCGGCAGAAATGGCTCATCGAGAAAGCCGTAGAGTTGGGCGTAACAAAGTTCATACCGCTTGTTACCAACCGCACCATAGTCCGACCGAGTGCTGAGGCATTGGTTCGCTTAAGACGAACGGTCGTCGAGGCATCAAAGCAATGCGGCCGCAATCGCTTGATGGAAATAGCAGCACCGCAACACTGGGCGGATGTTGTCACCACGGCGCAGGACGATGCCTGGCGCGTAATCGCCCACCCTTCCCATGAATCGAACGGTATGTCAAATGATTACCCCTGGGCAGCTTCCGGCCGCTTGCCCCTTCCACTCTCTGGGGAGAAGCGCCGAGTTATTGCGGCTGTCGGACCGGAAGGCGGTTTCGACGAAATGGAATTGACGATGGCCGTAAACGCCGGCTGGCAAGTGGTCGGACTCGGCCCCCGTGTGCTGCGTCTGGAAACGGCGGTACTCTTGCTGACCGCCTGGCTGATTTTTTGCGTCGCCTCGGCTGAGGTTGTTCCCACGGGTTAAGCTTCACCTTGTCGGCGGCAAGGGAGCGACGGGCAGGGATTCACGCGGATAGGAGATGCCTGGCAAATCCGGTGTTTTTTCGGGTTCTTGTGGCTGCAAAGCAGGCAGTTCCGGCGGCGGTGGGGCGACTGGTGGTAGGCGACGTGCCGTCCGAATCTCATCGGTCTTGTAAGATTTGCTTTCCCTGGTCTCAGCCTGGCCTAAAGAACGACGTTGCAAATGTTCGAGCCATCGCTGCGCAGAGGACATCGAAGGATTACTCTCTAAGGCGAGAGCAAAATAGCGGAAAGCTTCTGCGTCCTGGCCTTTCTTTTGCAACAGGTAGCCGAGGTTGTAATAGGCATTCGCTTCGTTATGAACTGCCCGAAGATGCGAAAGCGCTTCTTCGATGCGGCCTCGTTCCACCAGCATCACGGCAAGATTGTTTCGATAGAGCACGTTTCGCGGCTCAAGCTGGACGGCGCGGCCGAGAGCTTTGATGGCCTCGTCGAACCGTTTGGCGTTGGCATAGCAGAGGCCGAGGTTGTTGTACGTTGGGGCATGTCGGGGAGAAATGGTCAACGCTTTTTGGTACCATTTCAATGCTTCATCCGTTTGTTGAAGCTGCTCTTTTAATCTGGCATAGCCGAGAATTGCTGGCAGGTAGTTGGGGTTTTGCTTCAAGGCCTTCGTGTATTGCTGTTCCGCCTCAGAGAACTGTCCGGCTTGCTCATATAGCCGCGCCACGGCGACAAACAATTCGGGGCCTGCCTTGGCCTTGTTTTTCAGGGCAATGGGGTCATCCTTGGAAACCGTGTTCTGCGGAGCGCTGGGCGGGGAAGGTTGAAAAAGCTTGCTAAAGCCTGAAATGGGGTTGTACCAGGAAGATTTTGCCGGCGAAGAAGACGGCTGCTGGGCCGAAGCGGCCGGCGGAAACATGGGGCCTAACAACGCCAAGCCGCACGCGAGAGCCGTTATCAGCATATTTGGCGATCCGACCATTCGCCTGAACACAATGGTACCTCCGCCCTTGCAGGAAGACACCCTCAGCCTTGGCGCCCAAACCTTCAGCCTTCGTAAAGACAATCGTCTATAGAGATATGAAAGCTGCAACTGATTTTGCGGATTAAGGCGAATTTACCGGCCTGTTGTCGCTAACAATCCCCAGTTGCCTGATGCCCTAGGGCATTAAAAGGGGGAAGCATTAGTCAATCGCATTCAACCTGATTAACTGTTTAGGCGCTGGCCGGCAAGATGGACAATTTAGGGGCAATAAACAATTTTGGCTGCTATCAGTTCTGCTGCTAAGTCAATCTTAAACCCGGCTTGCCCGAAGTATTCTCTTACCGGGGAAGTCAACTCTAGAGTTCTATTAAGAACAAAAAATTATGTCTTGGTATTGACACTGAGGTCGGCAGGTCTGTACCATTCCGCCCTCTCTTCTGCCATAAGGAGCTTATCAATGCGAAACGTGTTTCACTTCAAGTCATTTTTGCCGGCCGTAATGGCCGTTGGGTTGATTGCTTGTTATGGTTTCGCGCAGGAGGAATATCAAGTGTCGGGCGATTTGGCCGGCGATATTGCCGCCCAGGGACATGGCGCAGCGGCTTCTAATAGCGGGCCGTTTTGCGGCTTGTTCGGCGGATTCTGCGATAGCGGCGACTGCTGCCCACGCTGGACTTTTGCCGCCGAAGCGATTGCTCTCCAGCGCTCGACCACCAGGCATCAAGGCTTGTTCAAGGCATTGGATAGCGAGCTGGACCTGCTCGACTCGCGGGACATGGAGTTTGCGATGGGCTTCGGGCCGAAAGTGAGCGCCATCTGGCATGGTCCCTGCGAGGTTTTCGACTTAGAGGTAGGATATTGGCAAGTTGACGGCTTTACGGCGGAGAGAACCGTCCCCGGACTCTCCGTAATGATTACCGATGTGCACGGTCCTTATTTTCTCGTTACTGACGCCACGGCGCGCTATACTTCCGCCCTGTATAACGGCGAGATTAACCTTCGTTGGCACTGCCTGGACTGGCTGGTCTTATTCAGCGGGTTCCGCATGGGTGAAATGAACGAGCGTTATCGGGCGACGGGAGCGGGCATAGTTCCGCCGACGACGATCGCCATGGAGGTCAACACCTTCAACCATCTTTACGGCTATCAGCTTGGTGCGGAAATGGAAGTGTTCAATCGCGGCGGGCCGCTACAGATTATCGCCTTATGTAAGGCCGGCGCCTACGGCAATGCCGCCAGTCAAAACATTCGACGTACCGCAGACGGCTATAGCGACGAAGCGCTTTCTGCTGTGCGCGATCAAGCCGCATTCCTCGGTGAAGCGCAGGTCGTGGCCACCCTGGCAATCACAAAACAACTGGCTTTCCGGGCTTCGTATCAAGCCGTATGGCTGGAAGGCGTAGCACTCGCGCCCGAACAAATTGCAGCCTCGGATTTCGTTGCCGGAACGGCTACCGTGGATACCGCCGGCGGCGTCTTCTATCACGGCGCCGGTCTGGGGCTGGAGTATCGCTTCTAGGTGTCGAACCGCCCAAAAGACCGTTAACAGCACTGACATTCTTGTCTGTTGACTGTTTGAGGTTTCAGAAGGCGCCGATTTCCTGACGGCGTTTAAGCAGCAGCCAGAGGAAAAACGGTCCGCCTAACAGGGCCGTAAGGATGCCCACCGGCAGTTCGGCAGGTGCAATGAGTGTGCGTGCCAGGGCGTCGCAGAAGACCAGCAGTGTGCCGCCGAAGAGCCATGCCAGAGGATAAAGGTAGCGGTGGTCCGGGCCGACCAGCAAGCGCGCGACGTGCGGCCCAATCAGCCCTACGAACCCTATCGGTCCGCAAACCGAGACGACGGCCCCAACCATCATCGAGACGCCGAAAAAGAGCAGGAGTTTTGCTTGTGCGACGTTCACGCCGCGACTGAAAGCGAAATCTTCACCGGTGGAAAGCAGATTCAGGTCCAACAGAAGATACCAGACGATCAAGCAACCGGCGACAACAAAAGGAAAGACGTTCAGCAAATCGCGATAGCTGACGATGCCTTCCAGCCCGCCCATCACCCACCGCAACATGCGGAAAGAGCGACTGAGATCGCTGGTATATTGCAGAAAGAGAATGAGGCTGGAAAAGAAGAAGCTGAGGGCCACGCCGGCCAGCAACATCGTCGCGGTGGAAGTGCCGTAGCGGCCGCGGGTAGTAAGGAGATAGACGATCAGAATGGAAAGCACTGCTCCCGCAAAAGCAGAAAGCGAGATACTGGAAACGCCCAACAGGCTGAAACTCCAACCGCATTGGATACAAATGGTCGCACCCAGCGCGGCGCCGCTAGAAACGCCGAGTGTGAAAGGCGTGGCCAGGGGGTTGCGAAACAGGGCTTGAAAAACCATCCCGCCGGTGGCCAAGGCCGCGCCCGTCAAGAAGGCCATCAATACCCGTGGAATGCGAAACCGCCACAGGATTTCAACCAACGTATAGTCGTTGACAGCGCCCCAGAGCGCGCGGAGCGGGATGCTCTTGATACCCCAGAAAGGCGCCCAGGCCGTAATCACGAGGGCCAGGACGAAAAAAGTGCCTAACGTCCAACCGACGCCTATTTCATCTTCTCGCGGGCTTTGGCTCGCCACTTGGCCAACTCCTTTTCCTGCTCAGGTGTCATGCGCGGAACAATCATGGGCAGGCCCGACCGGGGATGCTCTACCAGTAACGGCGTGAAACCATAGATGCGCTGGAGCACGTCAGGTTTCATCACCAGATCAGGCGTGCCGTAAAATACAAGCTCGCCGTCGCGGAGGGCGATGATGCGGTCGCTTTCCAACACCGCGTGGTTCAAGTCGTGTGTAACCGCCACTACCGTTACATCGAACTCTTTATTGGCCAACGCAACCAAGGAAAGAATATCCGCCTGATGGTGATAGTCGAGAAAGGTCGTCGGTTCGTCGAGCAGCCAGATGTGGGCGCCCTGGGCCAGGGCGGCAGCGAGATAAACTTTTTGCCGCTCTCCGCTGCTGAGCGTGTCCAGCCGCCGTTTGGCAAAGGCGATCGTGCCGGTGCCGACCATCGCTTCGTGCGCCACCTTGCGATCGCTGGGCCGAACGGTGGCGAACGGACTCATATACGGATAGCGGCACATCAGCAAAAACTGTTCCGCCGTAAAAGGGAGCGCTCGGCTGTCTGCCTGGGGTACCAACGCCGTCAACTTCGCTAGGTCGGATTGCTTCCACTCTTCCCATGGCATCCCGCATATATCCAATTCGCCGGATATTTCGCCGACCATGATCCGGTCGAAAGCCTTGAGCAATGTGGTTTTGCCGGCGCCGTTCGGGCCGATAATGGACACATATTCGCCGCGCCGAATCTGGAGCGAAACCTCTTTAAGGATCGCCTTCCCGCCGATATGACAGGAGAACTTTCGGGCTTCGAGCACTACGTTCGTATTGAGATTGCGCATCGTTTCGGCCGGCTAGCTATGAATGTCTGATAACTTGATTTTACCCGTTTTCAGGCGACGATGATGGTCCTCTCTCCTCAGAGGGCAGAAACCAATCCTCTGCTTCTTCGTCCAATTCCAGCAAAGGCGACAATATTCTATCCCAGGATATTTCGGGGTGAAAAGTCCGCGCAAGTTCCTCGACCAGCCGAAGAAAACGGGGGCCGGGGATGCGGGCGTAGTCGTTCTCCAAGATGACCACTTTCCCGCCGCGCACCGCAGAAAGCTCTCCTAATGACTCCCAGTCCCGAAGAATCCCTGCCTTGCCGAGCTGACGCAATTTATCCGGCGGGGCAAGGTCCAGGATTACCTCCGGGTTAAGCCGGATGATAGCTTCTAAGGAAATGACCGGATAGCGAACGCCGCAATGGGCTGTGAGATTTTCGCCGCCTGCCAGGGCGATGATTTTATCCAGATAATCGTCATCGCCGACTACATATACATCCGTTGGATGGCCGACGCCGTAAGTTCGATCGACGACGAACAAGACCCTCGGCTTCGTCAAGTCTTCGGTCGTTTGGCGGATGTCGCGCAACCGCCTGCGATAAGCCTCGGCCATAAATCGACCTTCATCCGGCTCCCCGCACACGCGACCGATCACTCGAAAAGATTCGATGATGCCTTCTACGGTTTGATGGTTGACGATCAGAGTTTCTATCTTCAGGTCGTCGAAGAGAGGCTGCAAAAGGGCCTGTTCTTTGAGCATGATTACCAGGTCCGGGCGTAAGGCGATAATGGCTTCAAAATTGGGGTCCAGGTAGCCGCCGACGCAAGGAATGTTTGCGGCTTCCGGTGGAAAGGTGGTGAACTTTGACGTACCGACCACTTTTCCACCCAGCCCCAGGGCGAAGAGCGTTTCGGTAATGCTCGGCGCCATGGAAACTATCCGCCGGCATTCCCAGAGGGGAACGAATTCCGGTTGTAGCGGCGAATCCAGCCTGGCCCGTGCGGAAAAACTCGCCAGAAATACCAGCAGGATGGCGGCAAGCAGCGTCAGCCGATACTTCATCATATCCATTAGGTTAGTCCTGGCCGCGAAGAGGGTCAACCCGACAGCCGGCTTTTTCTGCTGTTTGCCCGCGAGGTTTTGCAGGGCCGGAGCGCTCGAAAAAATCTAGCTCAGAGTGACTTGGCTCTTCCGGCGGATAAAGTTTTCAGTGTTCCTTTAGCAGGCTCTGGGAATGTGGTATAACCAGTTAGAGCAGAGGAACCGTTCGTAATGACATTGCTTTACTATTCACCGGTTTTTTTAAGCCATGAAACCGGCAACCATCCGGAGCGGGCAGAACGTATTCAGCATGTGCCCCGGCGCTTGGAGGAGGCCGGTTTGGCGGCGCGTTGTCGAAGGCCGGATTTTAAGCCGGTCGGCCGTCAGATTCTCGCCCGCGTTCACTCGCCGGCTTATATCGACGAGATTTGGGCGTTTGCCAAATCCGGCGGCGGCTACCTCGAGATCGACACCGTCGTTAGTCCCGCCAGCTACGAGGCGGCGCTACTGGCCGCCGGCTGTGTGTGCGATGCGGTGGAACGACTCCTGGCCGGCGAGGCGCGACGGGCGTTCTGCCTGCTGCGACCACCGGGCCACCACGCCCTGTTCAATCGGGCGATGGGCTTTTGCATCTTTAACAACGTGGCCGTCGCTGCGCAAATGTCCCTTGATGTTCTCGGGCTGGACCGCGTGCTGATTGTCGATTGGGATGTGCATCACGGCAACGGCACCCAGGCCGCATTTTGGGAAGAACCTCGCGTCGGCTTCTTTTCCATTCATCGCTTTCCCTTTTATCCCGGCACAGGCGATCGGGATGAAACCGGCGGCGGTCGCGGTTTGGGCTATACGCTCAATGTGCCGGTTCGCTTCGGCACTTCACGACAAGAATACCGCGAGATGTTTGCCGTTGAATTAGCCACCTTTGCCGCCAAGATTCGGCCGCAATTGGTTCTTGTCAGTGCAGGTTTTGACACGCACCGCTTGGACCCCGTCGGCAACCTGGGCCTGGAAACGGAGGACTTCACTGCGCTTACAAGGCTGGTTCTGGATGTGGCCGACACTTACGCCGAAGGCCGACTCGTGAGCGTCCTTGAAGGCGGCTATCACCCCGACGCCATGGCCGATTGTATCGAAACGCATCTCGCCGAGATGGTTCAACGAGATAGTTCGTGAGGGCTATTTCGGCTTTTTGGTTTCGTCAATCAAATTGCGGCAGGCGGCAATGACGGTTTCTTCCACATTTTCGGCCAGGGGGCCTGGAAAGCCGTAATACATCATGCTGGTCACCGGTTCATAGCCGCCGCCTTTCAGCACGGCGAGCGAGGGGATATAGCAGGGCACGTCATTCGTATAGCCGGCGACAATGAGATTTTCTCCCGGCAATTCGCGTTTCAGCCGCAAGGCATAGTCCACTACGACTTCCCCGCCCAAACCCACGAGGGTCAGCTCCGTGCCGAAGCGGAAGACTTGAACGGGCAAGGCCAGGTGAGTTACCGGTTCTCCGGCGTCGTAAGCAGCAAGCATTTTCCGCGCGCGATTCTGCTGGTATTTGTTGTCGCTTTTTAGCTCCTTCTCGAAGTCTTCCCGCTTGTACGGCGCAAAGTCGAGCCGGCTTACCTTATAAGCACATCGCACCGGAGGGCTGAGCGGACGCATTTCGCCGGACAACGCACGAGCGACCGCTGCGGCCAATGCCTTGCCGTGTTCTTGAGCCAACTCCAACGTGCCGCGGGGATGCGGATTTTGATCGCCGCCGCAGAGGGCGAGAAACATGGCCGTTGCACCCGGATAGGACTTCTCCACGTCGAGTTGTGCGAAACCGGCATAATCCCCGCATACTTTGTAAGAGTCGCCGCCTAACGTCGTGTTATGGCACGCATAGCCGAACAACACGGCACGCAGACGGCCGTCGGGTGCGGTGATTTTCAGCACCGGCACGGCATGATCTACAGGGCCGTTCGGATTCACACCAATTACAACACCTTTTTCCGTCTGCTGCCGGCGATTGGCGGCAAAACCGGCCGTATCGCCGCCGAAATATATTTTTGCTGGCGCGCGGTCCGCCCAAGCCGCCGCCACGACATCAACCAACTGTTCAACCAAATGGTTGCGGTATCGCAAAAGGCGTTCTTTTTGCTCCTGGTCAAGGTCGAACATCGGGCTCAAATTATCCCACACGACCGGACCGGAGTGGGTATGCGAAGCGTTGAAGAAGAGTTGCGCCCTTTCCAGGCCGAAACGTTGTTGTAGTTTCGCCGCTGCTTCGTCAGTAACTCCTTGCGGCAAGGCAATCAAGTCCGCCGTAACGATCACTGCCCGCTCACCGCCAGGGCTTTCGATCACCAGCGCCTTGGCCCAAAGGTCGTGTACCACCTTTGTCGCCGGCTTGTTGCGTGCCGCATAGCCGGAGAGCCAAATGGGCGTTTCCGGCGTGATGACTTTCCGCCCCACACCGACCTGGAACTCTTGCGCCCGGCAGTCGCCGTCAAGCAAACAGGCATGCGGGAATACAAAACTTATCATCATTGCCGCCAAACAGAAACAACGCTTGATATACATGATAAACTCCTTCCAGGATTCTGATTCCCCGCCGCCCCCTGATTGAACGAACTTGCACTACAAAGGTATATTACGGCAAACCTGGAGGAAAAGAAAGCTTTGCGGCCGAAATAGGTCGTCCTGGCGAAGCGGCGCCTCGCCGTCAATCGTGGTCGGGGAAGAACGGTAAATGGCAACAACCCAACTTCAGCCGGAGGCGTTTCTTCCGCGTTTCGGCCTCAGCACGTTCCGCGAAGGTCAGCGGCGGGTAATCGGTGCGGTGCTTTCGGGCGTGGATTGCTTGTGCATCATGCCCACCGGCGGCGGCAAAAGTCTCTGCTATCAATTGCCGGCGCTGATGCTCGACGGCCTGACGCTTGTGGTCTCGCCGCTTATCGCGCTGATGAAAGACCAGGTGGATCAACTTTGCCGGTTGGGCTTGCCGGCAAGTTTCGTCAATAGCCATCTTACGGCGAGCGAACAATTCGACCGTCTGGAACGCATGGCGGCCGGCGAATACCGCCTGGTTTACGTGTCGCCGGAACGTTTTCGGAACGAACGTTTTCTTGCGGCGGTGCGTAAATCGCGGCTCAAGCTTCTAGCGGTGGATGAGGCGCATTGCATCAGCGAATGGGGACACGACTTTCGACCCGATTATGCCCGTCTCGGCTATTATCGGCGTCTGTTGGGCAATCCACCGACTATCGCCTTGACTGCCACGGCCACGGATGTTGTCCGCCGTGATATTATCGAGCAACTTGGGCTGCGGGAGCCGGCAACATTCATCACCGGCTTCGCCCGACCGAATCTGTACTACGAAGTTCGGCTCGCTACCGGCGATGTACACAAACAATTCCTGCTATTGGACTTTTTACGCGGCGCCCCAGGCTCAGGTATCATCTATACTTCGAGTCGCAAGCGGACCGAAGAGCTGGCTTCCGTAGTGGCCGGAGAAACCGCTAGACCGGTCGTTGTTTACCATGCCGGACTCTCCGGTGCGGAACGAAAAAAAGCCCAGGAAGATTTCATGTGCGGCCGCAGCGAAATTGTTGTGGCCACAGTGGCGTTCGGGATGGGAATAGACAAGCCGGATGTGCGCTTCGTAGTCCACTATAACCTCCCCGGCAGCATCGAAGCATACTATCAGGAGGCCGGTCGGGCCGGACGCGACGGCTTGCCGGCGCATTGCCTGCTACTCTTCCACCCTTCGGACCGTTACATTCAGGAATATTTCATAGAAAGCGCATATCCCGAGCGTGAGTATGTCGAAGCCGTATATGACTTCCTTTGCGGCCGAGAGGAAAACCCGATTCAAATTACGCAGGAAGAAGTCCGCGAAACGCTGAAACTGCCGATAACCAGCGAGGGCGTCGGCAATTGCGAGCAGATACTGGAGTCGGCGGGCGTGCTGGAACGCCTCACGACCGGAGAAAATATGGCTGCGGTGCGACTGGATGGCGACCTGCCCACCTTTGTCGATCTCCTCCCAAAACAAGCAAAAACACTGCGCAAGGTTCTGCGGGCAGTGGAACAACTTGTCGGGCGGCGGCGCCACGAACTGGTCTCTTTTCAACTCCGCCGACTAAAGCTCGACGCAGAAGTCGAGCCGACAGCCCTCTCCCGCAACCTCCACGAATTGAGCGGGAAGTTGAGCTGTTTTACTTACATTCCGCCGTTTCGCGGTCGAGCCATCCGCATGATTCGGCGCGATCTGGACTTCGACAAGCTGGATATTGACTTCGCGGCCATACGACAACGTAAGAACCTGGAATTGAAAAAACTCGATAGCATGATTGCTTTCGCCTATAGTTCGGCCTGCCGACAAGCGGAAATTTTGCGTTATTTCGGCGAGCCGGCCGCGAAACGCTGCGGCCATTGCGACAACTGCCGGCCGAGAACGGCCCGACGTTTGCCGCCAGTCCGGCAAACTTCCGGCAAGAAAGAAGAAACCGTTGCGAAAAAAGAAAGCCGTGAAATATCCAGCAGTGGAGAAATACTCGATGCCGAAATCCTGCAACTGATGCGAACCGTTCTCAACGGCGCGGCTCTTGTGCAAGCCCGTTTCCCCTGCGGCAAGCGGCTTATCGTGCAGATGCTTTGCGGCTCCAGGGCGGCGAAAGTGAAAAAGTTAGGGCTGAACAAGCTCCGCTGTTTCGGCTCTTTGTCGCAATTAAGGCAGGACCAGGTGGGCCGGTTAATCGACGCCCTCGTCTCGTGGGGTTGTTTGCAACAGGTCGATTTGGAGCGCTTCCGGCCGGTATTAGAACTCACGAAGCTTGGCGAAGAAGTGCTCCGAGGCGAAACGACGTTACGCTGCTCCCGCTCGATGCGCGCCAAGCTTCTAAAAAGACTTGGTTTGCCGCGTTCACAAGCGGCGGAGGATGCCACGTCTGCTCCAAAAAGTCGCTCACATCGTCCGGAAAAAGATATACAGCCGATAACGGCGAACACAGTGGTAACTTCCTCTTCGCCGCCACATGCTGCGCCTAAGCTTCCGGTGCATTATTGGACTCAACAGTTGTTGAGAGCAGGCTTTTCGGTGGAAGAATGCATGTCGATCCGCGGCCTGCCCCGCGAAACCGTGCTCGCGCATGCCCGAATGACGGAAAGCGAGCGCCCGCCTGAAGGATAAAATGCCGGAAAAAAACAGGGGCTTTGCCGGCCTGTCGGCGAAAACGGCACATAAGGCGATTTTTCGAATCTTTCAAGGTCGGCTTTGTTTCGCCTCCGCGACGATTTCTTCCAGGGCGTCGGCCAGCCGGTCGTATTGTTCGGCGTAATTGTATGCCTGAGCGCTGATGCGAAGAATGGTTTGCGACGGATCGGGCCAAAAAAAGACCGGCACTTCGATGTTCCGCCGCAAGAACAGCATGTCATGCAAAGGATGTTCGCCGGTGCTGAGGTGCGACTGGTTCGGCGTTAGGCCCCCGGCGATTTCATCGGGTAGGACCATGGCCGCCATCGAACCGAGCATCTCATCCGGCCCGACCGGCGTCGCACCCAGCCGCCGACAGAGCTTGTCCCGAGCGCGAACGGCCAGGTTATGGTTGCGTTGCATTAAAAAGAGCAGCCCATCCGGCAGCAAAGTCTCCAAAAAGCGAATGGCTGCACCCACACAAAGCCAGGCCGTAGGATCGAACGTGCCCGGCCAGTCGAAAGCATCCTGAAAGGGCGTATGATCCGGTCGATGTCGGTCCCAGCCGTGGCTGATAATCAACGGTTTAATTCCTGATTGGCGGTCGCGTCGAATGTAGAGAAAACCGGCACCCTTCGGCGCGCAAAGCCATTTGTGGCAATTGCCCGTGTAATACGCCGCTCCCAGCCGCTGCAAATTCAGCGAAACCATGCCCGGCGCATGCGCCCCATCAACCAGCGTATCCACACCGCGACGATCAAGCTCAGCGACCAGTTCTTGAATGGGGAAAACCAGCGCCGTAGGGCTGGTTATGTGATCCAGCACTGCCAGACGAGTACGGCTTGTGACTCGTTCAAGCACGGCGGCGACGATTTGCGCCGGCGAATGAATCGGCAGCGGCAAGCAAACTTCGACGACCTTCGCGCCGCTTTGTTCGGCCACGTGGCAAACTACGTTCCGGCAAGCATGATAATCGTGATTGGTAACCAGAATCTCATCGCCAGGCTGAAATTTGAGTGAGCGTAGCACGGCATTTACGCCCGCCGTGGCGTTCTGCACAAATACCAGGTCCGCCGGATCGACCTTCAGAAACTTTGCCAGCGCACAGCGCGATTCGTCCAGTAGCGGCGGCAAGCGCCGCGCGAGAAACTCCACCGGCTCACGCTCCAGCGCAAGCCGCAACTCCTGTTGTTTCTCTAGTACCGGCAGAGGGCAGGCGCCGAAGGAGCCATGATTCAAAAACGTTACGCTGACATCCAGGAGCCAGGCCTCAGGCTGTATCGGCGTTTCGAGCCAAAAGGTGGATATGCTGCTCATAAGTTGCCTAAGCTATGTTGCTTCTTTCTGGCTGTTATCACCGGACCATAAGAGTAGCATAAGCGAACCGTCGTGTCATGCCCAACCGCCCCGACGCGCGTTGCCGAAAAACGGCTATCCGACAAGCACCTTCCAGTACAGCAGAGCAATGGGGGCCGAAAAGAGAAGGGAATCGAGGATGTCCAGCGTGCCGCCGAAGCCGGGCATCCAATCGCTGGAGTCCTTGCGGCCGGCGTCGCGCTTCAAGAGCGATTCCGCCAGATCGCCCAATATCCCCCCCGCGCCGACAAGCAGGCCGAACAGCAACCAATGCCACCAGACTAGGCGCGGAAGGAGGTTGCTATCCATCAGCAACACCCGGCCGGCCGCCCAGGCGCCGAAGCAGGAAAACAGCAATCCTCCCAGGGCGCCTTCGATGGTTTTTCCTGGGCTAAGGAGCGGGGCCAACTTGTGCCGTCCCCAAAGACTGCCGCAAAAGTACGCACCAGTATCACCCAATTTCACGGCAATAATCCACACAGCCAGTACCCCCAGACCGAAGCTCATCCGCAACATCACGGCGTAGCCGAGCATCACGGCTACGTAGGACCATGCGAGTAACCCGCCGGCGATATTCTTCACGGACGTGCCCGGTCCGCGATAGCGCGCCATTTCCACCAGAAAGATGAGCATCACCACGAGGACGTATTTCAGCTCCCAAAGCAAGTTCCACTGCGCGACGGAAAACGCCGGCACGAGAGCTGCCATGTTGTATTCCGTCATCCAGACATACAATACCCAAACCAGATTTAGAGGTAGAATCAGTTCCGGCAGCGGTCGCAAGCCGAGGGCGGCCAATAGTTTCAGCACTTCCTGAGTAGCCAGAATCGTTGCCGGCAAAGCTATGCACAACAGCCATAGGCCCGGCGCAGCGGCCTTTGCGTCCAGCCAACACAGACCGACCAGAGCGGCAATAATGAGCGTCCCCAGTAACAACCGCCAGCGCAGCATAATGAAGACTCGAGAAACCTTGGGGATGGAGTGTTATGCAGTAATAGGGATTTTCTGAATATGCAGAAAGCCATTATATCCTGAGCCGCCGGGACGGCGGAACTGCGCCGCCCCGGCGCTCAGCCGTGGAGTCCGTCGCGAAGCACGCGCCGATGCGGCCGACCCAGAAGCCGCGGTCTCGACGGTTGATTGCTCCTACCCCAGGAGGGAAGGGTATGCGCCAAGTTCCCGCTTTCCTGGCGCAAACGACGTACTCCGTCAGATTGGTCGCTATTGAATGGACTTTTCTCCTTCAACCGAGTTTGCAAATGTGTCGAATTGATGAGCGAAAAACCATTCCCGCACGATTTCTTCATCGTCGGTCGCGGCGACACGACCTACCGCTCGTCGGAATGCGGTGCGGTAGTCGCTACAGATCAACACGCAGTCGCCGGCCTTGGCTGTGGACAAAGCAAACCGCATCGCCGCCGAACGATCGGGAATGGCATGCACTCCATTCAGCCGGTGAAAAACTTGTTGCAAGTAGCGCAATTCCATGGCCGAAGCTTTTTTCTTCGGAGAGCTGCCGGTCAGAATTGCTACATCCAGGTATCGCTCGACCGCCGGCAGCCGCGCGGCATGCTTTCTGCTTAGCGACTCCGTGCTCAGCAAGCAGATCAGCCGTCCGGCAGTAAGCGAGCGTAAGGTGTTCAATGTTTTTGCTAAGGCGTGTGCCGAACGAACACAATCCAAGAAAACCCCGAACGGTTGGCCGCACTCGATGCGTTGCAAGCGGCCGGGGACGTAGGCGACGGATTCCAGTCCGCGAACCACGGTGGTCAGCTCGAAGCCGTAGCTTAGCCCTACCGCTGCGGCTGTAAGGCAATTGTAGATATTATCTCGGCCGATGAGTGAGGTACGCACAGGCACGGTTTCGCTGCCTGCCGTAAGCAAGAACGTTTGTTCGCAAAGCGATTGTTCCAGCGGCGTGGCAGTAATCTCGGCTGCGGCTTCCACGGCCACGGTCAACGTCGGCCTATCGAGTCGCCGTAAAAGTTGTTGACTGTAGGGATTGTCGGCGTTGAGCACTACAAGGCCGTCTTTTTTCAAGTAGTCAAAGATTTTTTCAAGGCGAGCCTGTTTCGCCCGACCGGCATGTACTGCGCTAGGTCCTGGGAGTTCCCGCCCATCTGAAACGCAAACGACATTGAGCGTCATTCCGGCCAGCCGTTCTTCGGCCATCGCCTGGTCGGAGATTTCCAACACCACATGCGAACAGTGATTCTTCACCATCCGCACGAGCAGTTCAGCCAGTTTATCAGCCGGCGGAGGAACATGTTTGCTCGGTAGAACGGAGCGGCCGTCAAGGCAACCCAAAGAGCCGATAACGCCGATTCTTTGATTTGCGGCATGAAGCACGCCGGCGATCAGGCAGGCAGTAGTGGTTCTTTCCCGATTGCCGCCGACGCCGACGATCTTAAACTTCCGGCTGGGGTGGCCGGTCAATTGATGGATTAGTTGACCGAAGCTCCGGCGAAGGTCCGAAACGAGACAAACCGGCACTGCTAGGCCGCTGAGCAAACGATCGGAAATTACCGCCGCACAGCCGCGCTGGATTGCCAGAGCGATTGGCCGGCGGTCTTCCTCGGCAGGGTCGAATAAGGCGATAAAAGCATCGCCGGGGCGGACCTTGCGCCAATCGTCTGTGCAGCCGGTAATGAACACATCCTCGGCGTCAAGCACTTCGGCCGTCGGCAAAAGACTGCGGAGGCTGTAACTGCCGCTAAAAAAAGAACGCAAGTGCATGACGAGGGCCTCCTTGCCCTGGTCCAACGATGGCTTGCAATCTCACCTCATCATCAGCGCAAAATCCGTATCCAGGCGGTGGGATTGTCCAAAAACTCGGCCCCTCCTGTCAAGAGAAAACTTTGCCCGAATCAGGCTGTCGAGGAAAAAAATGCAAGATTATTTACAAAACTGCAAAAAAGCAATAAAATAGGGGCCTATGACGTGCCACATTCCGCAGTGGCCGGCCGAGCGGAAAGGGCAAGGTAACCGCTCGACCACCATTCGTCAGAGGCCCCACGGGCCAATCTCATAAGTTCCGGCGATTTTCGCTTCGCCGTTCTTTTCTTAAGCATCTTGCGTGCCAATTTCCGAATTAGCCTGTAAAACCACTGCTTTTTATTGACATAACTCTTCTTCGTGAAATAGCTTATGCATTGCTGGATACGGGAGTCGGCTTTTCTTATTTAAGGGCGAAAGAGAATTAGACCTGTAGCATTTTGCAACATCTGTGGCAAATTGTTGCAACAATGGCCACCAGAATTTTCAACATTCAGTTTCCCCTCCTTTTGCCCATTGCTATATTGGCCAGAGTTGTCGCAGGGCTTTTTCCCAGCCCAATAAGCGAAGGAACCAAGAGGTGTTTTCTTGCCGCCGGTAGTATCTTATTTAGCGCTACCACCAGAAGCTAGTCGCGTGGTGATCATGTATAATCCCGTGGCCGGCCCTAAGTCCGCCCAGCCCCACGCCGAACGTTTGGCCCGATTGCTTACCGAGTCCGGCTATCAAGCGGAATTGTATTCCAATCCCGACGATGCCGCTGCGCAGGCGAACATCTGGCACGCTGCGGGTCGTTTGCGCGCGTTGGTTGGGGTCGGCGGGGACGGCACGGCAGCAGACTTGCTGAATCGTGCTGCCGAAGGCGTGCCGCTTAGTTTTCTGGCTGCAGGAAACTCCAACCTGCTCGCCCGCTACTTTCGCCTCAGCGAAGACCCGACTTGGATTGCGCGCACTTTGGCCGACGGCCTGGCTGTGCGCGTCGATGCCGGTGAGGCCGATGGTCGGCTGTTTGCCATTATGTTCAGTTGCGGCTTCGATGCGGAAGTCGTTCGCCGGGTACATCAGCATCGCCGGGGACATATCAGCCTGCTGAGCTACGTGCAACCGATTCTTGAAACCATCGGCGATTATGAGTTCCCGGAGCTGCATGTCAGCCTGGAAGAGGGAGAAGGGCCCCCGACCTCGCTTGCTGTGCGCTGGTTGTTTGTTTTTAATTTGCCCTGTTACGGAGGCGGCTTTCGGCTTGCGCCGCAGGCTACTGGGGCGGACGGTTATTTGGACCTGTGCGGCCTGCGTCGCGGTCATGTCGTGCCCTCGCTGTGGTATTTGATGAACGTCATTTGCGGTCGGCATCAAAGCTTGCGCGACTGTACGGTACGTCGCGTGCGGCGGCTGCGCATCACGGCCGACGCCGCCGTGCCATATCAGTTGGACGGCGACCCCGCCGGCTGCTTGCCGGTGGATATTCGTATCCTGCCCGGCCGGCTCACGTTAGTGGTTCCGCGCGAAGCAGTCGGAAAAAGCCTTTCACGGGTATAGCAGGATGTGTAATCTAAAGGATTCAGCGACTGTGCTCGAAAACCCGGTAACCATCGGGCCGCTTCGCTGCGGGCGGGGTCAGCCCCTGCTGGTGATTGCCGGGCCGTGTGTGATTGAAAGCGAAGAGCTGACGCTTTCCATTGCCGGACGCCTGCGGGAAATTGCCGACGAATTGAAAGTACCGCTCGTGTTTAAGGCTTCCTTCGATAAGGCCAATCGCACGAGCGTGAAATCCTATCGCGGGCCGGGCTTGGAGAAGGGCTTAGCGATCTTGGAACGGGTGAAACGCGACACCGGCTTGCCGGCGACTACCGATATTCACGAGCCGCGTCAGGCGGCGGCCGCGGCCGAAGTCTGCGACTTGCTCCAAATACCCGCCTTTCTCGCACGACAAACCGATCTGTTGCTGGCTGCTGCGGCCGCCGGTCGGCCGGTGCATGTGAAAAAGAGCCAGTTTCTTGCTCCCTGGGATATGAAACACGTAGTGGAAAAACTTCTTGCCGGCGGATGTCGTCAGGTGTTGCTTTGCGAGCGCGGCACGTTTTTCGGCTATGGCCGCCTCGTAAACGACATGCGGTCGATTCCCGCCATGCAATCTCTCGGCGTGCCGGTGATTTTCGATGCCACACACAGCGTTCAGGAGCCGGGCGGACTGGGCGGAGCAAGCGGGGGAGAACGGGCGATGATCGAGCCGCTGGCGCGTGCGGCCACGGCCTTGGGCGTGGACGGCCTCTTTTTTGAGACGCATCCCCAGCCTGATAACGCACTCAGCGACGCCGCCAGCATGTATCCCCTGGACCATTTCGCCCCCCTGCTCAAACGGCTGCTTCAACTGCGGCGTACAATAGAAGGCTTTAAGATTCCAGGGACGGTTTCCATTCCTTAGTTTGCAGAGGCCTTACTCGATGTCCGAATTGCTCTATCCTTATTCAGGCCGTTTAATTTATCAGGCGAGCATCTGCGTGCTTTTTCTGTTAGTGGTTGTGCTATGCGGCTGCCGTCGTTCGGCGACTTCACAGGAGGAAAGCACCGCCGGCGTAGTGGCCGCCCAGCACTATCGTGAAGAATTGGTCTCTTATGCCATCGACAATCTGAATCGCCTGGAAGAGTTTACCGGCGGCGAGTTGCTCCAGCAAATTATCGCCCGACTCGACCCTCAGCAGCCAAAGAAAGACGAGCGGCGGCTGGACCCTCTGGCCGACTGCTGGCCCCTGCCGGAAATGCTGCGCCAGGTTATCGAACGGCTGAACCAATGGCTGCGTGCGCAACCGGCTGCGACTGATTGGCAACCTGATCCGCTGATCAATGACTTGCCCTCGGACCTGCGCGAAATGTCTTTGATGAAAGAATTAAACCGCCTGGAGCTTTCGCGTTTCGAGGGCTTCGTGTTGCAAGAGACCACCTGGCTGAGGGACATCGCACAAACGGCTTGCGGCGAATTGCTGGACGAGGTATCGCGGGCGGAAAGCCTTTTCGATTGGACGGTACGCAACATCCAGCTCGAACCAGATACCCCAGACCGCATCCCGCAATTCCCGTGGGAAACGCTCCTCTTCGGCCGGGGGACGGCGGCAGAACGGGCGGAAGTGTTTATCCTTTTGCTCCGCCAGCTCCACATTGAAGCCGCGCTGCTGGCTGTAGTTGAGCGGCCCTGGTGTGTGGGCGTGCTGGTCGAAGGGGAAGTGTATTTGTTCGAGCCGCAATTGGGAGTCCCGATTCCTGCTCCTAACGGTCTAACGCTGCGCGCCGAGCGCGGGCTGCATATTCGACCGGCCACGTTGTCTCAAGTTCTCGCCGATGAAAAAATCTTGCCGCAATTGAACCTGAACGAGAACAATCAGTATGAGGTCAAGAAGGAAGCTTTGGAGCAGCCTGTTGCCGTACTGCTTCTTGCCTCGCCGAGCAGTCTTTCCCGACGAATGGAGTTAATCCAGGCACGATTGGCAGGTCCGCAAAGAATGGTGCTTCTCGCTCGACCTTCCGCGCAAGCAGAGCGCTGGCGCGCGGCGGTCAAAGGCGCCGCAGTTCACTTGTGGCAACGGCCGTTTCGTGTTTTGCAGCAGCGTTCGACGCTGGAGCCGAAACAAGTACAATCGCGTCTAGCTGCAATGGTCCCGTTTTTTCTCGGCCGAAATGCGCCGCTGTATCGCGGACGTATCTTACACCTCAAAGGCCGACTCGTCGGTGAGGAGGGGGCGCTGCAATACTATCAAGCCGCGCGGCCGTCGCACGCCGAGCTGGCCGCGTCATCGCTCGAAACCGTGGAAAAGACTCTGCTCTTACGCGGCAAACAAGACGCCAGCTATTGGTGCGGATTGCTAACTTTCCAACGCGGAAATTATTCAGCGGCCATCGACTATTTCGCACGCCGTACTTTGCTGGCCTATCCCGATGGCCCCTGGACTCATGGGGCGACCTATAATCTTGCGCGGGCCTATGAAGCGCTGGGCGAGTTTGAAAGAGCAATAGCCCAATATCAAGGCGACGATACCGCACCGGATTATTACGGCCGACTGCTGCGGGCAAGATGGCTCGCGGAAACTGCCCGCAAAAAACAATAGCCCACCCTGATAGTTTTTCTGGACAAAGATTCACCCGACAGGAAAAGGCGACGCCATGCGAAAAAACCATCTCATCAGGTTGAGGATTTTTTTGCTTATGACTGCTTTTTTTTGTTGGGCCGTAATGGTGATCGGCCCAGCCGTGCCAGGCCTTGCGCTCGAGCTTTATGTAGCTCCGGAGGGCAACGACGCCTGGTCGGGCCGTTCTGCGTCGGCCGCAGCGGATGGAAGTGACGGCCCGCTGGCTTCTTTGGCCGGTGCGCGCGATGCAATTCGTCGCCTGAAAGCCCAGGGAGCAATCGCTGGTCCGGTAAAGGTCATTTTCCGTGGCGGCGTCTATCGGATTGCCGAGCCTGTTATTTTTACGCCGGAAGACTCCGGCACTGCTTCCGCACCGATTATTTATGCCGCTCAGCCCGGCGAAAAACCCATCTTGAGCGGCGGCGTGTCGATCACCGGCTGGCGAAAGCTTTCCGACCGGCTGTGGGCTGCCGAAGTGCCTGCGGTTCAGCAAGGCAAGTGGTATTTTCGCCAGTTGTTCGTAGGCGATCGGCGAGCCGTTCCAGCCCGCACGCCAAATGAAGACAAAAAGTGGTATTTTTCCGCCGGCCCTGTGGAACCTTTTCCGGCAGATCGCGTTAGGGCCCTGCAGGGCGACGGATTTAAGACCGCCTTTCGTTTTTACGATGGAGAAATCAAAACATGGTCGAATCTCGAGGATGCGGTGCTGGTGTATTATCATTGCTGGGAAACCTCGCGGCACCGCATTCGCGCCGTCGATGAAGAAGCAAAAATCGTTCGGCTGGACAATCCGTCCGTTTGGCCGATGGGCTGGTGGGGCAGGGACGAGCGATACTTTGTAGAGGCCGTGCCTGAAGCTCTGGATGCCCCGGGCGAGTTCTATCTTGATCGTCGCAGCGGCACGCTTCGCTACCTCGCCCGCGATGACGAAGAAACCTTCCTGACGCAAGACCAGGCGGTGGCGCCGCGACTTGAGGAGCTGATCCGGCTGGAAGGCAATCCCGCCTCCGATCGGCCGGTGGAACACATCCGTTTCCAGGGTTTGACTTTCGCCCATACCGATTGGCTGATGCCGGAATCCGAGCCTGTCGCCGGTCAGGCATCTGCGGACCTAAAAACGGCGGCGATTCATTGCCGTGGCGCCAGGCACTGTTCGTTTGAGCGTTGCGAAGTGGTTCACACCGGCGGGTATGCCATCTGGTTTGAACACGGTTCGACTGACAATCGAGTTGAGCGATGCCTGCTCCACGATCTTGGCGGCGGCGGCGTGCGCATCGGAGAGACGCGGCTGCCTGCCGAAGAGGCGCTTCACACCCAGCGCAACGAAGTGGCCGATTGTACGATTCTCAAGGGCGGGAAGGTTTTTCACGGCGCAGTGGGCGTTTGGATCGGAAAAAGTTCTTACAATCACATCCACCACAACGAAATCGCCCATCTTTATTACACCGGCGTTTCCGTCGGCTGGACGTGGGGCTACGACCCCAGCGAAGCTCATCACAACATCATCGAGTTCAACCACATTCACCATTTGGGCGCGGGACATCTCAGCGATATGGGCGGCGTTTATACCCTCGGCGTTTCGCCGGGCACCCGCGTAAACAACAACCACATCCACGACATCTGGGCGTACAGCTACGGCGGCTGGGGGCTTTATACCGATGAGGGCAGTACCGGCATCGTGCTGGAAAACAACATCGTCCATCACGTGAAAGACGGCTGCTTTCACCAACACTACGGCCGCGAAAACATCCTCCATAACAACATCTTCGCTTTCTCCGCCACCTGCGGCCAATTGCGACGAACTCGGGAAGAGCCGCACTCCTCATTTACTTTGGAAAGGAATATCGTCTATTTCGACCAGGCCGAATTGTTTTGCGGTAACTGGGGCAACGACCGCTTTGTCCTCAACCGAAACTGCTACTGGAACGCCGCTGGAAAGCCGATTGTCTTCCCCGGCAATCGCACTTTCGCTGAATGGCAAGCGGCAGGCCATGATCGGGAAAGCATCATTGCCGACCCACGATTCGTTGATCCCCACGGGGGCGACTTCCACCTGCGGAACGATTCGCCGGCCTTGCAGCTCGGCTTTCAACCGCTCGATGCTGCCCAAGCCGGCCCGACTCCGGAGAAATAATTACAGCGGCGACCGACCCAGTTGGCGCTAAAGCGGCGGCCGCACGCTATTCCTTGCTTGCCGTAGAAGGCTTGCCGGCGGCTGTATATTAAGTTTTTTGCTTTTTTAACTTGTGGTGGTTGAAAACAAAGCGATGGGCCGTTACCATTTTCTCGTGGCTTCCGTACGAAGGGAGTATTGGCGACGATCATGTCAGCAACCATCCTCGACGGCAAAAAATTGGCTGAAGAGCTTCGCGCAGCTACGGCCGCCGAGGTCGCAGAGTTTGTACGCACCACCGGCGTTACACCTTCTTTGGCGGTTGTGCTCGTAGGCGACGATCCCGCCAGCCAGGTCTATGTGCGGAATAAACAGCGCGCTTGCGAACACAGCGGCATCTTTGGTCGGGTGCATCATCTTCCGGCCGGCGTGCCTTTTGCCGAACTTCAAGAGCTGATCGAGCGGCTGAACTCCGACAAGACCGTACACGGCATTCTTGTGCAACTGCCTTTGCCCAAACACCTCGACGCCGGCCGGATTATCGACATGCTCAATCCGCTGAAAGATGTGGACGGTTTTCACCCTGAGAACCTGGGCCGGCTGGCACAGGGTCGCCCGCGCTTCCTCCCTTGCACCCCACAGGGCGTTCAACATTTGCTTCTGCATTATCATTTACTGCCTGAAGGCGCGAGGGTGGTCGTCGTCGGCCGGAGCGACATAGTGGGCAAGCCGCTGGCGCTGATGCTCATGCAACGCGGGGCGGGCGGCGAGGCCACGGTAACTGTTTGCCACTCCCGCACGCGAAACTTGCCCGATCTCACCCGTTCCGCCGATGTTCTGGTCGTGGCCATAGGGCGACCGAGGTTTGTTACGGCGGATATGGTCCGGCCCGGCGCAGCGGTGGTCGATGTCGGCATTAACCGAGTCGCCGAAGGACTGGTCGGCGATGTGGATTTTGAGAACGTCAGGAAAGTGGCCGCCTGGATTTCTCCGGTCCCGGGCGGCGTGGGGCCGCTGACAATCGCCATGCTATTGCGGAATACGCTCCTGGCCGCCCGATTGCAACAGGAGTCATTTTCTTCGGAGTGATGAAGAAAAGCCATGTTTTCCGGAATTGTCGAAACGATGGGCAAAGTAGCGGAATTGCGGCCTGAGCCGCCCGGCTGCCGCTTGATTATCCGCCAGCCGCAGATCGCGGCGGAAACCCGCGTGGCCGACAGCGTCGCGCTGAACGGATGTTGCCTGACGGTGGTGGAATGTGACGGCGAAGTTTTCGGTTTTCAAGCCGGGCCGGAAACCCTGGCGCGCACCAATCTCGGCGATCTTAAGCCCGGCGCCTTCGTCAATCTCGAACGTTCCTTGAAAGTCGGTGACCGGTTGGGCGGGCATTTCGTTACCGGCCACGTTGACGGCGTCGGCCGGCTGCTGGAACGCGAAGATTGCGGCCAGTGGTCGATGTTCTGGTTTTCCGTTCCTCAGCCGCTGGCCGCACAGATGGCCGCGAAAGGCTCGATTGCCGTCGATGGCGTGAGCTTGACCATCGTGGACAGCGAACCGACGCGCTTCAGCGTCGCCCTGATTCCCTACACGCTGGAGGTTACGACTCTGGGCCGGTTGCAGCCGGGCGACAAAGTAAACCTCGAAACCGATATCCTTGCAAAATACGTGCAACGGGTGCTGGAAGCCAAGGAGTGGCCGCCGGATGACTTCGTACGATGAACCGCCCAAAATGCCGCAATTTGCTGCGCCTCCACGGCAGACGCTTTCGTTTTTGAGGGAGAAGTTCGAGGCCGCCGGTATCCGACCGCGCACCGATATCGGCCAAAATTTCCTCATCGACTTGAATCTCTTGCACATCCTGCTTGAAGCCGCGGAGCTGAGCAGCAATGACGTAGTACTTGAGGTGGGCACAGGCACAGGCTCGCTGAGCGCCTTGCTGGCTGGTCGCGCGGCGTCGGTGATTACCGTGGAAATCGATCCGCGACTCCACCTTCTGGCTGCGGAACATCTCCACCACCTGCCCAATGTTACGATGCTCCAGACCGACGTTTTACAAAGCAAAAATCGCCTTAACCCGCTGGTGCTCGAGGCGGTGGATGCCCAACTGAACGCTGCGCCTGGAAGATGCTGGAAACTGGTGGCCAACTTGCCCTACCATATCGCCACGCCGTTGATCAGCAACCTCTTGACGCTCGAATACCCGCCGCAGAGCATGACCGTTACGCTTCAACGAGAACTGGCCGAACGCATTGTCGCTCCGCCGGGCTGCAAGGATTATGGCTCGCTGAGCGTTTGGGTACAGGCGCAATGTCGGGTGAAGATTTTGCGCGTCTTGCCCCCGGAAGCCTTCTGGCCGCGACCGAAAGTCGCTTCCGCCTTCCTCCGGATTACCCTCGATCCGGAACGGCGAAAACGCCTCGCGGATCGGGAGTATTTTCACGAGTTTATTCGGGTGATCTTCTTGCATCGGCGAAAGATGCTTCGAGCGGTATTACTTTCGGCCGTGAAAAACCGCTTTAGTAAACCGGAGATCGACGCTCTTATGGAGCGTCTGCATCTCAATCCTTCCAGCCGCGCCGAACAACTTGATATTGAAACTCTTATCGCCCTTTGCGAAGCCGTTCGGCAGCATCCTTAGCCGCCGCTCCGCGAAGATATTGAAACGCGCGTATTTGACAGGCGGAAATTTTGGCGCGAGTGGGCGGACATTATCCCGCTACCATTCCAGAGAGACGGCGGCGGTGGTCATGCCTGCGCCGACGGAACAGAGCAGCAGCTTATCGCCGGCGTGAAGCGTATCCTCGATTTCGATGATGGCTAGAGGGATGCTGGCGCTGGAAGTGTTGCCTACCCGTTCGACGTTCAGATAGAAGCGTTCGAAGCCGACGCCGCTGCGTTTTGCGGCGGCTTTGAGGATTCGACCGTTGGCTTGATGAGGAATCACCCAGCGCGGCTCTTCAGCCGTCCAGCCGCTGCGCTGAAGTGCTTGTCGAATGACGGAGGTGAAGCTTTCAGTAGCGAAGCGGAACAGCGCCGGACCGTCAATGCGAATCCAGGGGTCTGCTTCGGGGTGGCCGTTCCGTACGGCATATCCCGGTTCTGAACGCCGTGCCATGTGCAGGCCGCGGGTATCGGCGCCGAGGACTACCTGATGGATGCGATGGCCTGTGCCTGACTTGAGGGCGGAGACGATGGCCGCACCGGCGCCGTCGCCGAAAAGGAAATAAGCGGCGCGATCTTCCCGGTCCAGCAGCCGCGATTGCATATCCACGCCGACCGTAAGCACGTTTCGCGCCGTGCCGGAGAGAATCAGCCCTTGGGCGACCGAAACGGCGTAAAGCCAGCCGGAGCACGCGGCGTTCAGGTCGAAGGCGGGTATGGTTTGCAGGTTCAAGCGGTCTTGAAGAATCGCCGCCGTGGAAGGCATGGCCACATCCGGCGTGGTGGTGGCCACGACGACGGCATCGATTTCCTTGGCGGGCAGGGAGGATTTGCGGATGGCCTCCAGAGCCGCCTGGTAGGCCATGTCGGAAGGCTTTTCGCTTTCGGCCGCCCAATGACGCCGACGAATGCCGGTTACCTGATAGATGTAATCGGGCGAGATTTCCGGGAAATGGGCCACCAGTTCTTCATTCGTTACCACCCGCTCCGGAAGATAGCCGCCGAAGCCGAGAAAACCGATAGCTTCCCGGCGCTGCTGAGTTTCTTGCTGGAAAGCTGCTCGGTAGTAAGTCTGCCCTTCTTCGACTGCCACTGCCGGCGGAATCCAATCACGCATGGATTGATCGCTGGTTTCGATTTCCAGGATCGGCGCGGTCAGCGAAACTGCTTCGCCTTCCAGCCCGAAACGTCGAATCACCAGGCCGTCGCAGGGAGCCTCGAAATCAAACACGCTCTTGGCGCTATCCACCTGCACCAACGACTGGCCTTTCCGAAACCGGTCGCCTTCGGCCACGTGCCATTCGATAATCGTGGCTTCCACTTCCGAGGCGCCCTGCGCGGGCAGGTATAAAGACATGCGAAACGGCGTCTCTTCCATTATCCTCTGATACCCTTATTATCCTTTTGTTGTTTTTTGTCTATCTTCTATGTTCCCCTGTCGATCAATTGCTCGATGACAGCCATGATTCGCCGCGCATCGGGGCGATGGAAAGCCTCGAGTTCAGGAGCAAAAGGCAAGGGCATATCTGGCGCGGCAAGCAGTCTGGGAGGAGATTTTAGCACGTCAAGGGCTTCCTGACAAACTGTGGCAATCAATCGTTCGCCCAACCCGGCCCCCGCGCTACTCTCCTGAACAACCAACAGCCGGCCGGTCTTACGTACCGAGTCAATAATCGGCCCCAGGTTCATCGGTTGGAGAACGAAGGGATTCCATAGTTCGATGTCCTGGGGGCGTTGTGCGGCGACGGCTAAACACTCGTGCAACATGGCCCCAAAGGCGACCACCGTCAGTTCGTTGCCTTCAGTATAACGCCGGGAGCGCCAGACGGCTTCGAGGTTGCCGTCGAAATCGATCTCGCCGCTTTTGCTCCAATAGAGCAATTTGTGTTCGAAGACCAGGCAAGGATTAGGATCGTAAAACCCGGCCAGGAGGGCCTCGAAAGTTTCCTGGGCGGTGGCGGGATAGAGCAGTTTCAAGCCGGGAAACCGGGACCACAGGCCTTCATATTCGCCGGAATGAAACGCTCCCAATGTTACTCCACCTCCGCAAGGCAAACGGATTAAGACCGGCGCCGGCCGGCCGCTGCGGAAGAACCAGGTGGCGGTATTCAGACCCAATTGCGTAACGGCCTCGGTGGAAAAATCGGCAAATTGGAATTCGAGAATGGGAAGCATACCGACTTGCGAAGCCCCCAGCGCAAAACCCACCAGGGCGGGTTCGCAGATCGGCATGTCCATTACCCGCTCCGGCCCGAAACGCTCGAACAAGCCTTTGCAAGTCTTAAAGGCGGAGCCGTAGGGGCCGACATCCAGGCCGAAAAGAAAGGCTTTCGGTTCGTGCTGAAGAAGATATTCCAGAGCGCGGCCTACAGCTTCGCCGTTTTTCACACGAGAGGCACGATAGGGCGGCACCGTCGGCGGGGTTGAATCCGCAAATACGGCCATGCGATGGGTTGTCGGCTGAGGTCGCTCCACCGACAGGGCTTTGGTTAACGCCGCGCGAATTTCCTCCTCAACGGCTTCTTCCATCGCTGATAAGGCCGTATCCGTCAGCCCGCAAAGCTCCTGCATCTTTTTTCGCGCCGCCGGCAGCGGGTCTTGCTCGCGCCAGCGCTGGGCAAGCTCCGCCGGAATGTATTCCGCTTTGTCATACGCCGCATGTCCGCCAAGACGCAGTGTCATGCACTCCAGAATCGCCGGCAGCGATGTCGCCTCCATCATCTCCAGCAGATCACAAACCGTAGAATAGACTTCCCAGGGGTCCAATCCATTGATGGTCATTCCTTTTATGCCGTAACCGTGAGCACGGTCGGACAGGTGCCGGCAGTGATACTGCAAGCTGGTGGGCGTAGAAAAGGAATAATGGTTGTTCTCGATAAGGAAAAGCACGGGCACGCGACGCACGGAAGCTAAATTGATAGCTTCATGGAACTCGCCGGTGCTGGAGCCGCCGTCGCCGATAACGGCCAGTCCGAACACGTTTTGGTCCTCGCGTCGTGCCGCCCAGGTTCCCCCCACCGCCACGCTGAGCATCTTTCCCAAATGGCTGAGCATCGGGAATCGGCGTCGGGCGGCGTCGCCGTGATGGACGTTTCCTTCACGGGCGTGAGTGGGGCTGTGTGCATTGGCCATGTACTGGCAAAACATCTGATAGGGCGTAGCGCCCAAGAGCAGATGCGCTGCTAAATCCCGATGAAGAATGGCCACCACATCCCGGCCGGGTCGGAGCGGCACCGCCATTCCTACGGCTGTAGCTTCATTGCCGCAGCCGCCGGCCATAGTGCCTTTTACATAGCCCTTCTGATACAGTTCCAGCAGCCGTTCGTCCATTCGCCGGCTGAGATACATAATCGGATAGGCTACGGCGTAAAACTCGGCCTGCGAAAGCCGCTGGGGAAAGCGAACGAGCTGTGGAACATGCTTTTGGAGCAGGTCACTTCGGGCAGGCGAAGCATCGGTAGGACCGCCAGGCAGTCTGACAAAATATCCCCCTTCGCCGACATGTTTATGACGGTCTGTTCTCGTACCGGCCTTTTGTGTCTCCGTATGGAAAGCCAAAGGGAGCGGTTCCTTTCTTGAAAGAGCGTTTTTACCTAACTTGCCTGGAAAAGGCAAATCCTATTTAGAGGGATTGTAGCGAGAGGCGGTTTCAATGTCATGCCCATTTACCGAGGTTTTACTTTTGCCGGACGCCATTGCTTGGGGTATTCTGGGCCGAGGACTGGGGGCGGATGAGGTGGGCAGCCCCAAGAAGCCGGTTGGCCGTGTGTCTGAATGGAGACGGGAATGGGGTTCTTATTTACCCAGCTTTATTGTGTATGAAAATAAACAATAGGTGGGGGCTTGCGTCGGCCTTTTCTGTATGTCAGAATAGACAAGCTGCGTTGTCTTTGTCGATTATGGAAGGTGATCTTTGCCCATTTTCACTACCTTACCAAAAACGAGGGTTTTATGAGTTGCATTCTCAGACTTTTTCAGTGGTGTTGTTTGGCGGCGGGAGTGTTTGGAGCGATTTGCCTTTGGGCGGAAGAACCCGCGGTGGAGCAGAAAAAGGATCAACCGGCTGCCGAAGCACCTAAGACACCGCCGAGTGAGGCCGCTAAAAAGGAGCTGCTCAGGATAACAGTGGAGCTGGAAGGCGTATTAGAAGCCCGAAACGCCCATGAAATCACCCTCTTGCCGGAAGAATGGTCAAACCTGATGGTGAAAAAGGTCGTGCCGCACGGCGCTGTGGTTCGCAAAGGCGACGTACTCCTGGAACTGGAGGTAGAGAAGCTCGATCAGGCAATCGCCGATTTGCAAGCGGAACTCCGTCTTTCGGAACTCTCTTTGCGGCAAGCTGAAGAGCAACTCCAGGTAGCCGAGAAGTCCGCGCCGATGGACCTCGAAGCCGGCGAACGTTCCGCCCGACTGGCCGAAGAGGATCGAAAATACTACTTCGATGTTGAGAAGCCGATGGGCCTCAAAAAGGCTGAATACAATCTCAAGATGACTGAAGAAGTCCTGGAATATCAAGAGGAAGAACTGCGCCAACTGGAGAAGATGTATAAGGCCGACGAGATTACCGAAGAAACCGAGGAAATTATTCTTCGTCGTGCCCGCAACGCCGTGGACCGCGCCAGGTTTCAGCTTGAGTTGGCGCGCATCAGCTACGAGTACGAGCTGAAGTTCGGCGTGCCGCGCAGGGACATCAATGAAAACGAACAGGCTAAACGCGCCGCCATGGAATGGGAAAGGGCACGACAGCAGATTCCTTTGGGACTTCAGAAGCAACGCCTCGAATTGGAAAGGATGCGCAGCCAGCGCGCCGAGGCTGAAGAACGGCTGCGCCGTTTGACGGCGGATCGAGAAAAAATGATCGTTCGATCTCCGGCCGAAGGCGTGGTTTATTACGGCAAGCTGCAACGCGGCCGACCGAGCGAAGCGACGGCACAGGGTGAAATGTTGCGGCCCACCGGCACGATTCCCCCTAATCAAACAATTATGACCGTCCTTGAGCCTCGGCCGCTGTTTGTGCGGACCACGGTGCCGGAAAAGAACCTTCATGAATTGCTGCCCGGTGTTCGCGGCGTAGCTCTGCCGGCCGGCTTTCCGCAAATTGTCCTGCCGGTGGAAGTGGACCAAGTGGACAATGTTCCGCTGGGGCCGGGCACGTTCGACGGCCGACTCAGGATCGCCCTCAGTGAGTTACCCAAGCCGCTGATGCCCGGCATGGCTTGCAAGGTGAAACTCGTTACCTATTTGAAGCGCGACGCCTTGTGCATCCCGCTCAAGGCCCTGCTTGCTGATGAGCCGGAGCTTGGCAAGTACAGCGTCCGCGTCCTGGAACCGGACGGCAAGAGCGGCCTGCGCACCGTAACCGTCGGCCGAATGACTGAAGACAGGGCGGAGATTCTGGCCGGGTTGAATGAAGGCGAAAAAGTCCTCCTGGAACCAGGAAAATAAAACTTTGCTCCTGCGGTTTTCTTAAGCAAGAAAAGCAGTCCGCCGAGGTAGCATCCTTAAAGGCAGGAGAAACCGGCATGAAGAGAATAACGCTTTGCGTCGCGCTGCTTGCGGTCATAGCTGTTGGGGTGGCGGCCGTCGAAAGCAATCAAGCCCAACAGCCGCCGCGCCTGGCCACGCTGGGACCGAAGCCGCCGGCTATCAGCCCGCCTTCCGCGGAGGAAATCGACGCGGCGATTCAACGCGGCATCAACTTCCTTTTGCATCATCAAAACAAAAGCGGCTCGTGGGGTACGGCCGATAGCACCCGACCGGATGAAATCTATGCTCCTATACCCGGCGCACATCAGGCTTTTCAAGCAGCCGTTACGGCGATGTGCCTGTCAGCATTGCTGGAAGTCGGCGGCAGAAAGCCGCAGGTTACGGCGGCTGTGGATCGCGGTGAAGCCTGGTTGCTGGAACATCTCCCGAAAGTGCGCCGCGCTACGCCCGATGCCTTCTACAATACCTGGACGCACGCCTACGCGATTCAGGCTTTGGTAAGGTTGTTGGAATATCACAAAGACGACCCAGCGCGACAAAACCGTATCCGTGAGCTTATCCGGCAGCAAATCGACCTGCTCGAGCGCTATGAAGTGGTTGACGGCGGCTGGGCGTATTACGACTTCGAAGCCCAATCGCGGAAGCCCAGCGGATCAAGCATCAGCTTCGTTACCGCCACGGTGCTGGTGGCTTTCCATGAAGCCCGACAAGCCGGCGAGGAAATACCGGAACATCTTATCAAGCGCGGCGTGGCTTCCATCCTCCGGCAACGCAACCCAGATTACTCGTACCATTACGGCGAATATACCAAGTATATGCCGCGGCGTCCGATTAACAGACCTGCGGGCAGCCTCGGACGCTCGCAAGCTTGCAACCTGGCGCTCCGCCTCTGGGGCGATAAATCTATCACCGACGATGTGCTGAAAACCTGGCTCGATAGGCTGTTTGCCAGAAGCGGCTGGTTCGACATCGGTCGCAAACGACCCATCCCGCATGAAACCTGGTTTCAAATCTCCGGTTATTTCTTTTACTACGGCTTTTATTACGCCGCGCTGTGCATCAAGCAACTGCCGCAGGCCGATCAAGCTCCTTACCAGGACCATCTGGCACGGCTGCTTATCGATTTGCAGGAGAAGGACGGTTCTTGGTGGGATTTCCCGATGTATAACTATCATAAGCAGTACGGTACGGCTTATGCGCTGATGTCGTTGCATCGCTGCCGGCACGCAAAAGCGACCTCCGACTGAGAGACGCCTTTGCCGGTCGGGTTGGGTTCAGCCTTCGGCCGCCGCTGATGATGAGAGGATGGCGGCGAAATCGAGCCGTACCGCAAGCTGACCTTCGACGGTGATTTTTGCCTTCAAAAAGTAAGCCTCCGTCAGACGGTCGCATAGTTCGACTTCGACGAGGATTTTTTCGCCCGGCCGGACCATGCGTTTGAAGCGCACGTTGTCCATTCGGGTAACAAGCGGGAGTCGTGGGGTGGAATCTCCGCTTCGCCGCAAGTGGGCCAGCAAAATCGCCCCGCACTGCAAGGCCGCCTCACACAAGAGCACGCCGGGCGTAAGCGGCCGACCGGGATAGTGGCCGGCAAAGAACCATTCATCGCCCTGAAACACTTTCGACCCCACTACGCGGCGCTCATCCAGTTCCAACACTTCGTCAACCAGAAGAAACGGCTCACGATGGGGGATAAGCTCGATAATTTCCTCTCGGTTCATAACAGCCCTCCTTCACTGATGCTATTTGGACGGCTTTGTCCGTCGAGGAAGGCATCTGCGTCGTGGGCCACAAGTACGCCGTAATTGATGGCTCCGAGCCAGCCGGACATGATGATGCCTACGCTGCCGACGTGGTACAAGCCGGCGATTTGTTCGGGCAAAGCACGACTGACGGTCAAACCCTCGTATTTCACCCCGAAGCACGCCCCTTGCCAATGGCCCGAATAGCGCTCGAACGTCAGCGGCGTGGCGGCCTCGACGTAATTTACCCGCCGGCGCAGGTCGGGAATCCGACGTTCCAGGTCCGTCAAGGTATCTTCAATCAGTCTCTGCTTGGCCGCCTGATATTCTTCCGGCTTCAGCCGCCGCCAGTCGTCGTACCTGGCCTGCGCACTTGCGACGATAAGCGTGCGGTCAAGGTCGTCGCGCGTTTGCGGGTAGTAGAACGAATAGGCCCTGCTGCTCGGCAGAAAATCAACTAACCGGTCGCTGCGAAACTCCCGGGCCGTGGAACTGAACAATACGTCGCCGCATTGTGCCGGCGTGAGCGAGGCTTCCGGCTTGAGCGCAATATAAACCTGAGTGCTGGAATTGCTTAAGCGTACTTTTTGGGCAAGCTCTAAAAACGCGGTGTCCCAAGACTCATTACCGACCAACTGAAAAATCGTGCCCAACAAATTGGCGTTGGAGACGACCGCGCGAACTCGAATTATCCGTCCGTCCACAGCGACGCTTCTTACCTTCCGGCGTTCTACGTGGATTTTTTCAACCGGCGTGCCGGTAAGCAGCGTAACTCCGTTGCGGCGCAGTTCGTCGGTAAAGAGTTTCATGAGTTGTGGGGTGCCGTAGCGGAAAGTGTAAACGCCTTGCGACATGAAATTGGAAAACACAATCCCGTAAGTCGTCGCCGGATCGTCCAGTGTCGAACCGTTGGCAAAAGCAATCGGCTCCATCAACAAACGGATCACATCCTTGCGGCCGGGAAAAAAGCGCTCGAGAAATTGCCCTGTGGTAAGCCCCTCTTCATCCGAATTACCGAGTTTCCGCGCAGCCTCGAAAAACTCCTCCACCTGCGACGATTCCAGACCGAAACGTTCCACGAGCAGACGGGTAAAATCACGGCGATCAAAAGTGGTGGAAAGCGAGAACATGGGGTTGTCGAAGCGCACGTCCCGTAGCGGCACAATGGCCGAAGCCAGTTCTTCATTCCAGTAGCGCCGGCAGCTTTTGAACATCCTGGCCGGGAAGCCGTGAAGGGCCACATCGAAGGTTTGCCCAGGCCCGCGAGGAAACCAGGCGGCTAGTCCGCCCAGTTTTTGCTGCTGCTCAACCAACAGGACGGAACGGCCGGCGCGGGCGAGGAGGTTGGCGGCGGTCATTCCGCCCAATCCGCCGCCTACTACCACTACGTCGTAGCTCTCACTGAGAGATGAAGTATGTTGCATTTTCCCAAACTTAGTTTTTCTCTGCAACCACGAGAAATAGCGGCAGGTGCGCCACCTGCGATTGCTCGTCCAGTTCGGCCGCAACCTGCCGAACGTGGCTGAGCGCAGCCTGTTCTTCCGGGGAAAGCGGCATGCCGGCAAGAAAATCCAGCCGCAGCGCAGAGGGCCTTACCAGCCGATCCGACAGTTGAATATGCACGCAAAAACCGGCGTTGACCAGTAGGGGGAGCAATCGCCGCCCAATACACGCTTCCCCGCCCGCCCTGGAAATGGCCGAAAGCCAGATTTCCCGCGTGGCGATTTCCGGCGGATATTCAATCATTCCTCCGTAATCCGGTTCGATGGCGGCGAACGTACCTTCCGGCTTCAGCACGCGCCATACTTCGCGGATCACGGCGGCTGCATTCATCCACAGCAAGGCAAACTGGCAATAGACCAGGTCGAAGCTGCCGTCGGCAAACGGCATTTGCTCAGCGTCGCCGACAACCAGAGAGAGGTTTGCGGTCTGCTGTAGCCGGCTTTCCCGCAGAGCTTGTCGGCAACGATCAAGCGCCGTGACCAGGCCGCTTGAACGGAGCGCCAATTCGCCGGTCGCGGCACCGAAACCGGCGGCAAGGTCCAATACGCGGCGTCGTCGGGCAATGCCCACCCGACGCAGCAGCCGTTGTCTGGCCGGTGCAAGCCATGCGGCCTGATGTTCGAGCAACGAGCGCGGCGGCAAGCTGTAATCGGACATAGGATCGTAAAGCTGAAACGGAAAAATCTCACCTTCCTCCGCCGGCGCAGGCACACGCACAAGCACAACCGGCGCACGCACAGGCACAACCGCCGCCCCAACCGCCTCCCGAACCGGAGGATTCAGAGAGCGCCTTGAAAAATGCAGCCGTTGCCTGGTCGGCTTTGCTCAGGTCCAGATAGCCGCCGACGGAGGAAGTTGAGTCGGGCATGATGGCAGACGTGAACTTGCTCATCGTATTTTCCGCCCAACCGCTGAAGCCGGCCGCTACGTCGGTAAGCGTCGGCGTGCCGGATGGAGCAGGGCCGGAGGGTGCGGCAGGCGCCGTGGTCGTCCCGCCGCGCGTCCACACCGGACGGTATGGGCGACCGTAGTCGAACACCGGGCCGTAGTTCTCGCCCATAAAAATCCACTCGAAGTTGCGGTCCAAGGTCTGTTGTCGTTGTTGGATGTCGCCAACGGCCGCTGCTTGCTCCGTCGCCCGACGCACGATCGAACGATAATACTCCTGCGTATCCGAGAGGTCGAAACCTTTCATCCGAGCGGCCACGCCTTCAGTGAGCTTTTTCAGCGGCAGGCTGAAATTGATTTCGTGTACCGGCTTTCCGGCATTGTTTTCCAGGAGGAAGAGGAACGGATACTCGTAGCCATGAATGACGACGCCGTGCTTCAAGGCTGCCTGGCGGTAGAATGCGTCGCGATCTTTTTCTTCGTCGGCCTTTTTTTCCTGGGCGGCAAAGCGAAACGGCTCGTTGACTTCCACACGCAACGGCTCGGCGGCGACTTGACGGAGCAGGCCCTTTTTCAGCATCCCGAAAATCACCAGGGCCAGCACCTTCGGCTGCGGCAATTCCAGCAGCACGGCGGCTTCCGGCGCAGTAAGTCCGCGTTTGATGCCGCCGCCCTCCACCTCCGCAATCGGCGGCAAATAGTGTGCCTTGTTGCGGGCAATCAACCATTCCGTGAGCGCGATCAGCCCCACGATGCACGGCAGGGAAATCAAATGCCAGGTCGGTCGAAAAACGAACAATACCCCAAAGGTAATCAGCAGGACGACGTAAACCGAAATGCCCGTCCCGCCGCTGATTCTGAAAAACCATACGCCCAGCAGCACGGCAAAGACAATTCCCAGCAGAATTCTCGCCCCGGGAGAGTCAGTGAACCAGCGCGCCAGAAAATCCCAGGCGTTCATGCGCACCACGTGGTGCAGATCGCATTTGGGAAAAGAAAGGGCAACTATATGAGGGCCGGTCAAGCGTGCGGCGGGAAATCGCCAGCCTACTATCGCTCCGTCGGGCGTCGCGGCCTTTGCCTCAAAATTGCGCCCCTGATGAAGCACTTCTCCGGGCTGCACGCTTTTCGGCAATTGGACGGCAATCGACAAATCCGTTGTTCCCCGAAGATATTGCTCGCCGAACCATGTCGGCGTTACTCGAAGCGAAGCATAATCCCCGCGCGTCGTATCTTGATAGACCATTTCTCGGACGGTGAACTCTACATGCAGTGTGCCTTGCCGGCCAGGTGGGATGGCGACACGATGGAGGTGAATCTCAAAGCCGGGTTTTACCACCGTCGAAGGGCGAATATCTCCCAAAGGCTGACCGTCCAAATTGGCTCTTACGCTTTTCAAATCATAGGCGGAATGAGGCACGCCGATATCCACGATGTCGATGGTTCTGCCGCTGGGCAGGTTGTGAAAAGTTATGTCGTAACTGATGCTGATGGAAGAATCATTATTGACCTTGACCAGCATCTCCATTTTGGGCACGGAAAAGCAATAATCCACCGCCGCAGCCGGCAAAACCGCAAACAGCATCAAAGCCGAAACAACAAACAGCGTGCGAAAGTTCATGGCGCTTCCTCCTCAACGACGGCCGGTTCGGCCCAACCGGCAGGCTCGCGGGGACAATCGACCGCGCAGATTGCCAGACCTGGACAGGTGGCGCAATGCGTGTCGCTTTCCAGCCGGCGACGATAAGCTGCGAAGGCTTCGCCGGCGGCAATGGCCGGCCAATCACACATCAGCAAATTGCCGGCGGAACGATACGGCCCGCGCGGCGGGATGACCGCCCCGTCGGCGCATACCCGAATGGAAAAGTCGCTGCCGCAGCGCGGTCCGGCGCACGCCTGCTCGCCCAGCGGGCGCGAAGCATCGTATCGCATCGTCGGCTGCCAGAAGAGCCGCAAACATCGGCGTTCCGCCGCTTCCTCGACGATGCGTGCCGCCGGCGGCAATTCGTCGGCCGAGAGAATTTCCGCTGCGCCGGGCGTTTCTTTTTCGGTCGCCAGGGCGAACAGACAAACGTTTTCCACGCCCAGCTCGGCGATCAGCGAAAACGTTTCTTCAATTCCAGCAAGGGTTGGGTGGGTTAAGGCAAGCTGGGCTACGGGACAGATTTCCGCTTCTCTGGCGGCCAGCAGCAGGCGGCGAGCTATAGCCCAATCGCCCTGCCCCGCCAACCGGTCGTGAACTTCCGCCTGCGCCGAGAAAAACATGACATCCAGATGGTCCAGGCCGACATCGGCTGCTTCAGCCGGTTCGAGGACCGCCAGATTTCCGGCTTTCCCGCGTAATCCGGTAATCAGCCCAAGGTCTTCGGCGCGCTCAACAGCGCGAAGGATTTGGCTTTTTTCTACTCTACGCCCGACAAGAAGCGTAACATGCGGAATTGCCATCTCCCAGAGGCGCGAGAGTAAAGGCAGTAGCCTTTCCAGCCCACATAGCAGCACGTCGGCGGCCAGCGGCCGGTCCAAACCCTGGGGCCGAAGAGAAAAAGCCGGATCGGCGAGATTGATTATCGGGTAGCCGCTCTGGGGCGATTGCAGGCGCGCAATCAGCGCAAGCACGTCTTTCAGATCAGCGGCCAGCCTTGGCAGGGAAACTCCGCGAAACAGCTTTTTCGCACGGCTGACGATCTTCTCCGGCGGGCGGCCTTCGAGCAATTCCCGCGCAAGAAAGACGCCGACCGGCGAAAGCCGTGCTACGGCGACGGCGTTGGCCACGAGCACGCCGGCGCCGCTCTCGTCCACCCGAAGATGAAACCGCACAATTCGCCCTTCGGCGTCTCGAAAGAAATGATACAAACCGGGAGCAACGCTCTGCGGGTGGGCTTTTCTGGGAATGAGCAATCGCCGCCAATCAGGAAGTTTCATACGCGCACCGCCGACTGTAAGGAATCGGTTCGTTCTTGCACATGTTCCAAAGGACAGCCGCCGCCGCAAAGTGGAAGTTCGGAACAGGTCCAACATTTTTCCGGCAAACCACATCCGGCAGGGTCCGCCGTGCGCCGCCGAAAACGGAGAAACAACTCGCTGTGCCAAATCCGTTCCCAGGGATCGCGGAGGATGTTGCCGACGGATTGATAGTACGATTGGCAGGGCAATACGTCGCCGTTCGGCTCGATGCATATCGAATACTCGCCGGCATTACACCGCCGCAGCCCAAGGTCGAACTGCAGCGGCGAGAAGCGGCAATAATCCGTAGGCAAATACCAGAGAAAGCGCATGCCCAAAGCGGCGGCACGTTTGCGCACCTCGTTTAGCAGCGGGGCCAGGGTTTCCGCCGGCAAGGCGTCGGCGAAATCGCAGCCGCCGCCGGAACGAATTATGCCGTTGAGGGCAAAGGTTCGCAGCCCAAGAGCGTGGAGAAAGTCCATCAGGGACAAGGCCGCGCCGATGTTTCGCTGTGTAAGCGTGGTATTGGTCAGGACGTACAGGCTGTGCGACAGAGCGTTTCTTATGCCGGTCAGGACTTCGGAAAAGCATTCCCTGCCGCAGATGGCGTTGTGAAGCTCCGGCAGGTGGGAATGAAGCGTAATTTGGACGTGGTCTAGACCTGCTGCTTGGAGAGCGCTCACGAAGGCCGAGTCGCTCAGACGGCGGCCGTTGGTATTTAGCCCCGTCGTCAGACCCAACCCGGAAGCTTCGCGCACCAGGTCGATCAAGCCGGGAAAGAGCGTCGGCTCGCCGCCGGTGAAAATCACCTGGGGGATGCCGATGCGCCGCAAGCGCCGCAGGACGCGACACCAGGCGGACAAAGAAAGCGTCCGGCAAGCAGGATCGGCCGACAAGCCGGAAGGGCTGTTGCTCGAGCCGTTTGCTCTGCGACGCGGCAGATTATAGCAATGGGAACAGGCATTGTTGCAAGCGTAGGTCAGGGCCAAATCGGCCTTGTAAGGAGCAGCCGTCGTCGTAGAGAACGGCGGCACGAAATGCACGCCCTCCGCTTCGCCACACAGGCAAACTTCGGCCCCGCTTTTCAGGCGTGCGACGAACTCGAAAACTTGACAGGCAGCCGCACGGGTTGCCGTCGGTGCTGCGCCGTGAAATCGCCGCCGCAAGAGTTTCTCCGCGCGCTCCGGTGGACAGCCCTCCAGAGCCAGCCGTACCAGAAACGCCGCCGAAGCATTCAAATGGAGAGTTTGCATGGCGTTGATGAAAAGCGTTGCCGAGCTGTCCGGGTTGGTACGCAGGTGCAAACGACGTTTCCCGCCCTGCCGGCGGACTTCGTAAGTCATCAATTTCACGCCTGCCGGCCGAAACAGGCCGTTTCTAAAGACATCCGCCAGGCCGCGAAGATCGGCCTGTAACGCCGCCGGAAGACGACGCCACAAACGTTCTGCCGCTGATCGGGCGAAAACTTTAACGGCCTTGGCAGGCAAAGTCTTTGTGGCAATCTCGGCTACCATTTCGGTTCTTCTTCGAGTTGATAGCTGGCTCCACAGAATTGACAGTTGATAAACACGGCGCCTGCTTTCACGATAACCGACTCGCGGCCGAGCGCGCCGCCGCAGGCACGGCAGGTCAGGTTCTCCAGATGCACATCACCGGAAAGCTCGATCTTCTGGACAATGGTAGTTGTGGCCGTTTTTGGTGGTCGTAAGGCAAAATAGAAGAGTACGCCGGCAGCCGCAAGAAGGATGACGCCGACGACTATCTGCATAGGCCTGCCGCGCGAGCCGATCACGAACGCCAGCCCCAGCAGGCCCAACAAGGTAGCCAGTGTATAAGCAAAGAATTTCATGTTTTGCCTGTCTTTTTGATCGGCGGAAGCAGTTCCGGTCTTCGAGCCATAACAAACCGCTTCCGGCTAACCACGTTGATACCACAAAGGCGTGCTTTAGGGGATTACCCCCCACGGAAAAATCTCTGACTTGTGGTTCTTCGTTTGCCGCTGGTCGAATGGACCGAGCGTTTCCGGATGATGCCCTTTTTACAATTCTTCTATTGCCCCCAGGGCTGCGGCGGCCTATCATTTCTCTACGATTTTGGAGGCGAATAGTTATGTTTGCACCAGAGCGAATCTTGTCCGCGGCGTGGAAGGCGCTCTTGGCGGCAATTTTTTTGCTCCCACTGCTATGTACCGTTCGGCTTTCCGTCGTGCCGACCGAGGCGCTCGTGGGAAATCTGCTGATTGACGATGCCTTCTACTATGTCGTGCCGGCGCGAAACTTCGTTTCCGGCCTCGGCTATAGCTTCGACGGCGAAACACGCACCAACGGCGTTCAACCGCTCTGGGCGATTATCTGCCTGCTTTTGACTGCGCTTTTGCCGGAAGGCGACGCCGTCTTACATTTTATGGTTTTTCTTTCGGGCATCCTCTGGATTGGGGCCGGCTGGCTGCTTTATCGCACCCTCTGCGCTTGGGATCGCTGGTGGGCGGCGCCGGCGGCGCTGGGCTGGATACTGACGGGCACGGCCAATCGCCTGGCGTTTCAGGGAATGGAGAACGGCCTCTGCGGGTTCCTTTTCGCTTTGTGTTTGGCCTACGCCGTAAAAAGGCTCCGCGACACAGCCGCCGCGCAAGTGCAAGGAAGATTTTATTTGGGGATCGGCCTGATTCTAGCCCTGTTCACCCTCGCGCGAATCGACGGCGTGTTGCTGGCGCTGATATTAGGCGTGTTAGTTCTTTTTGGGCTGCTGTCGCCGCGCGGCAGCGGCGCGAAGTTCAATCTTCGCGGAGCAGTGCTACTGGCTTTGCCGGGGATTTGTCTTTGCGGCGGAATGATACTCCTCAGCCTTTGGTACTTCGGCGATGCCCTGCCGATAAGTGGTCGGGCGAAGATGTTCTATCAAAGCAGTCACAGCCTCACTCTGGAAAACTTTGCCGGCGAACTCCGACGGCAAGCCGCTTCGCTTTACAACCTTTCGCTGAAGCCGCTGACGGAAAATCTTGTCTGGACCTTGCAACAATGGCGGCAAGTCGCCTGGCCGAAAAAGTATTCCCACGTAGGGCTGCTGGGCATGTTGATTGTCGGGGGGCTGTTCGGCGTAGGCTCATTATGCCGCCGCCGAGGAGAGTTGCTGCGTCGGCCTGCGCCTCTCGCGTGGTTCGTTGCCGGCTGGGTTTCGTTTGCCGTTCTGCACTTCCTGGTTTATAGCCTGAAGTTTTCACATTTTACCAAATACGGTACGTGGTATTTTGCGCCGGAAATCATGCTTCTCTGGGTGTGCCTGGCCGGCGGGATGGTGCTTTGCGGTCGGGCCATCGGCGCTCTGTGCAGAAAGGGCCTTAAAGTCGCCCGGCAAAAAACAATCATTGCTGCCTGGCTCGACGGCCTTCTGCCGGCCTCGGTTGCGGCGATTATGCTCCTGGCGGCGCTGATTCCTCTTTGGCATTTGCCGCCGCCGGAAGGCAATCGAAATCCTTTTCTTGCCGCCGCTCGCTGGATGGCCGAGAATTTGCCGGCAGGCTCGAAAATCGGCTGTTTCAGCGCCGGAATTGTCGGCTATTTCGCCGCCGGACATCAGGTGGTCAACCTCGACGGGCTGATGAACGACAGGCATTACCTGGAAGAATACCTGAAGAAGGGCCGCGTTGCCGATTACGTTCGCCTGCGACAGCTCGATTATTTTGCCGATTACAGCACAATAGCCGGCTGGCGGAGCAATCGTTTCTGGGGGCTTGACCTGCGAAAGATGCAATTGGTGTTTTGGCGACCGATGGCCGGCGACTTAAGCTATGCGATATGGCGGATTCTGCCGCAGGGCGAGAGCCGCGACGTATTGGACCCATGCTTTACCGGCCCTTGCGAGCGGCTGATGCAAATCCACTATGCCGCAGAGGTTCTGGAACGCTTTGAAACACTCAGCGAAGAGCAACTCGAAGAGAGACTACAGAGCGACGCGAAAATCGACAAACGGGTGATTACCTCTTTCTACGGTTCCGACACTCTGCAACTCCGGCACGTTCTGGTAACAGAAAGCGAAGCCGCACAAATCAACTTGAAGCCGGCGGACATCAAAGCCGCCTTGCGCCGGCAGGCAGTTTTCGGCGACGGCCTGCGATTGCTCGGCGTGGATGTTTCCAGCCGGAGAGTACGACGCGGGGAGCGATTTTTTCTTACGCGGTATTGGGTGCTTGAGGGAGGAAAGGCTTTTGACACGCAGACGCAAATGGAGCTTTGGCTTCGCAGCGCCCCGCCGGGCCGACCGCACTCAGAACGACTCTGGCATTGTTCCTTGCCGTGCTACGGAACCTATCCGCTTGATCGTTGGCGACACGATGAGGCGGTCGTTGAGACTTACGGCATCTGGGTAACAGAGGAGCTGACGCCGGGTACATACGCGCTGGAATTGCGTATCCGCAGCGGCCGAGGCGAATACCTGCCGGTCAACGATTGTTCGCAGCAGGCGGAAGCAACCGGCTTTTGGCTGATGAATCTGGAGATTCTCTAGGTACGGATGCCGCTGTCGCGAGCGGTGTGCCGGCGTTCGTCGAGGCGAAGTGTGGGAGTGTTTATTGTCGGGCTTTAATTGCCGCCAGGGCCTTACGCGCGTTGCCGTTGACCATGAAACTTTCGTCGGTAAGGGCTTTTTCCAGCGCCGGAAGCGACTTTTTCGTACCGATTACTTCCAGGATGCTGCACACCTCGGCGCGAACCCAGGCGTCTTTATCCTCAAGGTAGGGGAGGACGACTTCTTCAGCCTCGGAACCAATGGCCTTAAGAAACTTGCCTGCCGCACCGCGCGTCATGCCTTGAGTCAGCAGTTGGGCAATCGGTTTGACGGACTCCTTGGGCTTGAACTTACAGAGGGCTTCTATGGCAGCGGAGCGGACCGGCGGCCACTGGTCTTGCAAAGCCTTATTCAGCGCCGGAACACTATCCGCTGTCGCCCAATTGATCAAAGCTTCGGCGGCCTCGGCGCGACGCGGGGCGTGTTCGTCGCTGAGCAGGATGGCCGTCAGAGCTTGAGCAATTTGCGGATTAGGCTGCGAAGGTTGTTTCTCGGCGAGCAACTTCAAGGCGCGTGATACCGCCACCGGATCGTGGGAAGATAGATCGGCCGACGCGGCTTCAAGTTCCGCAGCCGTAAGCGGTCGAATTTTCTCCTGCCGAATTCTTTCGGCTTCTTTTTTCGCCTCCTCTTCCTCCTTGGCCGCTCTGGCAAGGTCTTCCGGACTCAGCAAACGGTATGAAATTCGGACAGGAATTTCTTCAGTTGTGTTTGCGTCGCGGACCACTACCCGCAAGGAATAGTCCGACTTGCCGCAAACGCCCTGCTCGGTATCGAATTGCAGTGTGCCTTGGCCGCCGGCTTCAAATCGCGGTTTGCCGCCGATCGTCGAGGCGGTGGTCAATTCGTATTGCTTGGTGATGGTGATGAACTTGCCGGTTCGGCCTTTGACGGTATAAACGGTTTTTTCAGCAGCAGGCACGCCTTCCCGAAATCCGCTGCTCAAATAACGACAGAAGGGGTAATGGGCTTCGACAACCACCAGCCCCATCTCGTTGCTCACCGTCCACTGGCTTTGCGGTTCGGCCGGCAACTGCTCGACCATCAGTTGTGATAAATCGCCCAAAAGATACGGAAGCGAGGAAGACTGTTCGAGCCGCAGCATTTTTCCGAACGGGTCGAGAGCGAAAAGGGCTTCTTTCGCCGGCGGCACGGTTGCAAAGAAGAGCATCCGCCCACCGGGCGTAACGATAATGCGGCCGGGGGCGGTAACCTTTTCTCCTCGTGTGAGCGTGGGTGTCATCACCAGAGAGATTTCATCTTCGTCAACGGTTTTCACTTTGTAGGAGACGTTTCCGGAGAGTTCTTCGTTGTAGTAGCCGCGATCGACGACGATGTTCAGGCGATAGACGTAAGTTTTACCTTTTTGCCAGTTGTAGCGAAGCTTCGTCAAATCGACATTGGCGGCGGATTCGGTCTTCTGTGGGGCCGGCGGGGGTTGCTTTGCTTCGGCAGGCTTTCCACCGGTGATCCGACTTTCCGCTGCCGCGAGGGTTTCCTCGATATAGCGAATATCGCCGAGGCTGAGTTTGCCCAGCGGCACGGTTACCAGAGAGCCGTCGGGCTTTTTCAGCACCACATTGCCGCCCTTTACATCGAGCAGCTCAGCCTCGAAGCCGGCGCCGTCGCTGCGATATGTCCACTGCCGTGCGGCGGCCGACACGACAAGCAGTAAAACCATGACCGCCGTGCAAAGAATTGCTCTGAAAACGCCCATTTTATTTTTCCTTGGAAAAACAGGAAAACGATGATTAGAAAATGCTCTGCCATGATAATAACCGCTTGCCTAATATGGCGCCAATCGAGTCGGCGGGAATTTTCGGGCGGTTTTGCCTAAGAAATGGGGTCGATAGCTACCAAGGAGAGCATTATAATATGACGATTCCAAAAGTTTTGACATGTAGAGATTTTGAATACTTACCGAGGAACTCGGACTATGAGTCAAGTAGGTGTGCCTTCTGTCGCTCAATCGCAAGTTCCGGCGGCTTTCGGACTTACGGCTGAAACGCAATACGAAAAGTGCATGGCTTTGGCCAGAAATCTCTGGTGGAGTTGGCACGCGGACGTGATCAATCTGTTCCGCGATCTGGACCCCATTCGGTGGCGCCAGTTGGACCATAATCCCATTACGCTACTGGCGGAGTTCACGCCGGAAAGGCTGGAAATGCGGGCGGCGGAGCTGGTGCTCTACAGCCGCATCAATCAGGCTTATCGGCGGCTGAAAGAATACTTAAGTGAAACGCCCGCCTGGGGCCGAACGCACGCCGGCGTATTAGGTTCCAAACCGGTGGCCTATTTTTCGCTGGAGTTCGGCCTGCACGAATCGATACCCATCTATTCCGGCGGGCTGGGGGTGCTCTCCGGCGACCATATCAAGAGCGCCAGCGGGCTGGGTGTGCCGCTTGTGGCTATCGGACTCTTCTATGACCAGGGGTATTTCAAGCAGCATTTGGACATCAACGGCTGGCAGCAGGAAGAGTATCTCGACACCAAGGTCCAAAACCTGCCCATGGAGCCTGCCCGCGGTTCTGACGGCGAACAGATCACCATCTGTATCGACACCCGCACCGGCAAGCTCTTGGCCAAGGTGTGGTTGGTGCACGTAGGTCGGGTGAAGCTGTACTTGTTGGACTGCGATGTGCCCGGCAACAGCCCTGAAGATCGAGAGTTGACTTCGCGTCTTTACGGCGGGGACAATCGCACGCGGATTCGCCAGGAGCTTGTGGCCGGCGTCGGCGGGGTGCGCGCACTGCGGGCGCTGGGCATTACACCCGGCGTATTTCATCTTAACGAAGGTCATAGTGCCTTTGCGACACTCGAGGCCATTCGTACGCGGATGAAGGATGATGGTTTGTCCTTCGACGCCGCACTCCGCGAGGTCGCCCAGCGTACCGTCTTTACCACCCACACGCCCGTCCCTGCCGGACACGACCGCTTTGATCGCAATCTCATCGAAGAGCACCTTGGACCGTTGCGGGACGAATTGGGCATTTCCACGGAACAATTGATGGGCCTGGGACGTGTGGAGCCGCAAAACGAGCATGAAACTTTTTGTATGACCGTCCTGGGCCTGAAACTTTCCCGTCGCGCCAATGCCGTTAGCAGCCTTCACGGCCATATAACGCGACGGATGTGGGCGCACCTCTGGCCCTGGCGCGTGGAGGAGGAGATACCTATCGGACATATCACAAACGGTGTGCATATCCAGAGCTGGCTTGCCTGGCAGATGCAGCAGCTTTATGACCGCTATTTTCCGGCCGGCTGGATGCAACGCATGGGCGAGCCGGATGTTTGGCAGACAATCTATGATGTCGATCCCGGCGAATTGTGGGAAACGCACCACGCCCTGAAAAACCTGCTGCTGGCCTTTGTTCGCCGCAGACTCAGCCGGCAATGTCGGCGGCGCGGTGAAAGCGACGAGGCCGTCGAAGCCGCGCGAAACATCCTCGACCCGAACATCCTGACCATCGGTTTCGGGCGGAGATTCGCCACCTATAAGCGTGCCTCGTTGATTTTGACCGACTTAGACCGGCTGGCGGCCATGATCAACGATCCTCAGCGGCCGATACAAATCATCTTTGCCGGCAAAGCTCATCCTGCCGACGAACCCGGCAAGCAGTTGATTCAGCGGATTGCAAACCTGCGGCACGATCCGCGATTCGCCGGCCGCATCGCCTTCGTCGAAGACTACGACATCAACGTTTGCCGGCATCTGGTCCAGGGCGTTGACGTATGGCTTAACACCCCGCGCCGACCACTGGAAGCATCCGGCACCAGCGGCCAGAAAGCAGTCCTCAACGGCGCCCTGCATCTGTCGGTTCTTGACGGGTGGTGGGCTGAAGCATACGACGGAACGAATGGCTTTGCCATCGGACGCGGCGCATCGCATGTCGAGGAACGCATTACCGACGCCCGCGACGCCGCCGATCTCTACCGCGTCCTGGTCGAGGAAGTCATCCCGCTTTATTACGATCGTGATATTGACGGTCTGCCGCGCCATTGGGTCAAGCGGATGATGAACTCCATCAGCTCTTTGGCTTGGCGATTCAGCGCCGACCGCATGGTGGCCGACTATGTCCGCCATGCGTATTTACCTGCCGCCGGCGGCCTAAGCTGCGATATGAACGTGCGTTAATTGCGGTTTTAGATGTTGTCGGCAAGACTGCTTTCATATCCCGAGGTTTTCCATCCTCGCAGCATTAGTGCTTAAAGTGCCTTCGGCCTGTGAAAAGCATGGGGATGGCGTATCGGTTGCAAGCGTCGATTACGGCGGCATCGTTTTTCGACCCGCCAGGTTGAATCACAGCCGTTATGCCCGCCGAAGCAGCAAGTTCGATGGAATCGGGGAAGGGGAAGAAGGCGTCTGAAGCCAGCACCGCACCGGCTGCTTGGCTGCCGGCTTTGCGGATGGCGATTTCCACGGCATCCACACGGCTCATCTGCCCTGCGCCCACTCCCAGCAGGCGGCCCTCCTTGCAGAGCACGATGGCGTTAGAACGCACGTGCCGCACTAACTCCCACGCAAAGCGGAGATCGGGCAGTTGGTCCGCGCGCGGGGCGGTCCGGGTAACCACTTGCCATTGTTCTTCAGGGTCCGGCAACACATCCGCTTCTTGAACGAGCATCCCGCCAGAAAGCGAACGGTACGCGCGATGCGGACACGGCAGGTTCAATTCGCCGACTTCCAACAAGCGGACATTCGCTTTCCATTTTGGCCGTGTAGTAAGCAGTTCCAACGCCTCCGGTTCGAATCGCGGGGCGACGATCGCTTCGATGAACAAGCCGGGTGCAGCCAGGACTTCCGCTGCGGCGGCATTGAGGGGCTGATTCACTCCCACTACGGAGCCGAAGGCGCTCACGGGATCGCCGGCCAGGGCGGCTTGCAACGCGGCGGCCAAGTCGTCGGCGATTGCCGCGCCGCAAGGGTTGTTGTGTTTGATTACCGCCGCCGCCGCCGGTTGCGCAAACCGCCGCACGATCGCCAGGGCACTGTCCAGGTCGAGCAGATTGTTGTAGGATAGCTCCTTCCCGTGCAATTGGCGCGCTGCGGCCACGCTGGCCCCGACGTTTTCCGTATTCACATATAGGGCGGCTTGCTGGTGGGGGTTCTCGCCGTAGCGCAGAATCAACCGCCGCTTCAGCGCCAGTGTAATCGCCGACGGAAACACGGCGTCTTCCTGAGAAGCAAAGAACGCCGCAATCGCCTGATCGTATGCCGCCGTGTGGGCGAAAGCCGCCGCCGCCAAGCGACGCCGAAGCCCCGGCGTTGTGCAACCATGCGCAGTAATTTGCTCCAGGATTTCGCCGTAGTCGGCGGGACTGACGGCCACGGTCGTAAAGGCATGGTTCTTGGCCGCGGCACGCACCAGCGTCGGGCCGCCGATGTCGATCTGCTCTATCGCTTCCGCCCAGGTTACATCCTTACGGGCGACGGTAACTTCAAACGGGTAGAGGTTCACCACCACCAACTCGAAGGTGAGGATGCCGTGTTCGGCCACAGCCTGCATGTCCGCCGGATTGTCGTAGCGGCAAAGAATGCCGCCGTGAACCTTCGGATGCAGAGTTTTCAGCCGACCATCCATCAGCTCCGGAAAGCCGGTATATTGGGCGATGTCGTGAACCAGGAGGCCTTCTTCGCGGAGGTGGCGGGCGGTGCCGCCGGTGCTGTAGATATCCACGCCGGCGGTCGCCAGCCCTCGTGCGAAGCCGGCCAGACCTAACTTGTCGCTGACACTGATTAACGCCCTGCGGATGCGCGGCGATTCCACGTTTCTCCCTCCTAAAAAAACTTCTACAAATTGCTCCGGGATGCAGCAGAAGATTACGGCTCTCCTTCGTGCATCCAGCGCTTTAACGACGGAACGAGACAAAAACAGACCGCTGCGGAAATCATGGCGGCGATGGCGATCAAACCATACACGTTGCCGTAATTGGTCACGGTTTTCCAGGGCGGCGGTATTTTTCCCTTTCCGCCGAGGTCTTCCACGCGGGTGAATTGGGCGATCACGGCCGCCAGGAATTCCGAAACAGCGGTCGCCAAAAACCATGCACCCATCACCGTACTGACGAGTCTGGCGGGCGAAAGTTTGGTGATCATCGACAAGCCGACCGGCGAGAGACACAATTCGCCCGTCGTGTGCAGCAAATAGCCCAGCAGCAGCCAGGGAATGGTTACCATGCCGCGGGCGTCGGCCGACATGGCGCCGCACCACAGGGCGGCGAAACCGAGACTCAATTGCACCAGCCCCAGCGCGAACTTTAGCGGAATACTCGGCTCCCAACCACGGGCGCCAAGGAAACCCCATAGGGCCGTAAAAGCCAGGCCGAAGAGAAGGATGTAAATCGGATTGGCCGCCTGGAACAGACTGGCCGGTATTTCATCGGCTTGCCGCGCGATGCGCATGCCGCCGCATTCCAGATTATCGGCCGAAACGACCCAATCTATTTTTGTGCCCGGCGGATTTTTTTTGCGGAAATTAATCAGCTCATCCAGCGTAAACAGACGCTCTCCGTTACTAAAACCGACCTGAGCCTGGGTGGGTTCCAGGCGGATGGTCTTGCCTAAATCGGACGTGGTAACGGTGCGCTCCCAGCCGACCACACGGTTGACGTTGCGATCGGTGAAATTGTTAATGGAACTGCCGGCCTGCTCGAAAAACGCCCAAAACAGCAAGCAAAAGAAAATCAGAATCAGCACCACGTACATTCGATGCCGCGCGACCGGCTCCAGCTGGAAGGTTTCGAAGATCAGGTAGCCGAAAGCCAGGATGGCGGAAAACACCAGGACCACGCCTGCCGGCTTGCCGACTTCCTTCAAGCAGACGCCGGCGATGCGTATGGCCGGACTCTCGTTTTGTTCCATTTTTTCGATGACGCTGTCTTCGATGAACACCAGCGGCCGGCCGTCGCTTCTCAGGGGTGCCCCGCCGGAAACCAGGAGTAAAAAGACCGGCGCAGCTAATAGGGCAGCGAGGTAAACCAGCCATTCGATAGTCAGAAAGCCAAGCACTCGTTTGCGTAATAGTGCGGGGTCGGGCGGAGCGCCGGCGGTTTTCGAGAGGCCGCCGCGATGCAAGGCCACGACCGCAATAATCGCCGCGATAACCAAAGCTATGGCCACGAAAACATTGACCATCGTGGACATCATTTCAATGGGATGAAAGAAGAGCAGCCCCGCGGCTGCGGCCACGGCGCCGGAAAAGATCGTGATTTGCGCCACCCAGGGCGGAGCGACGAACACCGCCAGTCCGGTCAGCATCCCGATCGTCGCCAGGCCGAAGCCGTAGTGCCAGCCGTAGTTCTCGCCGATATAGCCGCACAGAAGCGGCGACATGGCGGCGCCGAGATTGATGCCCATGTAGAAAATCGTGAAGCCGCCGTCGCGTCGGGCGGGCAGTTGGTGGTAGAGTGTGCCGACGATATTCGAGATGTTCGGCTTAAAGAAGCCGTTGCCGACGATGAGCAACCCCAGGCCGCCGTAAAAGCTGAAGGAGTATCTCAACATCAAGCAAGCCTGGCCGAGCGCCATGAGCAATCCGCCGAGGACTATCGCCCGACGTGTGCCGAGCAAGCGGTCGGCCAACATGCCGCCGAAGAAAGGCGTCATATACACCAATGCGGTATAGGCGCCGTAAACGGCGTAAGCGTCGCTGTCGCCGTAGCCGAGAAAGCCTTTGAGCATGTAGAACAGCAAGATCGCCCTCATCCCGTAGTAGGAAAATCTTTCCCACATTTCGGCGAAGAACAGCGTAAACAGCCCGACGGGATGTCCGAAAATCGTGGCTTGATCGGCCGCGGGGACCGGCTGAGTGGTTTCGTAACTCATGACCTTCTTTTCCTGATACTCGAACGCAAGCTGCCAAAACTGAGATGGTGCATGGCGCCCTTTATTTCGTAGCTTGTAGGTCTTCGGCGAAAGCTTTTGGGCTAAGCTCTGCGCCGGTGGCGTGGCGCGTCAGTTCGTTCCAGTCGAGCGACAAGCCCGGGGCAAAAACGCGCTCGCGCAAAAACAAACCGACGGCGGGATTGCCGATAAGTCGCGTTACAGACGCCCTTTTGACTTCTCCGCCGTCTTTTAAGGAATGCAACAAGGCGTGATAAACCTGCGAAGCGAACATTTCTCCCAGCATGTAGTTGTGATAATAGGCCGGGGCGCCGACGATATGATATTTGGCGGCAAAGTCCGGTGCGTCGCGCGATTCCGGCCGCCGGACTTCCTGATACTTCTCCACCATGTCCCACCACAGGCGGTTCAATTCCTGCCGCGGATTGCGATACATTTCCCGTTCGAAACGGAACATGACCTGGGCGAAGCGGGCGAAGACGAGCAGGCGGTTGCGTTGCAACTTTCGGGCAGCGGCGCGAAACCGTTCCGGCTCGGAAATCTTCGCCCCGAAGGCTTGCAACCAGTCCACATCTTCCGCCAGCCGCTCAAACATCATGGCGATACCTTCAGTGCATAGCGGATGTGCTTCGGTGCGCAAGACGTAAGGCAAGCGCCGATCGGTATATTTTGAATACACAGCGTGGCCCAGCTCGTGCAACGTGGTGGTCAGCCATTCTCGACCAGGCACGACGTTCTCTAAAATCCGCACATCTCCTTCGCGGTCCATATCCTGCGAGAAGGCGTGCGGATTCTTGCCCGGCCGTTCATAGAGATCGCTCCGCTGCAAAACGTCGTCCACCGGCAGGCCGATGCCGGCATAAAACCGGCGGCAGACATCCACCGGGTCCAATTGTCGGAAGATCTCGTCCGGCAATTCGCCGAGGACGGTCGGCGGCTCTTGAAAAAACGGATCATGGTAGTGCCAGGGTCGCAGTTCCTCCGGGGCAATGCCATACGCGGCTGCCAGGGCGGCGTCGATTTCCTGTTTCGCCCGACGGAACGGCCCGCGCGTCAATTCCTCCAGCTCGTCGAACAATTTCATCAATTGTTTTTCATCCTGTTCGAGAAGCACCAGTCGCATGGCATAATAATCCGAAAAGCCTAGATGTCTGGCGGCCTGGTTGCGCAGCTCGATCAGTTCCAGTAAATCCGCAAGCACCACAGGCCCGACCGCCTTGCCGGCTTCCCAAACCGCCCGTCGTTCGGAGGAGTCGCGTGATTCGCGTAAGACGCGGCGCACCTGATTGTCAGTCAATTCCTGCCCGCCCAGCTTCGGCCGAAAAACGTTGAAGGCCCGTTCAATGGCATTCGACTTAGCCACGATCCTGGCGAGCAATTCCCGGGGGACTTGTTTTTCGAGGTATTGAAGGTAAAGGATGTGAATCTGCCGAGCCAGAAGCGGATCGGAAACGCCGGCTTCTTTGATGGCTTTTAGTTCAGCGAAACGCGCGGCGTCGGCCAGATAAGCGTCGAGCTTTTCTTCCGCCGCCTGTTTCGCTTGAAAGTCGGCTTCCTTGCCGGTGATGTTGGCCGCCCACCATAAACGGTTGATTTCCAGTTCCAAAGGACGAACCACGGCCTCGTGTCGAGAAATAAACTCTATGGCACGGGCATTGGGCGAGAGCTTATCCTCGTTCTGAGCAATGACAAACGCCGGTATGGCAGCGAATAAGAGGATGCTCAGCAGGGCTGCCGAGCAAGTCGAATACCAAGGCCCCGGCACAGGATTTCTTGGAAAACAAATCATCGAGTAGCCTCCCTCTGGCGCGGAGAAAATCTTTTTCCCCATGCTAAGGGATGGACAAGGCGGCTGCAAGGGGCCTGAGCAGCTTGTACGGCCGATAAAAAGGCCCCTTGGCCGGAAAACGATCTTTCCCAATTTCGCATCATTTGTTATTTTCTGCCTAATCCACTGGGAGGTGTTAAAGGATGTCCATCTTCGGCCGCCGGTTTTTTTGTAATTGGCATAAGTACATGGGTGCGTTATCTTCCACCGGCCGACAGCTTCTTGATTTCGCGGTCTATTTCGTGGTGCGGATTTTGATTTGCCTGGTGCAGGCATTGCCGCTGCGGTTGGGCTGTCGGCTGGCATCTTGGGCGGCATGGTTGGCCGGTGACGTGTTCCAGATCCGCGGCAAAGTAGTGGAAGAAAATCTCGCTTATGCTTTTCCTGCGCTTTCACGGGAAGAACGAAAACGTCTTGCCCGAAAAATGTGGGAGCATCTGTTTCTCATGGTGCTGGAGATCGCTCACGCCCCACGAAAAATCCACCAGACCAATTGGCGCGAGTTTGTCGAGTTGAATGGAGTATCCGGGCTGGTTAAACTCTTGCTGGACAAACGACCGGTGCTGATAGTTACCGGCCATTTGGGCAACTTTGAGGTAGGCGGATATGTATTGGGGCTGCTGGGGTTTCCCACACATACCATCGCCCGACCCTTGGACAACCCTTATCTCGACCGCTTTGTCAACCGTTTTCGTGCCGCCACAGGCCAGCATATCATCCCCAAAAACGGGAGCTATGAACGAATTCTCGATGTGCTGGCGCGCGGCCAGGCGATGACTTTTTTGGCCGACCAGTATGCGGGGGAGAAGGGTTGCTGGGTGGATTTTTTCGGCCGTCCGACTTCCGCCCACAAAGCCATCGCCTTGCTCGCCCTGGAAAACGACGCCTTAGTAGCCGTCTGCGCCGCGCGCAGGAAAGCGGGACCGATGCATTTCGAGCTGGAAAACCATACTGTTTTCGATCCGCGAAGTCTGGCCGATTCGCCGAACGCCGTCCCTCAACTTACCCAGTGGTACACGCATTGCCTGGAAGAAATGATTCGTCAAACACCGGAACAATACTGGTGGCTGCACCGGCGTTGGAAAGGCTCGCCGCCGAAGAAAAGAGTGAAACAAGCGGCCTAAGCCGGCATTAAGCTGAGCAAGAAAAGCAGCTTAAAGAGCTTTTTGCCAAAGCACGCCTCGATCAAAAGGCTGGAAACCCAACTTCTGAAACATCCTGCAGACGGGGACGTCATTTTCGCGGATTTGGGTTTCGACGAACTTGACTCCTTGCCGATGAAAACGTCGGAAAGCTTCGCTCAGCAGAAACAGGCCCAAGCCGTGCCTTCGCCACCGCGGCTCGACGTGAAGCTTCAGCAGTCCTAAGCCGCGGCAGCAGCCCAAAGACCCGCCCGGCTCCAGGCTGCGGAAAGTAGCCCAGGCACAAGAAGGGCCGCCGCCGCAAGGCCGCAATTCGTATCGCGTCAACTCGAATTCGCCGAGTATGCCGGCCTCCCACCAGGTGGTTGTGGGCACGTCGGGCGTAACCTCCACGACCAATTGCCGTCGCGCTTGAAGTTGACGGCGATCCATCGGCGGTTCAAACGTATCCAGGTCGCAGCGGAGAAGCAACAAACGTTCCGCAGGCATATAGCCGGCGGCCGCAAAGGCTTCTTTCGCCGTCAGGTCCGATTCGAGCACCCCCGGCGACTCGCTTCCGCCATACAGGCCGAGATAGAAAGGACTTTGCGGATAGAGGCCGCCGCCCAATAGTGTTTTCGATCCTTGCCGGCAAAGATACTCTTCGCAACGGGCCAACAAGCCGGCGGCCACCTCGCTTTGTGGACCTTCCTTGTGCAAAACCAGCAAAGAAATAATGCCTGTCGAAGTGGAAATCCAATCGTTTTCCGCGTTCGGCCCGAAACCGGCATGCGCGAAGCCTAGCAGCTGTTCATCATCAAAGGCCAGCACCAATCCGGCATAGTCGAAGTAGAGCTTGGCAAAGACCATCTGCTCCAAAAGCTCAACAGTCATCGGCTGCCATAGTCGCGGACCTTCCGTCCGACTTTGCCACAATGCCGCCAATCGCGGCGGATCAGTGTTCTTGAACGTGCGAAAGTTTATCATCCCGACGGAATGCAAACAGTAACCGGACTATTGAGGCTTATCGTGGCTGCTCATTCTACCGAAGCCGCCTTCGACTTGCCAGTCCTCGGAAAAGGAGTTTGAGCTTCACAGTTGCGAAATCTCCTTCGCGCAGGTATGAAATATCCAGAGGGGAGCAACCAGCATGAAAGAGTTAAGCCGTCTCACTACGCTCTTGATCGCCTTCGGCCTGGCGATGGACGCCTTTGCCGTATCAATAGCCGTCGGCTTAGGGCTGAAGACCGTTACCTTTCGGCATACTTTCCGCCTGGGGTTTCACTTCGGATGGTTTCAGTTTTTCATGCCCATCCTCGGTTGGCTGGCCGGCAGACAGGTTGCCTCGATCATCAGCGACTACGATCACTGGGTGGCGTTCGGACTACTGAGTTTCGTCGGCGGCAAGATGCTCTGGGAAGCCTGGCATAAGACTTCGGCTCTCGCCGCCGCCGATCCTACACGCGGCCTAAGCCTGATTCTGCTTTCCATAGCTACGAGCATCGATGCTTTGGCGGTAGGGCTAAGTATGGCACTTCTGGGTGTATCAATTTGGATACCATGTGTAATCATCGGGCTGGTGGCCGCCGCCATGACTTCTCTCGGGATTACGCTCGGAAGCAGGCTCGGCAAAAACTGGGGAACCGGCGCACATTTGCTCGGCGGTTGCGTGCTGGTGCTGATCGGGCTAAAGATATTATGGGACCACCTTTACGGCGGCGGCTGGTGAAGGGGGCCGAATAGGTTCAGGCCGATGATGGCAGCCGTTTTGTTGCCCCCCTTTGACGTGTACCAAGAAAACACGTACAACAAACCAAGAAGCAGGGTTTGGAAGCGGCCACCTATGTGGGGTCCGCGCGATGGAGGCCCGTGAACCTGGTCAGGGACGAAAGTCAGCAGCCATAAACGGTTACCTTCAGGCGCAGCGGGCCTCACATCGGTGGCCGTCTTCCGCAGAGGGAAAGCCGGCTCTTATGGCTGCCAAACACTCTCGGTCTTCGACGCCGAATACCGCCGCCGATCCGAAACAATATGTGGTCCTGGCGCGGCGCTACCGACCGCAAACATTCGCCGAACTGGTCGGCCAGGAGCATGTCGCCCAGGCCCTTTCTAACGCTATTGCCAACCATCACGTAGGCCATGCTTATTTGTTTACCGGGGCACGCGGGGTAGGCAAGACTTCTACGGCGCGGATTCTGGCCAAAGCCCTGAATTGTGAGCGCGGCCCTACGCCGGTGCCTTGCAATCGATGCGATGCCTGCCAGAGGATAGCCGCCGGCGAGGACGTGGATGTGCTGGAGATCGATGGGGCGAGCAATCGCGGCATCGAGGAGGTCCGCCTACTGCGGCAAAACGCCGCCATTCGACCCAGTCGTTCGCGCTTCAAGATTTACGTTATCGACGAAGTTCACATGCTCACACGTGAGGCTTTCAACGCCCTGTTAAAAACTTTGGAAGAGCCGCCGGAGCATGTGAAGTTCATCTTTTGCACTACGGAACCGGCAAAAATTCCGATTACCATTCTTTCGCGCTGCCAGAGATTCGATTTCGCAGGCATCGAAACCGGCGCCATACGTAAGCGGCTGGAGCAGATTCTGGAAGCCGAGGGCAAGGAAGCCGAGGCCGAGGCCCTGGAAATACTCGCCCGACGCGCCGCCGGCTCAATGCGCGACAGTCAATCGCTGCTGGAGCAATTGTTGGCTTTTGCCCCTGGAAAAATCACCGCCAAGGACGTTTATGAACTGCTGGGCGCAGCAGATGAGGAACACATTGTAACCATGCTGGAGCACCTTCAGGCCGGTGATCCGGCGGCTATGCTGGCCGATTTAGACCGCCTGCTGGCAGAAGGAGTTGACATCAGCCAATTGGTGGAACAACTGCTCTGCTATCTCCGCGATTGTCTGGCGGCGGCCGCCGGTTGCCAGAGGGAAAGTTTCCTGTTTGCCCCGCCGGCCGTGGCGGCGAGGATCGAGGAAATCGGCCGGCGCTGGGGCTTGCAGAATCTGCTGGCCGCTATGCAAATCATCGACCAAGCCCTGATGCGGATGCGCTATAGCACGCAAGGTCGGCTATTGGCCGAAGCCGCCCTGGTGCGCATTTGTCGGCTGGAAACCTTGCAGGATATTTCCGAGCTGATCGAACAATTGCGGACCGGCGGAGTTGCAGCCCCGGCCGCTGTTTCGGCGCCTGCCGCGGCGGTAAAAAAAAAGTATGAGCCGGCGGAACCGATGAGGGCGTCGGCAGGTGCTCCTTCCGCGCAGCCCGGCAACCTTAAGCCTGCGGAACTTTGGCATCGTGCCCTTAGCCGACTTTCCGGCGCGGCAATCGAAATGGCGCGGCAATTTCACAAGCTGGAAATGCCTTCACCGGAAGAGCTGGTCATTTGGTTCAATCCGGAGTATGCTATTTATAAAAGCATTTGCGAAACGCCGGCGCAAAAGACAAACTTTGAGCAGGCTGTGGCTGAGGTCTGCGGTCGTCGGGTGCGTGTGGAATTCCGGCTTCTGGAGAACCTGACGAACGAAGCGGCGCCGGCCGGCAAGGCGCTTTCGAACCATCAACGATTGCTGGCCGCCGCCAAACATCCTCTGGTTCGTTTGGCAGGCGAGCTTTTCGGCGCCCAGCCGGTACGAGTCAACGGCCCAAGCGAAAACAATCCGACAAGAAAGTAAAATATGTTTCAAGGAATATCCAATTTCGCTTCTCTGTTGAAACAGGCGCATCAACTCGGCAGCCAAATCGCCAGGCTTTCCGAGGAGTTGAAGACCCACCGCGTCAGCGGCCACTCCGGCGGCGACATGGTGGAAATCGAAATGAACGGCCTGTTGGAGGCGACCCGCTGCCGTATCGACCCGCGCTTGTTCAAGGCCGAAGACCGCGAACTGGTGGAAGATTTGGTCGTCGCGGCGATCAATCAGGCTGTGGCCAAAGGGAAACAACTGCACAATGAAGCAATCCGAAAAGCAAGCTCCGGCTTGCCGATACCGGATAATCTTTTCGACCTTGTGGCAAAATTCGGGACAGCGGAGCCAAGCGAAACTAGAGAGCCGGGAGAAACCGGCCCGGAAGCGCAAACGTAACTGCACTTACGGGGGAGTAGAGTTTATTTCCTTATGGCTGAACTGACCCAGTCCGTAACACGATTGATTGAGGAATTGGCCAAGTTGCCGGGCATCGGCAAGAAATCGGCCGAACGGCTGGCCTATCATATTCTGCGCATCCATCGCAACGAAGCCCTGAGTTTGGCCGACGCCATTCGCGCCGTGAAGGACAACATTCAGTACTGTCGAAAGTGTTATAATTTAGCGGAAGGAGAAGAATGCTCCATTTGCCGCGATCCCAGCCGGCAACAGGATTTGCTGTGCGTGGTGGAGCAGCCCCGCGATCTGATGGCCCTGGAGCAGTCGGGCGTGTATCGCGGGTTGTATCACGTATTATTAGGTCGCATCGCACCGCTGGAAGGCATCGGCGCGGAACAGCTTACCATCGAGGCGTTAGTACGTCGCGTTAAAGAAGGAAACATTCAAGAGGTCATCATGGCCACCAATCCTACGGTGGAGGGCGACGGCACCGCGCTCTACATCTCCCAATTGCTGTCCGGCCTGCCGGTGCGCATCACCCGGCTGGCGCGCGGCATTACCAGCGGAAGCATGTTAGAGTTTGCGAACAAGGAAATTCTGGCCGACGCCATTAGCGGTCGAAGGGCATTCTGATGGAAACGCGCCTCTCCCTCGGTCAAGAACTCCGCATGGTGCAAAAGCAAGTGCTGGCGCCGCGGATGATCCAGTCGATGGAGATACTCCAACTGCCCATCCTGGCCTTGCAGGAGCGGATCGAGCAGGAGATGGAAGAAAACCCCGTCCTGGAGCTGCGCGAAGAAGAGCCGGAAGAGGAGAATCTTGCGCCGCCGGCTTTCGACGGCGAGCCGAGCGAATCGCCCGACGCTCCCAGCGAAGATGAACGTGAATTGGTAATCGACGAAGCCCACGCCAACGAAAAGGATTTCGAGCGACTGGTAAGTATGGATGAACAATGGCCGGAACACTTTGAAGAGCAAAACCGGCCGTCGCGGGCGGCGTTGGAAGAAGTAGGCGAAAGGAAACTCGACGCCATGGCCAACCAGCCCGCTCATCCTCAGTCCTTGCAGGATTATTTACGCGACCAGCTCAGTTGGTTTGAGCTTTCGCCGCCGCTCAGAGCCATGGCCGAACGGATCATCTTCAATCTCGACCCCAACGGCTACTTACAGGGCACTTTAGAAGACCTGTTGGGTGCGGAAGCTACTGCGGAAGACTTGGCCCTGGCGAAGCAGGCGCTGACGGTGGTGCAAAAGCTGGACCCGCCGGGCGTCGGCGCGCGTGATCTTCGGGAATGCTTGCTCTTGCAACTCACACCGGGCATGCCCTACTATGAAGAGCTTCGCACACTAATTACCAACCACCTGGAGGACTTAGAGCATAACCGCCTGCCGGCGATTTCGCGGCGAACCGGCTATTCTGTGCCGTTCATTCAAGAAGTCCTCGGCGCCTTGCGAAAGCTCAACCCTAAGCCCGGCGCTGCTTTCCATAACGTAGTCGCTCCGCCGGTAACACCGGACATCTTCGTGGAGCAAGACGAAAATGGCCGGTATCAAGTCCGCCTGGAAGAAGCTGATACGCCGCAACTCTACATCAGCCCATATTATCGGAAATTGCTCCAGGACCCGAACACCTCGCCCGAAACCCGCGAGTACATCAAACGCAAAATCAATTCCGCCCAGTGGCTGCTCGATTCCATTCAACAACGCCGCAACACTCTGCTCAAGGTGGCCCAGGCGATCGTCGATCATCAAAAAAGTTTCTTCGAAAAAGGACCGGATGCCATCGAACCGCTGAAGATGCAGCAGATCGCCGATAAGGTCGGCGTGCATGTTACGACTGTGAGCCGGGCGGTGGATGAAAAATGGATGCAAACCCCGCGCGGAATCTTTCCCTTGCGGCGTTTCTTCTGTAGCGGGACCGTCAGCGCTCAGGGCGAGGAAGTGGCATGGGATACGGTGCGCCGAAAACTTCAGGAAATTATCGACCACGAAGACAAACGCAACCCATACAGCGACGAAGAGCTGGCAGCCAAACTGGCCGAACATGGGTTGACGGTTGCCCGCCGTACCGTGACGAAATATCGCAAGGCGATGGGCATACTCAGTTCCCGCCAGCGCCGGGACTGGTCCGACACTACCCCCGAACGTAATGCCTCATCGCCCGCTCAACCATCCCCTCCCGAACCAGACGCTTAATCAGAAGCCGCGGTGAGCAAAACCGTCTATTGAGGGGCGTCGGCTCAAGTCGCATTTCGTATTCAGTGAACCCCAAGCCGTGCCGGTGGGGACTAGACTGGTGTTTGTTCAACAGCGGCTTTCTTGACCGCCGCGGCAACGGCCGGCGCCACCTTTGGGTTGAAAACATTGGGCACGATATAGTCGGGCCGCAATTCAGACTCTGGAATGACCGAAGCGATTGCCTTTGCGGCGGCGCATTTCATAGCTTCCGTGACGCGCCTCGCCCTGATGTCGAGCAAACCACGAAACAGCCCGGGAAAGCAGAGCACGTTGTTTATCTGGTTAGGATAGTCGGATCGGCCTGTTGCCACTACCCGCGCATACGTCGCGGCGGCTTCAGGGCGGATTTCCGGGTCAGGGTTAGCCAGGGCGAAGACGACGGCATCGCGGGCCATCTGTTTTATGTCTTCTACGGTGAGCAAATCGGGGCCGGAAACGCCAATAAACACATCCGCTCCGCGCATCGCGTCGGACAGGCTGCCGGCGATTTGTTCGGGATTGGTGTGCTCGATAAGCCATTGTTTGACGGGGTTGCCGTCGAGGCGACGCCGCCGGTTGAGTATCCCGCCGCGATCGCAAACGACAATTTGCCGGCAGCCGAGTGAAAGCAGCAGCTTGGTGACGGCGGCGCCGGCGGCCCCCGCGCCGCTGACGGCCACACGGATATTATTCAGCTTTTTGGCGACGATTTTCAGGGCGTTTTCTAAAGCAGCGAGAACGACGACGGCGGTCCCGTGCTGATCATCGTGAAAGACCGGTATTTCCAATTCTGCGATAAGCCGCTCCTCCAGCTCCACACATCTTGGCGAGGAAATATCTTCCAGGTTGATGCCGCCGAAGTTTGGCGCCAACCAGACACAGGCTTTGACCAGCTCGTCGATTTCCTGGGTGTCCAAACAAATAGGAAAGGCATCCACTCCGGCGAAGGTTTTGAGGAGCACGCACTTGCCTTCCATTACCGGCAGAGCAGCCGTAGGACCGATGTTGCCCAAGCCCAATACCGCTGAGCCGTCGGAAATGACGGCAACGGTGTTTTGGCGGATGGTGTAGGTGAGACTCGCCTGCGGTTCGGCATAGATGCGGCGGCAAATCTTCGCCACGCCGGGCGTGTAAACCATCGACAATTCCGCTGTCGTGCGCAGTGGGCGTTTGGAGATGACTTCGAGCTTGCCGCCGCGATGGAGCGCGAAAGTTTGCTCTTCGGCCCAAAGCAGCGCCACGCCCGGCAACTGTCGCAAGCTTTCCGCAATTTCGGCGGCTTGTTCAGCGTCGGCGATAGTAAAAACCGCCTCCCAGGCAAGCTCTCCCTCCGCTAGTCCGGCTTCCTGGATGCTGCTCAGCTTTCCGCCCAACCGGTTCACCATGTCCGTCAGCAGCGCTACGTATTGCTGCTCAACAGGTGTGCGCAGCCGAACCACAAACTCATCGCTTTTCGGGGTTGAAAAAAACATGAGGACAATTGTATTAGGCCGTCCGGATGCCGGTCAATCGCCGCCGACGATTACCGCCGGCAAAAAGCGTAAAAATCGTTTCCTTTATCGTCAATGAGAATAAAAGCCGGCAGGTCCTCGACCACCACGCGCCGCACGGCCTCCATGCCGAGGTCCGCAAAATCAATCACTTCGCATTGGCGGATATGCCGTCGGGCGATTAAGGCCGCGGCGCCGCCGATTACGCCCAGGTAGAAACCGCCGTAGCGACGACATGCCTCTGCCACTGTGATCGCGCGGGGGCCTTTGCCGAGAGTAATTAGCGAAGCCCCGTGAGCCATGAATTCGGGGAGGTATTCATCCATGCGTGCAGCCGTAGTAGGACCGAAACTGCCGATCACACAACCCGGCGGCGTACCTGCCGGGCCGGCGTAATAAATTGCATGGTTGTAGAGATAATCCGGCAACTTGCCTTCCCGACGCAGCCGCTCGCGGAATCGGGCATGGGCGGCGTCGCGGGCGGAAATCAACGTCCCGCTCAGAAGCACCGGCGCGCCTACCGGATGACGCGACAACACACGACAGACTTCATCAGTGGGGCAATCCAGGTCCACTCTGGGCGCGGCGGCAAAAAGCGAACTTTCCATTGCCTCGACTGCCCTGGACAGGTATCGGTCGGGGTTGTGATCCAGCACCTCCAATAACACACCGTGGCGCGTTATTTTCCCCCAGATGTGGCGGTCGGCGCTGCACGAAACGCCCAGGGAGATGAAACAACTGCCGCCATGTCGGGCACAGCGGATGAGTCGCGCATCGAGCGCAAGATACTTTCCGCCGAACTGTGCTCCCAATCCGCTCCGTTCGGCAATTTGCTGTAAGCGTTGCTCCCAGGTGCGATCGCGATAGGGCCGACCGCTTCCGTCAGGCTGTTGGGGCAAAGTGTCCAGGGCGCCGGCAGTGGCCAGTTTGAGTAGCTGGAGGTTGAACTCAGGGCTGGTCCCACCGACAACCACGGCCAGATGATACGGCGGACAAGCGGCCACGCCCAGGGCGGCAATTTTCTCCTCCAAAAAAGCTGCAAACGCCTCGTCGTTCAGGATGACCTTGGTTTGGGAATAGAGGGCGGTTTTGTTGGCTGAGCCTGCCCCTTTGGCGATAAACAACAAACGATACTCTGCGCCCCGCACGGTATGGATGTCAATTTGAGCCGGCAGATTCGTGCCGGTGTTAGTTTCGGCGAAGATGTCGAGCGGGACTAGTTGCGAGGCGCGCAGGTTGCCGGCCGTATAAGCTGCGCGTATACCCTCTTCCAGCACAGCGACGTCGTCCGTATCGGTGAAAACGCGCTCCCCCTTTAGCGCCCAAATCACGGCCGTGCCAGTGTCCTGGCAAGTAGGCAGGAGTCCTTCGGCGGCGATTGAAGCATTCTGAAGCAAGGCGGCGGCGACGAAGCGTTCGGCAGGTGAGGCGGCGGCGTCCTCCAGAATCGCCGCCCATTGCTTCAGTTGACTGGAGCGAAAGAAAAAATTGATCTCTCGAAAAGCTTGCCGCGCCAATTCGGAAAGCGCTTCGGAAGGCACAAACAGCATCTCGCGCTCAGCAAACTTTAGACTTTTCGGCGGAGGACAATCTAAGGGGCGAAAAGACCTCTCTTGCCTTTCCCAACCCTCGCTGACAATGGCGGCTATATCCATGGCGGCTGATATTTTTTGAATGCAATCGTTTGCCCTGCCTGCATCTTCGCGGCAAAGCCGGCGATGGTCAAGAGCAGGGCTTCTTGAATTCCGCCCGATATATCCGTGCCTGCGATTGCCGCACGCGGCGCTCGAAATGGGTGCGGTAGTCCATGTCGTGCTGCGGCGTTTGTTCGGGCATATCGAGTGGGCCGACCAGTGATGTGGTTCGTGCCAACAACTCCAGCGTAGTCTGAAAATACTCTTCCACATCCGTCCAGAAGTGCAACGAACCGCCGGCAACCAGCGTGCGTTCCACATCGCGGACAAACTCTTCGCGCATCACACGCCGCCGCCGATGGCGCTTCTTCCACCAGGGATCGGGGAAATAGACATGTACGGCCGCCAGCGAACAATCGGGCAGGACTTCGGCGAAAACGCGCAGCACGTCGGCATGAACCACAATCGCATTCGTCAGCCCGGCCTTGAGCAAGCCTGCGGCGGCAAAGCGGGCGTATTTTGCGGCAATCTCGATGCCCAAAAAGTTTACCTCCGGTCGCGCTTTTGCAGCGGTGCGTAGAAACAACCCTTTGCCGGACCCTACATCGACTTCCACAGCCGCATTGCGCCCGAACAGCGCCGCCGCATCCCACGGCCTGGGTAATTGTTCGAACGAGCGGAGATGAAAGCTTAAATCCAGCGTAGGATCGATTTTTCGTAATGCACGTCGTCCCATAAGAATCGAGTATAAAAGAAAAGGCACCGAAATAGCAAACCAGCCGGGAATCTCTTCAGCACACCGGAAGGCAACCCTTCAACGGCCGCTGCCAGGTGGAAGAGGATAAACGGACCTCCCGCCCAGCCCTTCGGGCGCCGGAATGGTTTCCGGCGATTGCTGAGGCGTGGGAGTAGAGGGCAGGGGAGTGCCTGTCGGCGCACCAGGTTGGGGGCTGCCGACGCCGCTTACGGCGTGCAGTCCGCGGCGCAAGCCTTCGGCACGCGAGATAAGCTGCTCCGTAGGAACTAACGTCTGCGGCTTAAGTTGAAAATCAAGCACCCTCTGATCGCGGATGTAGCCGGGCACGAGATTTTCGGAAATAAAATCCAGCGGCGGCACTTCATACCACGGCGGCGGAATCCATTGGGTAACTATCAACGTCTCATATCCGTCTTTGACCAGCCGAATTTTGCGCTTGCCATAATAAATAAAATCGGTGGAGATCGGCGTCGTCCCAATCTCATAATCATCTACATAAAGCAGGGCGCCGGGCGGGTTGGTTCGCACGGTAAGCCGCCTTTGCACACAGCCGGCCTGGCTGGTCAACAACACGCAGACCATCGCCCAGAACAGCAGCTTACCAGTCGTACACCATGCGCCGGTCTCCGCCGAAGTGTGGGTTGTGGGTCGGCGCAATAGTTCGGCGGCGCAGGCTCTGAACGAAGGGGCAAATCGCTCCATTGAGGCATCCCTGATAAATCATAACCAAGGGGGAAAAAGTATAGCCGGCGATGAAGAAAGACGCCAGAGCGAATTTTGCCGGTTTTTTGCCCTTTTTGCTGGTGAAGAAGCGAAAAGTCAGCTATATTTTTCGTTGTGGTGGTGTCCCGCCCACCGGATGGAGAAACAGCCGCCGTCTGATAAGTGTTACGGTCTGCAAAGTTGCTGAAAGCTTATGGCTTCGCCTGGCGGAATCTGGAACCACTGTTTGGAGCATGCCGCACTGAGCGATATAGGTCTGCGGCGGGCAAACAACCAGGATGCCTTTGCCGTGGCCCTGGCCGGCGACCAGGCAGACTATAACGAACGAGGTCATCTGTTCCTCGTGGCCGACGGGATGGGCGCCCACGCCGCCGGCGAACTTGCCAGCCGCATTGCCGCCGATGTGGTCTCGCTGACATATCGCAAGCTGCTCGATCAATCGCCGCCCGAAGCCCTGCTCTCGGCCATTTCAGAGGCCAACCGGCAGATCCATACGCGGGGCCAGGTGAGTCCTGATTTTCGCGGGATGGGCACGACGGTAACAGCCCTCGTCTTGTTGCCCGTCGGCGCGCTGATTGCCCATGTGGGCGACAGTCGGGCGTATCGCCTGCGCGGCGAGCGTCTGGAGCAGCTCACGTTTGATCATAGTTTGGTGTGGGAGATGCGTGCGTCGGGCCGCTTGCTGAACGCCGCCGAGGCGGAAATGCAGGGCGTCATCTCCAAGAACATCATCACTCGCTCACTCGGCCCCAATCCCAGCGTCCAAATCGACTTGGAAGGGCCGCATCCGGTGCAGCCCGGCGATGTGTTTTTGCTTTGTAGCGATGGGTTGTCCAACCAACTCCGCGATGACGAAATCGGCTTGGTGCTCAAGAGTCTGCCGCCGGAAGAAGCTGTACGGGCATTGGTCGATCTGGCGTGTCTTCGCGGCGGTTCGGACAATATCACCGCCATTGTCGTTCGTGTATTAGGCCCACAAATCCTCCAGGCTACCGAAGCCGTATCTTCGCACACGCACTCCTCGAATCATGTCGGGCAGGTTCATCCCCTGGTATGGACCCTGCTGGGAGTCAGTGCGTTGGGTACGATCGTGATGCTGTATTTAGGTTACTTGGCAATTGCTTTGGTGAACTTGCTTTTTGCGGCTGTTTTCGCCGCCGTAGCTATTTGGCAGCGCTATAGCGGCAGCCGACGATCGCCGAAATGGGACGGGCGGCGCTTCGGGCGGGGGCCGTATGCCGCGAGCGTTTGTACTCCTACCCGCGACCTGTTGGGCCGCCTGGCCGATATTGTGCGCCAGTTGCGCGACGCGGCGATGAGCGAAAATTGGGTGGTCGATTGGCGCGAGTTCAATGCTTTGCTCACACAAGCTGCTGCAGCGGAAGGACGCGGCAACCTGGCCGCCGCCGCTACCGCGCAACTCCGCGCCGTTACTTCGCTTATGGCCCAGCTTCGCCGTCAAAAGACTTCCGACAGCAGCGACAGCGGCATTCTGATTCCCTGAAACAATCCTTTATCTTCCGCCGGCGGAAAAAATATCACCCGATTCTGCTCTGCCCGCCCTGTTGGTAAACTATGGATAATTCAGCAGTATTTTTTCCGAAGGCGCTTTTGCGAGCAAGCTATGACAAGCGGCCACGGCCAAACAAGGGAAAACTTCTCATTATGGCGGGGCATAGTCCTGGGACTATTTATCGTGGCCGTAGGTTGGCCGCTGACTTTGCCCTCTGCTTACGCCGCCTTGCCGGCCGGCAGCCGGATTTTTTCCGCCGCGCCGTGGCGACAGGCCGGTTTGCGGGTGGAGGAAGTTCGGCCGGCGATCTACTACCTGCCGGATAAGCAAGGTCGTTTGCAGGCTGTACTTGATTTCCAGTACGAAGACTTCGTTGAGCTTTATCGGCAGATGCACCGCCTCGAAACGCGCCCCGAGCCTCCGCCTTACAGCCTACAACAATTGTTCATTACCGGCACAGTCCAGGAAAACTACGCCACGCTGGAAGTCCGTCTTCAGGCGGCGACGAACCGGAATGATTGGGTGCGCATTCCTTTGCGACTCGACCAGGGATTGCTCCTCGAAGCGGCTCTGGGCAAGGAAAGCCGCCGCTTTATCATTGCCCACGAAGGCAACGGCGTAGGTTACGTGTGTTGGATTCACGGCGAGAACGCCGGCCTGCATGAGATCAACCTGAAATTGTTGCTCCCTCTGGATACCGCCGCCGAGGAAAATCGCCTCCGCATATTTCTTCCGCGTGCGGCAGAGTCGCGGATGGAGCTGGCGGTGCCCACGGCGGATGCTATGGTCGCTGTTTCCGGCGGCGCCCTATTATCGACTTCGCCTTCCGCTGCGAAGGGGACAATCTTTACCGTCGTCGGTCTGGAAAGCGATTTTCAATTGGGCTGGCATGGGCCTGACGCGGAAGTGCCCATAGCGTTGGAGGCTTCGGCAACCGTCCTGGTGCGGCTTGTCGGGCGCTCGATTCTGAGCGACGCCGCCCTTTCGGTACGGAGCCAGGGAGCGGCGTTTGAGCGATTCACGGTTCGCTTGCCGCCGATGTCGGAGCTAAGGGAGCAGCCTGCCACAAACTACGTGCTTACGCCCTTGCCGGAGCCGGAAGTGACGACAGCCGAATCTCGGGCGACGCAGGGCCGGTTAGTCGAAGTACGGCTTAAGAAAAAGACCGTCGGACCGGTCGAAGTGCGGCTGGCTTGCCGAAGGGAAGGCGACTTTTCGGCCGAAGGGCAATGGTGCGAGCTGGCAGGCTTTGAAGTGCCGGAAGCTCTTCGCCAATGGGGAACAATCGGCGTCTTTGCCGGAGAAAGTTGGCAAGTCCTCTGGGGGCCGCGTCGAGACGTACAGGAGTTGAATCCGCCGCCGGAAAACTTGGCCGGAAAGGATTTGGCGGCAGCTTTTGAGTACGACTCCCAGCCGTATTCGCTTTGTGCGCGTTGGGCGCCGCGACAAACGCGGTTGAGCGTCGAGCCGCATTTTCTGCTCTGCGTCGAACAGGGCCGCCTCCGCGTCGAAGGAAAATTAAAATACGTCATTCAAGGGGCGAAATCGGCGACGCTGGAATTAGACCCCGCCGGCTGGGAAATCAGCTCCATCGGCCCTGATGCCCTGCTTGCACAGGATGGAATCGTAGTCGCCGAATCCGGCAATGTGTTGATTCCTTTGCGTCAACCGACAGTTGGCTCGCTGGAACTGCATTTCAAGGGGCGACGCACGCTCAAGCCTGAGGCCGATTCGTTCGTCGTGGCCTTGCCGCGCCCCCGGGCCGACATGTTAGAAGCCGGCTCGCTGGCCGTCGCATCTGCCGAAAATCTGGCGCTGACGCCCGATCTCTCTCAATGTCAGGGCTTGTTGCGGCAGTCGGGGGGTGAGGATTGGGGGCTTACCGGCACGCTGCGACCGACGCTTTACTATCGCCTGAAAACCGAGCAACCGCTTTTTGCAGCCGCCGTGCGTGTGCTTGAACTTCAGGAAATGAAAGCGGCGGAGCCGATGGCGATCATGGATCGTGCTTGGCTCCAGACCCGACTGACGAAAACCAGCCGCGAAGACCGGTTGGTATTGCAGCTTTCCGTGTCGCCAGAATGGCTCGAAGCTTCTTTGCCCGAAGGAGCGTTGTTGGAAGAGGCAGTCGTCTTTGTGAACGGTCGTCAGGTAGCGCCCCGCCGCATGAGCGCCGACAGGTTTTCCATTCCCTTGCCGAGCCGAACCGAAACACAGCCTCCGACGTTGCTGGAATTGCGCTATCATTTTCGGGAGTATCCCTCAGCAGAGGGCCGGCTAAGGTTGGCGTTCCCCCGCTTCAATCCGAAGTTGTGGCTGCGGCAGGCGTACTGGCAGCTTGTCTTGCCGGCTGATGTGCATTTGTTGACCGCGCCGGCGGGTTGGAATGGAGAATATGCCTGGCACTGGTCCGGCGTCGGCTGGCGCCGCTCTCCGCTGTGGGAGCAAGCCACGCTTGAAACCTGGTTGAGTGCCGCCCATGAACCGCCGATTTCGGACGCAAATTACTATTTATTCAGTAGCTTCGGCGAACTTGGCAGCGTACGGTTTAGGACCATAAGTCGCAGCAGACTGGTGCTTATGGCGTCGGGCGTGGCGTTACTCATCGGCCTGGTGCTGATTCATTTTCCACGTGTGCGTTGTTGGGCGGCGCCGACTATAGGAGGCGCGGTTGCCATTGCCGCCGTCATTGCCCCCGACCTCACGCTCCTGCTTTTGCAAGCTGCTATGATAGGCCTGGCGTTGGCGGTTTCGACGGGCGTGGTTGAAGGTGTCTTGGCCCGTCGAAAATCACATACCTTGCCAGGCGCCGCAAGCCGGCAGGTAATCATGTCGCAAGATTCTTTCCCGGCTGCTAATGCCGACTGTTCGGCAACTATCCTTTTGCCGCAAGAGCAACTTCCTAAACCCGATGAGCGGCCATGAGGCGCACGTTGTTTCTGACATTGTCTGCGTTAACGTGGTTCTGCGGGGTATCGGTGCCGGCGCTTGCAGAGCGGGCGTCGGCGGATGTGATTCGGTTTTATCGCTGCTATGTTCCCCACGAGCGAATACAAGATTGGCCGGTGGGCGGAGAACGCTATTTGCCGGTTGACGTAGCGGAGTTCGAACGACGCCTGCGGCAACTCCAGCCGCAAGATACACGTGTTCCGCCGGCTGTAATGAAAAGTGCACAATATGAAGCACGCCTTGTGGGTGAAGAATTACGCGGCAAAGCAATTTTCACCATTTCGCTTTTGGACAAGCCGCCGCTTTATCTCCCTTTAGTCCCCTTTAACTTGGCTGTTTTAGAGGCGAAATCGTTTGCCGACGAAAAAACTTTGTCAGAAGAGTCGGCCGCGGCAAACTTCATTCTGGGCAATAATAATCAAGGCGACCTGTGCGTAGTGCTGAAGGAGTCAGGCAAGGTAGAGACAGTCTGGTCACTGGCCGGGCGGCGTCAGGCAGGCGGAGTTCTGGAGTTCAGCTTTCAGTTGCCCACCGCTCCTGCCGCAAAGCTAGTGCTTTTCCTGCCGCCGCAGCTCGTGCCCAGGGTTGATCAGGGACTCGTTTTCGACGAAGGATGGACGCCGGAGCAACATCGCCGGTGGCGCATCGAGCTGGGTGGAAGCAATGGTTGCCGCCTGCAAATCGTACCGCGAACTATCGTCCGACGCCCCCTGGTGGCCTTGCTACACGAAACCCGTACTTACGATTGTTCGCTGCGCGGCCTGGAAGTAACCGTACAATGGCGTTTGCAAGCCCATAACGAACCTTTACGGGAAGTTACGGCGCTCCTGGATGCCGGTTTGCATCCGGTTGCTGCACGGCTCGGCGAAGACCTGGTCTCCTGGTCGGCGGCAGGCGAGGAAAATGGTCGGCGCCGCATAAAGCTGCTCTTGCCTGAGCCGGTTCGTGATGTAGAACGAGTATTGCGATTGACGGCCTTCGGACCCCTGCGACTCGATGTGCCGTGGCGATTGCCGGGCATCCGACCGGAAGGGCTTTTTTGGCAGGAAGGCGTACTCCGGCTCTTTACGAACGAGCCGCTTCTGCTGCGGCAAATTGCGCCCCGCCAATGCTGCCAGACGGAAGTCGGCGTTCTTTCGCCGCCGCGCGTCGGTCGGACGGCGCGATTCCTCTGCTATGACGCTGATGCCACCGTGGAGGTGCTTCTTTCCCGGTCTGTGAAAAACGGCGCGCTGCCGACGGACCGCGTGCCATCCTCTTCCCAGCCGGCATCAAACGAGAACAGCGGCACCGAGCAACCTCCCCCACCGGAAACCGCTTGGGCGTGGAGCTTACAGACCGAGTGCCTTCCGCAAGAGGACGGCCGCGTGCGGTATTTGTGCGAGTATCAGTTGCACGTCGGCGACCGGCAATGGTTGTGCTTGCGCCTGCCGCCGAAAACCATGCCGGATCAAATAGCCGGCGTATGGCTGGATGGTCAGCCTACCGTCTGGCGGGCAAGTGAAACTGGAAAGGAACTCCAGGTAAAACTGGTGCCATCCGGCACCCTTGCCCGACTTTCTGTGGAATGGAGAAGCGTGGTTTCGCCGCTGAGGGCATTTGGACGGGTGGAAGTTCTCGCCCCTGAACCGGATGTGCCGGTTTTTTCGCGCCGCTGTTATCTCCGTTTGCCGCCGGCTTATATTTCCTTAAGCGATCGCCGCAGAAGAAACCTCTTTCTCGGCAAGACCGAATTTGCAAGCTGCGAATCCCTCCTGCTCGAGCTTGGCCCTCACGGTTCGGCGACGCTATATGTGGTTCGTAAGACCAGCCTATACGTCCTGGCAGGGCTGATTTTTTTGGCCATGGCCGTCGTTGCTCGCACAGGCTTCTCCGGCCGTCGTCGGCAAAGCACGACCGCCAGTGAACGAGCGTCGCTTCTCAAGGCGGCAGTATGGCTCATCGTCCTTTCGGCTCTCGCATGGTTTTTGCCGGAAGCTTTGCTGGTGCTTGTCTTGAGCGCGATTTGCGGCATCCTCGCCGGCCTTATTTGGCGTTGGCTTCATCTTGCCTTGAATCCTTCGGGTGCCGTGCTCACTAGCGGGGTGCTGCTTTCCGTATGTCTAACCTTCAGCGAGCCGGCCTCGGCAGCCGTCATAAGCTCAAAGCCTTTTAATTTAGCGACGCTGTTTCGTTCTTCCTCCGGCTTGCCTGCGCCCTATCGTGTGCTGGTGCCGATTGACGCCGAGCGCAAAATAGCGGGCAATAAAATCTATTTGCCGGAAGCCTTTTACAAGGAGCTGTTCCGCCCACGTGCTCAGAGCAACATGGTTGCTCCCTGGCTGATCACGGCAGCCGCATACCAGGGCGAGTTAGTACGGGATACGAACACCGGCCTGCTAAACATCAGTCACTTACGAGCGAAATATAAGCTGCTGGTGCTGGAACAAAACACGCCCCTCAAGCTGCCGTTTGGGAAGGACGGCCCAAGCGGATTGATGTCTGCCGTTCTGGATGGACGAGCCGTGGAGCCGCTACGGGAGGCCGACGCACTGTTGCTCGGTGTTGCAGACGCCGGCGAACATCTCCTCGAGCTTTGTTGGCAGCCGCGGGTTCGGCGCAACGAGAACTTTGCGAGTATGGAGTTGAATGTTCCGCCGGTACATGCGGCACGACTTGAACTGTCGTTGCCGAGCGAAGCGCCGGCGGTAGAAGTGCCTTCCGCCTTCGGCGGCTTGAATGTGGAAGCGTTGGCCGGGCGACTCACGGCCGAACTTGGCCCCACTGACCGGCTTGTTGTTCGTTGGCCGGTGCGTTCGTCCGGCCTGGAGACCGGCGAGCTGGAAGTCGAACAATTGACCTGGCTGAAGCTCCGGCCCGGCTCCGTGGCTCTCGAGGTAAAGTTTAAGCTCAGTGTTGTCTCAGGCACAATCAATCGGCTTCGTCTGGCTCTGGACCCGCGCTTGCGCTTATTGCCGCTGAAAGGCGATAACCCGCCGACGGTCCATGTTGATTCGGAGTCAGGGCAGGCGCGCGTGCTCGTGTTTCAATGGCCTCAGCCTATTGCGCATCAGACGGTATTGGAAGCCACGCTGCTGCTAAGTGGGACGAGCGGCATAGGCAAGCTTCGTCCGCCGCGAATCGAGGTGCTCGATGGGCACACGAAAACCCATCTTTTGGCCGTCAGTGTGGATTCAGCGCTGGAATGTGAACAGCAACCGGCAGCCAACCCGACCGAGACAATCGAAAACTTCCTCCGCGCATGGGGGCCGACGAACGACGTGCCGCAATCCACCTATCGTATGCGAACCGATTTGCCGGCGATGTTGTTTTCCTGTCGTCCACGTCAGCCCCAAGCCGTAGCGGAACAAACGCTCGACTTGTACTTCGAGCGGCAGCGAATTAGCTTTCGGTTTCATGTGGACGTATCCCTGGTCTCCGGCTATCTGTTTCATTATGTCGTCAGTGCGCCGCAGGCGTTGCACCTGGAAAAAGCCTCCGTACAAGAGGAGCAAATCGAGCGGCTCAGCTATTGGGCGCGCGATGAGCAGGGCCGCCTCACGCTTTTTCTCACCGGTCCGGCTTCCGGCAGGCAGCAGATCGAGCTGACCGGCAGTCTGCCCATTGACGGAAATGAAAAACAGCCACTGCCTACCATCAGCTTGTTAGGTTGTGAGATTCGGTCGGCGGTGGTGCGCATCTTTCGTCGGTCCGGGGTATCGCTCAAGCTTGTCGATACGGCAAACTGCCACGAAATTTCCCCTTCGGCTACTCTCCCGCAAGCAAATCCCGCCTGGGGGTCGGCGGCATACGTCTTCGACTGCACCAACAGAGAACGTCTGCCGAAAATCCTGGTTGATTCGGCCGGCAAATCGTCGGCAGTAGTGCACTCTGTCCAGACCTTGGTTGCATGGCAAGCCGATAAACTTCTGCGCGGAATTACGGTCCTGGACTTTACGCCTGACAAAAAGGAAAACTACGTTCTGCTCATGCCGCCAGGCAGCCGACCAGTCCGGGTAACAATCAATGGGGTCCCGATAGCCATAAAACAACTTTCCGAGAATATTTGGCGGTTGCCGAAAGTCCAGGCCGAAGAGCCGCAGAAGCTGATAGTTGTGTTTTACGGCGTTTTGCCGGCTGGGAAACTTGCCGAAAAAGTCCGCCTTGATACTCCGTGTTTGGCCGTGCTTCGTACTCAGCAGGAGACAGAAATCTCTTCCGACAAGCAAACATCCCTTTCGCCGGCTATTCGCTGGGAAGTCTGCCAGAATGAATCCACCCAATGGTTTCTCCAACCACCGTTAGGCTATCGGATCGAGGCATGTGAAGATGGGGAAAACACCTTCGTCCAGGAAAGGCTGACTGCTTCGGCGAAACTACCAGGTGAATTGAAACCATTTACCGGCGATTGCCCGCTGATAGAGCTAAAAACCCCGGGCACCGTCGTTTTCTTACTTATTACCAGCCCCACACTTACAGCCGGAATCCTTGCCCGATGGTTGCTCACACTCATTGCAGTCGTAGGTCTCTGCGGAATAGGAATACGTGGGCTGTGGGTAAGGAAGAAAGATGCGCAGAAGGCGCAAAAAAACTAAGCAAGACAAAGCCCTTTCATCCAACAGACTTTCTGAATCTCGCACACCGGTTGAACCATTTAGCCAGGGCTACTTTTCCCGCCAGTTCGTATTGGTGAATGACGCTGCTTTTGGTAAGGTATGAACCCTGTTGGCAAGGTGTTCCAAAGCTGTTTCTCATTGGGGGGCAAACCATTAGGAAACCATCACGCAGCCAGGCAGCCTAAACCAATTGCCTATTCCAGGCCGACACGGAAGGAGGCCGATATGCAAGTCGAACAAGAACAGGAAGTGCGGGCGCAAATCCGCTGGATGATCCGCCGCGATATGCCGGAAGTCCTGGCCATCGAAACCGCCAATTTCGAATTCCCCTGGTCCGAAGAAGATTTTCTCCAATGCTTACGCCGCCGAAATTGCATCGGCATGGTGGCCGAACGCGATGGCCGCATCGTGGGCTTCATGATTTACGAGTTGCAAAAATCACGCATCCACTTGTTAAATCTCTCCGTAGCCGCCGAGCATCAGCGACATGGCATCGGCCGGCAAATGCTCAACAAGCTGATCTCCAAGCTTTCCGCCCAACGTCGCAACCGCATCGTGCTGGCGGTGCGCGAAACCAACCTTGCTGCGCAATTGTTTTTCCGCGCGAACGGCTTTAGGGCCGTCTCCATCTTGCACGGCTTCTACGATAATACGCCGGAGGACGCCTATGTAATGCAATATCGCTACCTCCCGGAACGTCATGCTGCCCTCGAGGATGCCGCCCGCACGCGGCGCATGGCAGGCTGACTGAACGCAGCCGCAACGGCCGGAGAGATGTAAAACCGAGAGAGTCAACCCCGGCTGTCTTTCAGGCTGATTGCACGGACGTTTAGCGTGGGCAGTTCTGCCACGACTATCATCGGCCGGCCGGTTCGTGCAACGGCGCCGGAATTCAGAATCAATGTGCGGCCCTGGCGAGAGGTCGAATAGTCATGTGTATGGCCGTGGCAAACCAAGTCCCACGCGCCCGAGGAAATAGTTTGGTGTAATAATGCCCCATCATGGCCATGAAGAAAAGCCACTCGGCAGCCGGCAAGCTCCAGAGCGCCGAGGCGTTCGTGCAACGTATGTTCCGGCGCAATCAGCGCCTCGCGGAGCCGTTGTGGATCGTCCATGTTGCCCAGGGCGAAATGCACCTGGCGGCCTTTTAGCAGCGGAATGATCTCCGGCCCTACGTCCCCGCAATGAATAATCAGCGACACGCCGACCTCATCCAGCAAGCGAACCGCTTCTGCCGTGGCGGGAACGTCGCCGTGGGTATCGCTCATCACGCCGAGCTTCATGGCCTATTCCTCCAAGATCGTGTTTTCAAGCGTTACAATGGTGTTAAGAAGGGAGTATGAGCGCTCATTGTGTAAGGGTTCTGGAATATGTTTTCCTCCGAAACAGCAGACCTTTTCGGGTTGGGGGTGTTGCTAGGACTGGCGTTGTTGCTGAGTGCCTGGCTGGTATGGCAGCTTTGGCGTTCGCCGCTCTCTCCTCTCCGCACCTTGCTGTATGCGCTGAACTACATTATAGCACGGGTGCTTTGGCGGGCGGAAATCGTAGGACGCTTTCCCATTGCGGCAAACCAGGGCGCGGTCATCGTGAGCAATCATCGTTGCCCTTTGGACCCTTCATTCATCGCTTTGCTGAATAAGCGGGTAGTGTATTGGATGGTCGCCCGCGAATACTGCGAATATCCGCCTTTCCGTAAACTCCTGCAACTTTGCGGCGCCATTCCCGTCAACCGCTGGGGCAACGATCCCGCCGCCACAAAAGCAGCCATTCGTCTGGCGGAAGCAGGCGAACTGGTAGGTATCTTTCCCGAAGGGCGCATCAACACCAGCGAACGGTTGCTCCTTCCGGGCCGGCCTGGCGCGGCGCTGATTGCCCTCAAGGCGCGCGTGCCCATTGTGCCTTGCTACATTCACGGCGCGCCGTACGATGGGACGACGCTGGGCTGCCTGCTCATGCCTGCTCATGTAACGCTGAAAATCGGCCACCCTATTGATGTTACGCCCTATTTACATCCGGCCGATGAGCGCGAAGCGTTGGAAAAGCTCACCCGCCGCCTGCTGACGGAAATCGCCCTCCTGGCAGGCGAGAAGCATTACCGACCGGAGCTGATCGGCCGTTTCAACAAAAACGCCGCCCGCTCCAATAGCAATGGCTGAAATCCGGACCGGCCCGCCTCTCTGCCTTGCTATTCCTTCACACGTTCCAGGTATTCGCCGGTGCGGGTGTCGATTTTAATCAAGTCGCCGACGTTCACGAAGGCAGGGCAAAGGAACTCCGCACCGGTTTCGACCTTGCAGGGCTTGGTTACGTTCGTGGCCGTGTTGCCCCGCACACCCGGCTCGCAATACTCCACCTTAAGCACGACATGGTTCGGCGGCGTCATGCTGATCGGTTGGCGGTTGTAGAGGATGATGGTGCAGAGCATCCCTTCCTTGAGATATTTCCAGGCTTCATCTACTTGCTCGGCCGTGAGATCGTATTGCTCGTAGGTCTCGTTGTCCATGAAAATAAAATGGTCCTGCTGTCGGTAGAGGAATTGGGCTTGGACTTCGTCGATTTCGGCGGCCTCGATGCTGTCGCCGCTTTTGTAAGTGCGGTCGATGACCGTGCCGCGCAGCAAGTTTCGCAGCTTGCATTTGTAAAGCGCCTGGCCTTTGCCGGGTTTGACGAAGTTGCACTCGATCATGATGTAGGGATCGCCGTCCAACTGGACCTTCAAACCTTTACGGAATTCACTGGTGTTGTAGCTGGGCACGTTTTTTACTCCCCATTTCGCTGTACGGGAAGAACATGTTAAGATTGGAAATGATGACCGGTTATACTATCAACAATCGTGCTTGCAAACCACCCCCCACAGCCGAAGACTGGCAAACGGCGCTCAGCACATCGGTCCGCGATGTTCACGAGCTTTGCCGTTTGTTAGACCTGCCGGCGCACGTGGCAGCCGAAGCGGCCTCAGCGGCGGTAAGCTTTCCTCTGCTGACGCCCCGGTGTTTCCTGGCCCGCATAAAGCCCGGCGATCCGCACGATCCGTTGTTGCTTCAGGTGTTGCCTCGCGCGGCGGAAAGCACGGCTGAAGGCGACGGGTGCGACCCTTTAGGCGAAGCCGACGCCGTGCGTGGGCCGGGACTGCTGGCCAAATACCAGGGCCGTATATTGATCTTAGCCACTGCCGCCTGTCCCGTCCACTGCCGCTTTTGCTTTCGCCGCCATTTTACCGGACAAGCACTGCCGGAACAGGCCGAAGCCGTCAATGATTTCTTGGACGCCATTGCCGCCGACCAGACGATTCACGAAGTCATCCTCAGCGGCGGCGACCCGCTGATGCTCCACGACGAGGCCCTGGAAAACCTTTGCCGGCGGCTGGACCGCGTCGGGCATCTGCGGCGATTACGGATTCATACGCGGATGCCGATCGTCATCCCGCAACGGGTTACGCCGGATTTGCTCGACATCCTCATCGCCGGTCGTTTGACGCCGATTGTCGTGTTGCATGTGAACCATCCGGCGGAACTGAATGTCGAAGTGGAGCATGCGCTGGCCCAATTTAACGCCGCCGGCATACCGCTCCTGAGTCAAACGGTGCTTCTTCGGGGCGTGAACGATCGAGGCGAAGTGCTGCTGGAATTGTTTGAACGGTTGACCTCACTGCGTGTCATTCCCTACTACCTGCACCAAGTGGACGCCGTCGCCGGGGCGGCGCATTTCGCTGTTCCCATCGCGGAAGGCTTGAAGCTCATGGCTTGGCTGCGGCGGCGACTTCCAGGCTACGCCGTGCCGCGATATGTACGTGAACTTCGCGGCGCGCCGGCAAAGCTGATTCTGGCTTAAAGTTTCGCTCGGCTTGGTCGCCATCGGCCTGCATTCAGCCCATCGCTGATCAAGGGGTTGCGGGAAGATATTTTTGCCAGCCTACCGGCTGAGTCCAGGCTTGCTCAACTTGAACGCACGTCGGCGGCGCGTTGGCGATGGCTCTATTGCTGCGAATGACGGCGCGCACGTAAAGCTCCTCGCCTGTAAGCCGATACACCGCCGAAACGCCTTCAACTTTGGCCAGCACTTTGCCCACTTCTGGCGAATAGCGTATCACAGGCGCCGGCGGCTGCTCTTTATTTGCGGGGGAGGGTCGGCCGTTGCTTGTTTCCGCAGGTTTATTTTCCGGCGGCGGGGAGGGATGGTTTTCCAGCCGAATCGGCGCCCCTTGAAGCGTGCCGACAAACTCTATGGTATAGTGCACCCCAGGTTCGGCCTTAACCGCCACGCGCAATTCGCCTTTTTTCTCGTCGAACTCCATGCTTTCCAGCACCACGCCGGTCGAAGCATAGAACTCGCCGCGATTCATAGCCTCGATAAGCGCTTCCGGCGAAAGCTGCGCGGCGCGAACGACAACCCATGCACTACCTAGATTTGTCGGACGAGGATGATAAACATGCGCATCATCCGAACCGATGCCGTACAATGGATGGGTCTTTAATTCCGTCAGACGGATTGCATTGGCCGCATCCCAGAGTTTTTCTACGCTGGGATGCGTCTCGTCGCCATGATGGTTGACATCATCGCCGGCGTTGCAGACCTCAAAAAATCGCAATTCGCGCACCGCCGCCAGGTCTTCGGCCGAGATACTGTAATGCCAGTTAGGATGATTCAAATGGACAAGTATAGGGCGATTGAGCCGCAGGGCCTGCTCATTCGCCGCCAGCAGGTTGCGCACAATCGTCTCTTGCACCGAAGCGCCGTGTTGGGGCCGAATCACCTCGGCAAGATTAAAGGCGTTCAAATGCACGTCCGCGGAATGGCATTTATCCGAGATTTCTTCGCCCTGTACGAGCAGAAAGCGGTTCGGCTCGGCCAGCTTCCGCGCGACTTCGGCAAAAGTTTTCAAGCGGACCTCGCGTTTTTCGCCTTCGCCGCGCAGCTCCACCCAGTCGGCCCCGAACCGCTTTAGGTAGCGTTCCACGGCCTCCGGCGGCACTTGCCGCTTTTCCCGGCCGATCAGCAGCCACCGTTCGCCTTCCATCAATACATCGTGATCGGAAAGGGCGAGAAAATCATAACCATGCGATTTATACCAGTCGGCGACCATTTCGGGGAACTCGACGCCGTCGCTCCAGAAGGAATGGCAATGCGTATTGCCCTTGAACCAGCGTGCAGCCTCCGCGCCGTACACTGCGGCCACCGGCAGGAAACACCACAAACAAACAAAAACCGATACGAGGTAAGCAACGGCACGATTGTTTTTCATCTTAGGCAGGACCTCCGAAGTTGGAAAAAAACAGAATGGCAACAAACCTTCACCGGCAGTTTACCAGCCCGCCAACTGCCTGACAACACGCAGGCCGGTTTTCTAAAACCGACGGCTGTGAGACAGGCGATGCTCAGCGCGCTAATTGTCTGCGGGGACTTCCGCCGGTTTCTCTGAAGGTTTCTTCTGGGCGGAAATATCCACGTAGGCGTACTTGCCGCCGGTCTGACGCGCCAGCACGGCCAGAAAACTTTCGCCCTCCGGCTGGGGACAGACGCCGAACTCCACGGCATGGATTATCACGCCTGCCGCACGCTCCCGAAGTTTTTCCAATTGTCGGTGGTTAAGCGGCGGGTCGCCGGCGTCGCTCAAGAGGAAAATGACATCTGGGCGGAGCCGCAAGGCGAGGCGGACGGCGTCCTCGTGATTGGTTCCGCCCTGCGGCGCGATGCCTTCGAGCGCTTCAGCCGCGCGACGCTTATTTTCTTCCGTGGCAAACACCGGACGGCCGACCGTGCCGGTGAGATTCAACACGCGCGGCTGTTCATTGTAGCAAACGATTTGGAATTGATGCACACTATCGAGCGGCTTGAGGCTGTTAAGGATCTCGGCTTTGACCGCCTGCAACGTATTATGTTCGGCCATGCTGCCGGAGCGATCGAAGACATATACGAACTTATAGCCTTCGCCGACGAGGCCGAAGCAGGAAGTGCGGGCTTTTCCGCCTTCACGTGGAGCGTAGGAAAACCCCAGACCTTCGAGTGCTTCGGGCGGTGGTTTTTGTTCTTTCGTTTGTTCTTCCATTTGTTCTTTCGGCGGCGGCTCCGTGCGGCCTGCGGTCCGGCAAAAAACCGCCGCCAGCAGCATCGCACCAACCAGCCCCCAACCGAAACAGGCGTTGTAGCGGCCGCGCCAAAGCTTTGTCAAACCCATTCGGCGAAAGGTGTTGTTCATGGCTTCGATCCTTTTTGCTGCGGCGTCACCGCTGGTGAGCGCTCCTCTTGCAAGCGTTGCGCTTTTTCCAGAAGCTGCTTGTATTGAGCGACCGCGTCGGGGCCGCTTAATTGCGGATAGAGCACAAGCGTTGCCTTCAGGACTTGTTCGGCCTGACGTGCGCGTTCTTTAGCCGTCGCCGCGTCCCTGCTCCGTTCAGCCTCGCGGACCAGGCATTCGGCGGAGTGAAAGACGGCTTCAAAGTATTCCGGCGGTTTCGGCCTCAAGTTTTGCAGCTTGCCGCGAAGCATAAGCCAATGATTCAGTACGTCGGCTGCTTTAGCGGGTTCAACTTCCGCCCAGGCCTGAAGAATGCGGCCTTTCTCCATTTGTGGCTCCAGGGCGAGCGGGTTTGCCTTGATCAGCCGTTCCACTTGCTCTGCGGCTTCGGCATACTTGCCTTGCTTGCGCAATAGGCCGATAAGCTGTGCCCGCGTGCGCGTAACCAGTTGCGGCGAAACGTCGGCACGGCTTTCCGCAAGCTGCAACAGGCGTTGATACTGCTGGGCGGCCTCGGCGGATTTGCCGACTGCGTTCAGACAATCGGCGACAAACACCACACCTGGCGGCGACAACTCCTTTCTCTCAGCCAGGCGGAGCAGAAAGTCGGCCAGGCGCTTTTCGACTTCTTGCAATCGTGTTTGAGTAGTTTGCGAAGCGTGGTCCCGGGAAGCATTTTTCGGCTCAGCAATTTCGGTAAGAGCTTGTCTGCGCTTTGCATCGAGCAGTTTGGCGCATTCGATCAAAACGGCGTTTACCCCGGCTTCATCCCGCCCGACAGCCAGGAGAGTATTTGCCGCGGCGGCAGCTTCGTCGATTTGCCCCACCAAGCAGAACGTTCGCACCGCCCCGAGAAACATGCGCAACATGCCGGCGTTCAGCTTGGGCGGCACCTCGGTCTTTAGGGACTTCAGCAACTCTCGATAGAGGCGCGCAGCCTGGTCCTGTTCGTTCCCTTCGACATAGAGTTCGGCCAGGAGGAGCATGGCATCGAAGCGATACGCCGGGGACAGGGCGGTGGATTCGCTTTCGGAAGATAAGGCCTTTTGCAACCGCTCAATTGCCGCACGGCGATCGGCTTCCAATTGCTGAGAATCACGCTTTTCCGCCGGTTCGCCCTTCTCCAATAAGTAAAGCCGCGCATAACTTTGAGCGGCCAGATACATCGCCGTAGGGTAGCGCTCGGAAGTAGGTCGGATGCGTTCCAGAGTCGCGGCGGTTTCGCGGTATCGGCCGGCGAAGAGCAGTGCTTGCGCGCAGGCCAGTCGAGCTTCGTCAGCCTCGGGCCGGTCGGGCCAATGCGTTTCCACCAGTTCGGCTGCCTGGAGCACTTGTTGCAAGGCCGCCGGCTTTTGGTCTTTTTTTGCCGCACCGTAGAGCTGAAGCGCGGCTGCCACGGCGAGCGACGCCGCCTGAGCCGCAACCTGACTTTGCCGGCGCACGGTTTTTTTCCGGGAGTCGGCGAAAATAATTTCTTCCGTGCCGGCAAGGCATTCCCTAAACTTGCCCTGGTTAAAAAGTCCTCTAACGAGCATCAATTTCGCGTTGGCCAGGGCTTCTTGAATGGCCTCGAGACGCGCTTCGCCGACGCCTTTAGTTTGCTCGGCCAGGTGCAGTGCTTTTTGATAGGCGTTACAAGCCTCCGCCCAGCGGCCGGAAAGCGCCGCGGCATCGGCGAGCGAGAGCACTTCATCCAGGGTAGCGGTATCATCGGCGTTTCTGCCCAGTGCGGCCAGGAGTTCGCGTCGCAGGAGGATGGCTTCATGTTGAAAGGCGCTGCGATTCTTTGCGGCTTCGCTTGCCAACTGCAAGGCTTCGGTAAGCCGTTTGTTTTTTTCCGCTCCCGCAAGCCCGCCGGCTTGGGTTTGCAGTGCCCTGGCCGCCTCCAGCGTAATGCCTTGATAGCCATCGGTTTTTCGCAGACGGCGGAATTGTTTGAGCCAGGCTTCGGCTTCGGCAAGAAACTTGTCCGGCTTCTGTTTGGCGAGGAGCGAGAGGCGGAAATATTCGACTTGAGCGAACAGCGGTTCGAGTTCGGTGTTTGCGCCGTGTTGATTGGGTTCTGGAGCGGCAGCGAGAACTTCTTCATAAATGTCCATGGCAAGCTGAAGATCGCCCATCTCTTCGGCAACTTTACCGTGCCAGAGGTGGGCGTAGAGGCCGGCGACACTCAAGCCACTGCTTTGTCGGTCGCGTTGAAAAACTTCGTCGAAAGCCACCGCTGCGCGCCGCAACAGTTCTTCGCGCTTCGGCTGGTCGGCTTTGTCGTAGGTTTGAGCGAGGTGATAATCCAGCAGCGCAAGACGCAAGCGCGTTTCTTGCAGTGCAGCTTCCAGGGCGGCGCGGGCATCGGCCTCGGCGCCAGGCGGTTCGCGGCCGGAAGACTTCCCCGCCTGGGGCGCCTCGGCTAATCGTCGCTGAAGCCGTGTTTGGACCTGCTCCATTTGGTTGCGCGCCTGGGAAAGATATTCGCGGGCTTCGGCATAGAGGGCGGCGCGACTTTGTGCGTCGTCGGAAACAAGTTTGGCCGACCGGATGCGGTGCAAGGCTTCGTTTACCAGCAATTCGGCCAATTCGTTTGCGGCCGCAGAAGCGTCGGGATGCTCCGGGTGCTCGCGGAGATACTTTTCCAGATGGTTCCGAGCTTGTTGCACCAGGCGATCATAATTCTCCGCATCCACAGCAGCCGCCGACAACAAACTGCGACCCATTTCCAGGTCCCACACCTGCGCGATGTCGCTCGGCGGCTGCGGCCGGGCTGCCAGGAGTTTCAAGTACTCCACAGCCATGTCGCCGTAGCCGTTCTCTCGCAATGCCTGAAGAAATTTTCGTGGGCATTCGTCGGCCACGGACGCGAGCGTCACCAAGCAAAAAAGCATACCCGTCAAAATGCTTGTGAAGGGCTTAAAAAACTGCATCATGCGACATTCGTTCCTGGATTATGGTCGGTGCAAACGTCCCAAAAGCCTCTGCTGAATTTTACCACGCCTGTCATGGCCGGCGAAGTCAATTTGCGGCAGGGCCTTGTCGGTTTAACTCCTGGAGCAAGCTCTCGGCTGCCGTTTCTCCGCAATGAATACAATCCGGCAAACCGATGCCGTGGTAGGCGTTTCCGGCCAAGCGCAAAGCGCCCAGGGCTGCGGCGCGGGCTTCAATGTTTGCGACCAGCCCTAGATGGCCGACGTGGTATTGCGGCATCTTCGCCGGCCAGCGCGCGATGTTCCAGTAGCACGGCGGCCCCTTAATCCCCAACAAGCGGCCCAATTCCGCCTGCACCAGGGCGAGCAATGGGGCGTCGTCGAGTTGTAAGAGGTCTGCCTGACGCGCCCCGCCGACGAACGCTCGTAACAGCTCCTTGTTCACCGGCGCGCGATGCGGATATTTGCGACTGCTGAAGCTACATGCCAGCAGTGGACTCCGTTCCATCGCCGGCACCACTACGCCCATCCCGTCGAGCGGATGGGCGATCTGCCGCCGGTCGTAGCCCAACGAAATCACCGCCGAACCGGAATACTCGATGCCGGCCAAAGCCGCGGCCAATTGGGCGTCCAACGGTCGAAGCAGCTCGGCCGCAACATAAGCCGGCACCGCCATAATGACTCCGTCGAACACGTCCACCGCAGGAGCTTTTTTATCTGAAGCAAGGGGTTTTTGCCAGGCGGCAACCGTCTGCACCTGCCAGCGGGATCCGCAACGACTCAAGCCTATGATTGCGGTATTCAGCAGTACGCTATTTTTCGGCAAGCTGTCGGCCAGTGCAACCACCAGGCTGGAAAGCCCCGCCCGCAAGGTTACGAACATGCTGTATCGGGCGCCGCTTTCTCCGGCTGTGTACGGTGCATGAGCAGCCTTCATGCGCCGCCGCAGGGCACGAATCACGCTCCCGTACGTAAGCTCCATTTCGCGGAAGCGGAGCAAAGTAGCCGAAACGCTCAGACGCTCCAGGTCGGCGGCATAGACTGCACCGGCCAACGGTTCGACCAGTCGCTGAAAGACCTCGTTGCCAAGCCGCCGGCGCACAAACGCCGCCAGGCTCTCATCCGCTTCGTCTAAACGTGGGGGGATGAAGTATTCGCAGGCCGCCCGCAGCTTCCCCCAGGGACTCAGCAGCGGCGTCAGGGCCAATGGCCAGAGGCGGGTAGGGGCAAGCATGAGGAAACCGTCGGGCAAAGGGTGCATCCGACCGCGACGAACGACAAACGTTCGCCGGCATGTGGGGTTGGTTTGCAGGATTTGCTCGCCAAGCCACAGCCGCCGACAAAGTTCCAGCCCCCAGGGCTGGGCGGTAAGAAAGTTGTCGGCACTCAGCTCAACCTGGAAGCCTTCTTCGTGCAAAGTAGTGATGACGCCGCCTAAGCGCGGCCCGGCCTCGAAAAGTTTCACTTCCAGCCACGGGTCAAGCTCCAACAGCCGATGCGCCGCCGCCAGACCGGCAATGCCGCCGCCGATAACCGCTACCCTTCGCGTCCCGGAATGATGCTCTTCCATGCTTCTGATTGTACCGGCTTGCTGCGCCGACGACTACAAAGCCGAAAGCCAATGCGTTTCGTATGTTGGCCGAGAGTTTTACTTTGCCGCCAGGTGGGCTGTTCAGCCGGAGGCGGTTCCAGTATAATCTTTTAGAAGCGTTGAGGATTGCTCCAGGGCAGTGGCCCTTCGGGGGGCATCAGCCGGCGGCTGAGACCGGCAAGAGGAACGGCCCTGTGGCCCTTAACTCCGCTTTCGTGCGGGGCGTAGCTCAGCCTGGCTTAGAGCGCTTGGTTCGGGACCAAGAGGTCGCTGGTTCAAATCCAGTCGCCCCGACTTCGCTGGCTGAATCTATGATGCATTGCACGCAGGAGGGCTTTCCAGCAAGAAACTCTTCGCAATTCTTCTCTGCACGATGGTTGGGCAGCGACGGAGAACAAAGAACCATCGGGCCAAGCATCGTTTCTATGAATGCCGTGGGGAGCGTTCCGGCGGGAGGGTGTTTGCTACCGAACCTGAAAGTTTACCGGTGAGCCATTAGTAGGTTTGTTGGAGTCTTCTGGTTGGTGGTGGTAGTATTTTAGAGATGAAGCTCCGACTTGAGAGCCACGAACAAAATAAACCTATCAGCCATTTGTAGCAGAACAGCCGGCCCAGCAGGAGGACCGTCAACTGCCGCCGACGGTGGTTTCACCGTTGCCTGGTTTAAATTTCCGTCTTTTTTTCGTAAAGATCAGGTAAATAGCCCTGCCGCATACGAATTTTTGTACCGTGATTGTGATGGGTTCGGGCGTCAAAGTCCACTAAAATTTTCCCCTCTTCTACTGCCGTGATGAACTTATCTAGGGAAAGATTTTCCAACATAAAAATTTCTTGATAGTGATAGTACTCTTTCCCGCCCTCTCTTCTCACGAGGGCCTTGACATAAAAACAGTTATGCAACTTGCCGGCAACCAGATGAAACAAATCTTCAAATCCCCAGTATGGTTGTGGGTTCAACTCACCTAGGCCGACGCGGGCTTTAACCTCTTGAAGCCACTCTTTATGTCGCGGATGAACGGCACGCGCGCAGAAGGAAACCGCAATCCGACGCCCCCTTCTGTCCACAAAAAGCCCGAAACCTCTGTCTGTTCTGCTAAGAGCATTAATGGTTTATCGAAAGCTCATTTCATTCACCGGATGTTTTACGCCGGCTTCCTGATGCTTCCATCCATATTTCGGCAACAACATGCAGGAAACAAGCTTTAAGGATCGCGGTGATGGCTCAGTGTGAAGAAGGATAGTAAGCGATGACGTTCCGGCACGCTGAGCTTTAAGCTCCCACTCTGTTGCGTTGGGTATGGGCAAATTGTTCTCAACAATACCCAGCAAGTCCTCCAATGTATTTCCTACACCTCCGGCGTTGCTCGGGCGAGCATTCGGCACCCAGCCCATGTTCCGAACTTCTATAAGCCGGCGGATAAAATCTTCTTTGGAAATTATGTTCATAGCAGCGTCGTTCTGAAAAACATGAGAAGTGTTGCTTGTGTTATCGTAGTCACTCCGGCCGCCAAAAATCAAGGAGATACTCGAACGTCACGCCCATCGTAATATAATTGCTCGGCCAACCGAAGATGCCGATGCGATTAACGACATTGGTGCGGTCCCAAATAATGACGTTTCGCAGCTCATAGCCCCGGCTTCGAAGCTCCTGGATAAGGGCCACATGTATCGTAATACGTTGATCTTCCCACCACATGTCGGGAACATTGATTACGCAATGACCCTTTCGCTTCAGCTTTGTCAGGAGGGATTCGTAGATATCTCCCATTTGCTTAGTGTATGTTTCCAGTTGAAGAACGCCTAAGTCTCGTGGGTCCTGACTATATTGCTCGATTTTTAGATACTGTTCGTTCTTCCTTTCCGTGCCACGACGGCTCTTGTTCTTGCGTTTTCGATTCAGCAGATTGGCATAAGGCGGCGACGTAAACAGAAGGGAGATCGTATCATTGTAGAAATACTTATATGCGTTTCGGGCATCATCACAAATTGCTAGTTGTTTACAAGTATTGAAGATATTCCTTTGTTGCAAGCGAGAATAACAAAGGTCAATATATTTTTGCTGCAAATCGAAACCGACGGCATTACGGCAATGGTCTTGAGCGGCAACTAAAGTTGTGCCGGAACCGACGAATGGGTCCACCACTAGTTCGCCCGCGTGGGTAAAGAGCTTTATTACAGCACTTGCTAATGAAATAGGAAATGTTGCAGGGTGTACGGCTTTATCCCTTATGTCCCGTCCTTCGTATGCAAACTGCCAGATGCCGAGTTGATGTTTCACCCATTCCTTTGCAGTCAGGCAATTTAGATGCGTTGCCGGACAGTCGCATGTCCGCGTGTGACCAATATCTAGGGGCAAAGCCGTCGTGGCATCATGGGATTTTTTTGCATGTGATTTTCCATACACCGGAGGGTTCCTCGACTACCGAACGCATTACGCGGGAAACAACTCCCCTCAAGGCAAGAGATTACACTTACTTTATATCTTCTACACAATTGTTGGGCAAACTACAAGGAGGTTTGAGCAAGGCTTATCTCCTGTTTTTTGCATAAGGCGTGGGAAGCAGGACATTCCATAGAAATGTATGAAGTATCCAACGAATCGATCTTTTGTAAAAGCTGTTAAGCGGCAGGAGCATCACTTTTGTAAGCAGTGGGGCCCGGTTGAGCGAAGTGCGAGAAGCAGAAATCAGCCGCAGTGGTGTGAGGAGGCGATTTTCGCACCTTTGCCCAAAAGTTCCTGCTTTACCTGCTGAAAAAGTTCCGCGTTGAGCGGCCGTGTGGCATCTTCGATAAGCGCTGCCGTAAAACCCAACTCCAGCGCATCTCTCAGCGTGTAAGCGACGCAAATCTCCGCCGCCAACCCGCAAAAGTAAAGTTCCTTAGCCCCCTTTTCACGGAGATAGCCGGCCAGCCCGGTATGTTTTTTTCGCCTGTTGTCGAAGAAGCCGCTATAGCTGTCAATGTGCGGGTTCGTTCCTTTGCGAAAGATCGCTTCGACGGGCCGGAGATCGAGCTGTGGGTGGAACTCGGCGCCGAGGGTATTCTGCACACAGTGTGCAGGCCAGAGTATTTGCTGAATACCGTTCAAGTTGATCTCTTCGAACGGCTGCCGGCCCCGATGATTCGAAGCAAAACTGAGATGATCGGGCGGGTGCCAATCCTGAGTCGCCACCACCAGATCGAACCGGTTCAGCATGGCGTTAATCACCGGCACAATCTCGTCGCCGTGCGGCACGGCCAGCGCGCCGCCAGGCATAAAATCGTTCTGCACATCCACGATCACCAGCGTTTTCATGTTACTCGAACCGCCCGATGGGCTTCAACCAAACGGTCGCGTTCCTGTTTGAGCTGGGCGCTTAATCCCACTTTGTAGAGGTGCGGGTTAGTGAAACGTTTGTATTCCGGCGGAAGCTGGGCACAGCGGCGCTGCGCATAATCGGCGATCTCTGGGAGCGGTTTCGGGGCGGCGGTACGTTTGCCTTCTTTCATCACCAAATGCAGCAGCGGTTCTTTCTCGTACCCTGTAAGTCGCATGGATTTCAGCGGCTCCGAAGGATGGTACATTTGTTCGACATCCGACTCCTCGGCCAGAGCGATGACATCCGCACCCAAAAAATTACCATCGCCGTTCAACATGCGAAAAACCTGCTTGCGATAGGGGAGGCTGATTTTGACGGGGTTCTCGGAGAGCTTGAGTCGCGGCCTGTCGTTAGCAAAAGCAAGTTTGTACACGCCGTCCAAAGCGGCATCCGGCGGGCCGGTTACCAGCCGCGTGCCCACGCCGAAAATGTCAATCGGCGCGCCCTGTTCCAGCAGGCTGTCAATCACGTATTCATCGATCTGGTTTGAGGCCGCAATCTTTACATAGGGGAGTCCGGCTTCGTCGAGCATCCGTCGTGCCTGCTTTGCAAGATAGGCGAGGTCTCCGCTGTCAAGTCGGATGCCGAACAGCCGTTGCCCACGTTCGGCCATTTCCTTTCCGACCTGAATGGCATGGGGCAGGCCGCTGCGGAGCGTGTCATAGGTATCCACCAGTAAGACGCAGTGTTCCGGTCGGCAGGCGGCGAAATCGCGGAAGGCCGTCAGTTCGTCATCGTAGCGCTGCACAAAAGAATGGGCCATAGTGCCAGTGACAGGAATGCCGAAGTCGCGGCCGGCGCGGACGTTGCTTGTGCTTTCCACCCCGCCGATGACCGCTGCCCGACTGGCGTAGTAGCCGGCAGGTCCATGCGCGCGGCGCAGCCCGAAATCCACCAACTTCCGTGCGCCGGCGGCCCAGCGCATCCGGCTCGCCTTGGTGGTGATCAGCGTCTCGAAGTTCAAGATGTTCAGCACGAGCGTTTCGATTAGCTGGGCTTCGATTAACCGCCCCTCGACGGTCAGCACCGGACAAAGGGGAAAAACCACCTCGCCTTCGAGCGCGCTATAGATATTGCCCTGAAAACGGAAGCCCTCCAGATAGATTAAAAACTTGTCGCTATAGCCTTGCTTACGCAGATATTCAATGTCTTTCTCATCGAAGCGAAGTTTTTCGAGAACTTCCAGGAGATTCTCCAGGCCGGCGAAAACGGCATAGCCGGCCTGGAAGGGCAGGCTGCGGAAGAAATAGTCGAAAACGGCCTGCTCTTCTCCGTAGCCCTTCAGGAAATAAATCTCCGCCATTGCCAGTTCGTATTCATCGGTGTATGTGCCGGTAAAGTCGATCATTTTTCCATCCTTCCGGCAGAGAGATGCACCGCTTCGGCAAGCACCCTTTCATGCAGTCGGAGATCATCCTCGCCATAGAGCACAAACCGGATATGGCGGACCGTCTTCAACTGCGGCGCCTCTTGGAGAATCGTCTGAAAGGCTATCCTGGCGGCCTCTTCAACCGGATAGCCGAACGCACCGGTTGAAATAGCGGGAAAGGCAAGCGAACCGATTTTATGCTCTTCCGCCAGGCGCAGCGCGTTGCGATAGCAGGCAGCCAGCAGCTCTGCCGCCGGCTCATCCCTGCCGTAAACCGGCCCAAGGCAGTGAATGACGAATCGGTTAGGCAGATTGTGTCCGCCGGAGAGCACGGCCTGGCCGGGACGAATGGGCGCCAGCGAGCGGCATTCCGCCTCCAAGCCTGGCCCTGCGGCCCGGTGAATCGCTCCCGCCACTCCGCCGCCGGGCTTCAACTGGGCGTTGGCCGCATTGACGATCGCCTCCATATCCGGCTGGTGAGCGATGTTTCCTCGGACGCATTCGATAAAAATATCCTTAAAGCGTATCATTGTGCCGCCTCCGAAAAGAACTGTCATCCTGCACTTTGGATTTCACGGTATCAATCGAAAAACGTAACAGTAGTGAAATGCAGGCGCCGATGCTCGTCAGCAATAGTCTCCGCTGTTTTTGCCAGTTGATTGCAATGCTCATTTTATCGATCCAAAGAAGAGCATCCAAGAGAGCGAAAGAGCTTTGCCGGCGCTTTAGTCAGCAGCGGCGCTATTGATAAGCTTCAGGGTTGTTGGGCCAGACGGCCCCGGTGGTTTCATCGTATTGCCAACCGCCTAGCTTGCCGACTACGCCAGTGGGCCGTTCACCGTTTTTTTCGACCGGTACGACTGCTTTGCTGCCGTCGTAAGGATTCATCGGCGGCTCGAGCAAGTAGGGACCGAAAGGATAATCCGGTCCGGGAGGGCCAATCTCGCCCTGGGCATTAGTGGCGTTGGTCAATTGCGGCAAGGCATTGTTTACGATCTTCGGATACGTGTTAAGATGTTGTGCCCGATATATTTCAAGCTGGGTTTCGAGCACTGCCAAATTATGCTTAAGCGAGCTTTGCTTGGCGTCGTCGGCTACGTCCAAAAAGCGAGTAATCATCATCCCGGCCAGAATGGCCAAGATAATCACCACCAACAGGACTTCGATTAAGGTAAAGCCGGAGCTGTTTCGAGGCATGGCAAAGCACCAGGCAGACAAACGTCATTTCCCTACAAGTCTAGGCTAGAGTGCATAGCTTGAAGGGAGTAGAGAAGGGAAGACCGAATAATCGCTACAATCGGCGTTTCCGCCCGATTTTTGCCCTGGAGCCGAGGAAGGTAAACCCTCAAGAGCAAAGCTCCGCCAGGCGGTCGATCTCCGCTTTGGTTCGTTTTTCGGTAACGGCCACGAGAAGGCAATCGGCCAGATGGGGGTACCAGCGTTTTAGAGGCACTCCGGCAAAAATGTTTTCCCGCCGCGCTCGTTCTAGTAGCTCATCCACCGCCCGTCCACGCACACGCACGACAAACTCCTTGAACGAGGGCTGGTTGAAGGCCGGCGAGAGGTTGGGCAGAGCGGCGAGTCGGTCGGCGGCGTAGTGGGCTTTTTGCAAACACAATTCGGCCACAGTACGCATCCCTTTCGGCCCCATCAAAGCCAGATAAACCGTTGCTCGCAAGGCACACAAGCCTTGGTTGGTGCAGATGTTGCTCGTAGCTTTTTCACGGCGGATATGTTGTTCGCGGGTTTGGAGCGTCAGCACCCAGCACCGATTCCCGCGACGGTCGATGGTTTGTCCGACGAGTCGGCCGGGCATCCGCCTTAAGAATTGTTCGCGGCAGGCCATGATGCCGAGAAACGGCCCGCCGAAAGCCATGGGGATGCCCAACGGCTGACCTTCGGCCACGACGATGTCGGCCCCATAGTCGCCGGGCCGTTTTAAGAGTCCCAGACTAAGCGGGTCCACGGCCACGACGAAAACGGCGCCCGCCTGATGGGCGATTTCCGCAGCCGCCGCCGCTGGTTCCAGACAGCCGAAAAAGTTGGGCTGTTGCAAAAGCACGCAAGCGGTTTTGTCATCCACCGCCGCCGCCAGCCTCTCAGTCTCGACGGCTCCGGCCGGAACGTCGAGGGTAACCAGCTCTACGTCCATGTTGGTCAGATAAGTAGCCAGAACCTGCCGGTATTCCGGATGTACCGATTCGAGCGTAACGATGCGGCGCCGGTTGCCGGCATGTAGGGCCATGAGCACGGCTTCGGCCGCTGCGCTGCCGCCGTCGTAAAGGCTGGCGTTGGAAACGTCCATGCCCGTGAGTTGTGTTATCAGCGTTTGATATTCAAAGAACGCTTGCAGGCTGCCCTGGCTGGCTTCAGCCTGATACGGCGTATAAGCGGTGTAGAACTCGCTCCGCGAAGCGATAACATCCACCACGGCCGGAATGAAATGGTCATAGCACCCGCCGCCGAGGAAACAAACCGCTTCGCTGGCCGGCGTGTTTCGTGCCGCGAGCGAGTGGAGATGGGCGGTAAGTTCCATTTCACCCATGCCGGGCGGCAAGGCCAACTCGCCGCGCAGCCTCAATTCTGCGGGAATGGAAGCGAAGAGTTCGTCGATGTCCCTCAGCCCCATAGCCTCCAGCATTGCCCGGCGTTCGGCGTCAGTGTGGATGAAGTATGACATGGCAGTAATCGCAGAAACGAGAAATGCGGAAAGAAACCCTCGCGTTAATGCTGCTCAGTTGCGCAATGTTTTTTATAGGCGGCTTCGTCAAGCAAGCCCTCCGGTAACTTGCCGCCGTCGAGCCGAACCTTAATCAGCCAGCCGGCGCCGTAGGGGTCCTGGGCAAGGTGGTCAAGATTCTGCACGGCGGCGGAATTGACCTCGACGACTTCGCCATCTACAGGGCTGTAAATGTCGCTGACGGCCTTGACGGATTCGACTTCGCCGAACGGCTCGCCGGCCTTCACCCGCCGTCCGACCTCCGGCAGTTCCAAATGTACCAAATCGGTCAACTGTTCGAAGGCATAGGCGGAAAGTCCTACGGCAGCCACCTTGCCGTCGGCTTCTATCTTTGCCCATTCGTGCGTCTTGCTGAACATTATCTCTTGCGGCATTCTCAAAAACTCCTCTGAAGAAAAACGAAAATCTTTCTTGAAAAAAAACGGCACTCTTGTCATGCAGAGTTACTTTTTTGATTTTTGAGCGGCGGGTCTGGGTCGCCGATAGAAAGGCAACTCCACCACCTTGGCCGGCTCTAACCGACCACGAACGTCGATTTGCAACTCCGTGCCTGGGGCGGCAAATTGCGGGGGCACATAGCCCATCGCTATCGGTTTCCCTAGAGTCGGCGAATGGGTGCCGCTGGTTACAGCGCCGATCTTTTCGCCGGCCGAGAGAATAGGATAACTCTCGCGCGCCGGCCGCGAACCGGCGGGCATCTCCAGGCCGATTCGCACTATATCCAGCGGGGCGCTCTGGATACGCAGCAATGCCTCACGGCCGGGGAAATCAGAGCCGGACAAATGACAGGCGAAACCCAACCCCGCCTGAAACGGATTGATTTTCTCTGAAAGCTCGTGGCCGTAGAGGGGCATTCCGGCTTCCAGTCGTAGCGTGTCGCGTGCGCCGAGGCCGGTGGGCAGGGCGCCCAGCTGCCGGCCCATCTCTAATAGCACCTCCCAGATGCCTACCGCAATGCCCGCTCCAATGATCAACTCGAAGCCGTCTTCGCCGGTATAGCCGGTGCGGCTGATGATGCCTCCCTGGCGCTGTGCGGCGGGATGGGGGATGCGTACCTGTGCCCCCCGATAATAGCCCATGGCTCTTAAATCCACGTCCACGAGCGGCTGGAGCAATTCCAAAGCTCTCGGACCCTGAATGGTAATCATCGCCCAGAGGCGGCTCATGTCCGAAAAAAGCACCTCTTGTCCTGGGCGTTGGGCACGTTCCGGAGTCAAATGGCGCTGCACCCAATTGACGATCTTTTCGCGATTGCCGGCATTAACCACCACGAGGAAAAACGGTTGCCCATGTGAATTGTGATAATGTCCGACAAGAACATCGTCGAGGATTCCACCTTCGTCGTTGGTCACGAGTGAATAGCGAATCTGGCCCGGCTCCATGTCGGTAATCCGACGTGTCAGAAGTTCGTCCAGAAAGAGGGCCGCGCCTGGTCCCTCGAATCGCAATCTGCCCATGTGTGAAACATCGCCCACGCCGACGGCGTTCCGCACGGCTGTGTGTTCTTGAATAATGGAGGTGTACTGGATGGGCATTCGCCACCCGGCAAAGTCCACCATCCGCCCGCCGTGAGCCGCATGCCAGTCATGGAGCGGGGTATGTAACGATTCTCCTTCCATACAATTTCGTCCTGCAAAAACTATCTAGCGTCCGCCCCTATCGGCCGGAAGAAATGAATACCTAATCATAAGCAGTTCTTAACGGAGTTTCTAGAGGGCGTCGGATACGAGCCGAAACGCACAGAAAAGATGCAGCCGGCGAAGAGGTAAGGCATACTACCTCATAAGGGTTTTTGCCCGTGAACGCCGACGATTGGACCGCCAAGCTACGGCCCAAATAATGAGCATGATCGCCACGAACAGGCCGCCGACAATGAGGTCCGACATGTTCGATTCTTCCGGCTTGGGTGCAGGAAACCACTCCAGCGAACGCCCGATTAACAAGGGGGATAATTGCCAGCGCGTCTTTGCACCAGCCGGCCCCGGCTCGTCGTCCGACAGCCGCGGCACCCGATAGCTCCAGGACTTGAAAAAGAAGCCTGCTACCCGAACGCTCTCGCCGTAATGTGGGAGATTACCGTAACGCATACCGGACGGTAGGTCCCGCAAACAAAACGTCAGCGAATTGCCTCGTGAATCGTCGGTAACCACGGAAACTTGATAGTAATGGTCGAAACCGAAGCGATTTACAATCTCCGGATCGTCGATGGCGACCTTGATTATCCGCCGCGCCGTACCGGAAAAAGCCGCCAATCGTCCCCGCTGTGTGTCCGGTTGATTGAACAGCGGAACTACGGAATATCTTTTTTTCCCTTCGGCGTCGGTCCAGCGCCATGCCTTAGGCAATTTGAGCAACTCGGCTTCAGCAAGCCGGAATAATTGGCCGGACTGAACACGGCCTACGGCGTTCAAAAGTTGATAGAAAGCTTCTTTTTCAGCGGGGAGAATGGGTTGGTGGTCAGTTATTTCGTCCAACAGCCCGCGGTCCATCCCCAGGCGACCGAGTACATCATCCGAATACCATGCCAGACGAGTGGCGACAAACAGGGGTCTAAAGCCGGAAGATTGCTCGGAAGCATCGGCAGGAGTTTTTTCCGGCGGCAATAGTTTCAGAAAGACGCCGAGAAAGCCGCCCTCGGCATTAGGCTCCGCCCCCTCGCGCCAGGCTTGGGGAACTTTTTCGGTGTAAACCTCGGCTATCCGGCCCGTTGCCAACTCCAGCCGGCAACGATAATAGCCGGCCAGCTCGAAACGTTCTTCAACATCTTCCGGCGGTCGGCAGGCTTCGACCTTCAACACCCTTCCACGCAATCGGAAAAAGTGGCCGCGAAAATCCCCCGGTTTGCCAAACAATGTCGCAATTTCCTTGTCGGTTTTCGCCCACTGTTCTTGTTTCAGCATCGGGTAACGTCGCAAATGATACATTACCCGCCACAGGGTTTCGCTTTCTTCGTCCGATAGCGGCCGGCCGTCTGTCAGGCGGGCGAAATAATCCTCATCCAGCCCCAACAAAGGGAAGACTTCAAGTGGGTCGTCGCTTTCCGTTGCCGCCGGTTCTGCCGCTTCGTGCTGAGTGGCATACGTCGGCAGAACAAGTAACATGCTCCAGGCCGCCAAGAGCACATACCAGCATCGCGTTTCCTCTCTCAGAATCGGAAAAAACAGGTGATGTTTTCGCATGGGTTAGCTCGCTATTGCTGAGGTTCGTTCCCCGGCACTTTAGCCGGAGGAGCTAAAGCCTGGCGTTTGAAATCCGGCAATTCCTGCGGCAGCTCCGGTCTCTGCGGCTTGGTCCGCACATAAATCATCCATGCCGAAACAATCGCCAGCAACAGGGAAACAACAATCACCACGGGAATGAAACGATCGTCGTCCACGGTGGAGGTTTTCGGCAGCGGCGGAGGAGGTTTACGCCATTCCAAAGTTTTCGCCAGCAGCGTCGGGGTGGTCCGCAATGTATCCCTGGCCGGATAAACCCAACGTTTGAAAAAGAAGCCGGTTGCTTCGGCTTCTTCCTCCAGCGTCATACCGGTTGGAAAGCCTTTGGGAAGGTCGAGGCAATATACCACAAGCGGCGTGCCAGGGTTGTCGTAGGAAAAAAGCCATACTTGGTAGTACTGTGTCAGTCCGTATTGATTCTCCGGCAGCGCCAGCCGATGTACGCGGCGCACAGTGCCGGCGACGGTTACCAGCCGGCCGCGATAATACTCCGGCTGGCGGAATAATTGAGCGTATGAGACACGGCCCTCTGAGGCCTTGCGCAGAACGGCCAAATCGCTTTTCTGGAGTATGCCGAGCAAATGGAGGCAGCAAAGCATCTCCTCACTGGAAGAAGGCGTATCGTCTTGAATGCCGGAAAACAACTCCGGCCGAACGCCGGGAAAAAAACCTTTCTTTTCTTGCGGCCCGGTACTGTTGGGTGTAGAGACGGCGAGGAAATTATCCGGCGGCAGTGTGGTGGGCGAAACCGAGGCTAAACGATTGTCGATGGCATTTTGAGTAGTCTGGGGAGAGTGCGCGGGCACATTTCCCTGTTGACGCCCAGGCCGTCTTGCCCAATCCGCCAGAATGATAAGGATACCCAACAGCAGAGCTGCCATTAACACGCGCCGCTGGTGGAGCTTGTTGATGCTGCGGGAACCTTGTGAAGATCGGCAAAAGTTCAGCTTTGACATGTTCCGCTCGAGCCTAGTGAAACCGTTTCACCCGTCAATTTTAGCCCAATCGCCTTCCCCAGGCTACCGACAATCCTGCGCAGAAGTTGTCCAGAGGGAAAACATGGTTTACACTATTTATGTGGGTTTCGCGGAACATGAGGGGGCCGCCGATGCAAAAAACCAGAAGGCCGTCATGGGCGTCAGCCATCGGCATGCTTGTCGTGGCCGGTGGTATTTTAGCCGCTTCCTTACCGCTGGAAGGGGGTGAACTCGCTCACGACTTTCTTGAAGGCCTCCGCCAGCGACAACTCTACGACGTCGCTCTGGACTACCTGGAATCGTTACGAGCGAATCCGAAGACAGAGAAGTCGATTCTGGAGGCTTGGGATTATGAGCTGGGCGTAACGCTTTTTGCGGCCGCACGGGAAAAGCCTGTGGGCGAGCGGGAAAGAGAGCTGGACAAAGCCCAGCAAGCGTTCCAAAAATTTCTCTCCGCCCAGCCGCAACACCCGCTGGCCGCGAGCGCGGAACGACAGTTGGCCTCGCTCTTGCTGGAGCGCGGCGAGATGAAAATGGCGGAAGCCTATCAGCCGGGCAAAACAGCGGCGGAAAAAAAACGCCTTCTGGAGCAATCACGCAAAATCTTTCAGGATGCTTTTAAGGCTTTGGAGGCCGTCGATCAGCAACTCGCCAAGCTGAACAAACGGTTTAAGAATGTTGATCCCAACGACCAGAAACTTCTCGCCGAGCGCGACCGCCTCCGCGGCGAAATCATGCTCACACGCTTCGATTTGGCAAAAACACTTTACGAGGTTGCCTTTACGTTTGAGCCGGAAAGCAACGAACGGAAGGCTTTGCTGGCGGCGGCGGCGAATAAGTTCAGCGAATACTACTGGAAGTACAATCGCTGGCTGGGCGGATACACGTTCCGCTTGGAGCAAGCCCGTTGCTACAAGGAATTGGGCGATTATGCGCGGGCGTTTTCGATATTGGAGGAATTGGCCACGCCGCAGCCGGACGACGACGAAGGAATGCGCCGGATTCGTATCGCCGCCGTAGAACTGGCGTTACAAATCGCTCTGCTGCCGCAAGTCAAAAAATATGAAGAGGCCTGGCAAACCTTCGAGAATTGGGAGCGCAGCCTGGCGCCGCCGAGCATGGACGAAACCGCAGCGGCCATAAAATGTCTCGGCGGCGAAGTCGCCCTTGAACTCGCCCGTTCGCTCAATCCCGCCGACCCCGAAGCCGCCAGACGCCGAAGTACTTTTCGACAGCGGGCGAAAGAATTGTTTATGACGGCCATAAGCTATCCCGGCCCGCATCGGGTACGGGCGCAGTTGAAGCTGGGCGATCCGCTGCTGGGCGACGCAGCGCGAAGCATTCAGCCGCCGAAAAACTATGCGGAAGCCGTTGAACGCGGCAAACTCGCCTGGAACCAACTCCGCCAACCGGAGCTGAATGCCGAAGAAATCGAACGCCTTCAAAACGAAGCGATCTCCTGTTTTCGTTTCGCCCTGGCTCATCCCCAGCCGGAGCCGAATATGGAGGAAATGAACGTCCTGCGTCACTGGCTGGCGTATCTCGAATGGACTACCGGCAAGTATTACGAGGCGGCGCTGCTGGGCGAATTCCTCGCCCGTCGATACCCCGACCGGCCGCAAGGGCAGGGTGGGGCGGAAATCGCACTGGCTGCTTACGCCGCTTTGTCTGAGGAAGGCGATAACGACGAGCAGGAATTAGCTGCCGCCGGACTCTTGGACCTCGCCCGCTTCATCGACCGACAATGGTCCGGTTCCAGCCTCGCTGACGGCGCCTGGGCAAGAATGGTTCGCATTGCAGTGGTGAAAAACGACTTGAGCAGCGCGGCGGAATATCTGCAACGCATTTCCGCCGGCACGCCGAACCGTGGAAAGGCGGAATTGATGCTCGGCCAGGCATATTGGCGAAAATACTTGCAGGAAGTCCGTCTGCCGCCGGAAAAACAACCGCCGAAAAACATTCTGACGCGCCGTCTCGAAGAAGCCGAAAAGCTGCTTAAAAGCGGCGTGGATAATTTGCGCGGCTCCGTGGAGAAGGACGGACTTGTGCCGTATGGCGTGGCGGCCGGCGCGCTCTCGTTGGGCCAAATCTGCCTGGAGCAGAACCGCAGCGAAGAGGCGCTCCAATGGCTCGACGACCCCAAAATCGGCGCCCACTGGATGGCCCTTTCCGAAAACAAAACTTTCGACCAGGGCAACTTCCGCATCGAAGCTCTCAAGGCCGTTTTGCGCGCCTATGTCGCCGCTCAGCTTTGGAATAACGCCGAGCAGACCATGGAAGTCCTCGAAAAAAAAGCCGGCGGTGAAATCGCCATGCGGATTTATCTCGGTCTCGGTCGGCAGCTTGAAGATTCGTTACAGTCCTTGCGCGCCTCCGGCAAGAAAGAAGAATGGGCGAAGGCGAGCCGCGGTTTTGATCTATTTCTCAGCCGCATCAGCCAGCGACCGGCCGCAGAAACCACGTTCGATATCCTCTATTGGGCGGCGGAAGCTTTTATGAAGCTCGGCCTGGAACTGGCACCGGAAAACGGCAAACTTCCCACGGAAGCAGAATACTTCTTTCGCAAGGCCGCCCAGGTTTACAAACGTATCCTGGATATTCACCGCGAAAATCCGGATTTTATCCCTCAGGAGGGAGCGATAGAAGCGATTCAGATTCGCCTGGCCCGCTGCTATCGTCGCATGGGCAAATACAGCGACGCCCTAGATCAACTGGCCGAAACTCTCAAAGCCCATAACAACCTGCTGGATGCTCAGCGAGAGGCCGCCTATACCTATCAGGATTGGGGCAAGGAACGCCCCGCCTTTTATGTGTTGGCTATGCGCGGCGGGCGAAAGATCGAAGGCGCGGAGGGAACGCGTTACCTGTTCTGGGGCTGGAACGGCATTGCCCGACGAACCCAAGCTCTCGATGCCTATCAGGACGCCTATGATGAAGCGCGGTATAATCTAGCGTTTTGCCGCCTGAAATATGCGCAAAGCAAAAGCGGTAAAGAACAAACGGATTTGCTCCGCGAAACCGAGCGAGAAATCTTGGTAATGCTCCGCCTTCGGCCGACGATGGGCGGGCCGAAATGGTTCGAGAAATACGACCAACTGTTAAAAGAAGTTCAAGCCCGACTCGGCGTCAAAGAAGACCAACGAGGTCTGCAAGCCGCAGAAGCACGTTTCTCGAAACCGGCAAAATCGGCCGTCATACCAAAACCATAAGGAGGTTCCGGTTTGCTTTGAAACAAAAGGAACAGCATGTAATTCAGGAGCGAGAACATGAAACGCATCTTATTCGCCATATTATTCGCCCCGATGGTCTTTTTTCTGACCTGCGGCTGGTCTGCGGCTTTTGATACGATAAAAACTGCCCAGGGCACATTTTCCGGCAAAGTCTTGGACCTCAGCCCCACAGCGGTTCGCTTTCAGCAGATTCCCAGCGACACGCCGACCAAGGAAATTTCCGTCAATCAAATCCAGGCGCTCAACTTCGACGGCGAACCGGCGGACCTGAGAAGTGCGAAGCTTCACGTCCAGGGTGGGCGGTGGAACGAAGCCCTGGCCGCTCTGGAACGAATCAAGGAGGAACCTTCGCGCAGTGAAATCAAGCAGGAGTTGGAGTTTTACAAGGCCCTCTGTGTCGCCAAATTAGCCCTGGCCGGCAGCAAAAAAATCGTTGACGGCGGACGAATGATGAAAGCTTTCGTCGAAAACTATCCGAATAGCTACCATTACTACGAGGCAGTGGAAATGTTGGGTGACCTGCTGGTGGCGATTGGACAGTATCCGGCGGCGGCGGAATACTATTTTCGCTTACAGGAAGCGCCCTGGCCGGAATATAAGATGCGCGCCGGCGTCGCAGCCGGTAGGGCACTATTGGAGCAAGCAAAGCCCGACGGCGCACTGGCCGCCTTTAACAAAGTGCTCGCCATGGAAGCCGAAGGTCCACTGGCCGCACGCCAACGGCTCCTGGCGCAATTGGGCAAAGCCCGTGCCCTGCTGGCGCTGAACAATTTTCAGGAAGCCGCTCAGCTTGCCGAAGATGTCATCCAACGTGCAGATGCCGAAGACGCCTCAATCATGGCGCCGGCATATAACGTCCTGGGCACGGCGGAACGGCGCCTGGGCCACCTTAAGCAAGCGCTGCTGGCGTTTCTCCATGTGGATGTGCTATATTCCACTATCCAGACGGCACACGCCGAAGCCCTGGCCAACCTGGTGGAACTTTGGGAAGAAGCGCACAAACCGGAACGAGCGGAACGCGCCAAACAAACCCTCCTGGAGCGTTACAAGGAAAGCCCCTGGGCGAAAAAATGGCAACCGGTCGGAGATGCCGCGGGAGGGTAGTTTCAGGATATGCTGTTTTTTAGGTCTCGCGCATTCTTTCCTTCTTCAAAGCCGAGGTAGAATAGTAAAGAATATGATTACTTCTTTTGCGGATAACCGCATGTGAGAGGGAGAATATGATGGGTCAGCGCACTTCCTGGTTCCTGTTTCTGGCGATCGTTTGCGTGGGGTTGTTTTCTTTAGTCCTGCCCCTGCAATTTCCCGCCGGGTCAAAACACGTCCTCTTTGCCCAGGACGCCCAACCGGACGAACTCGAAGCCGCCGCAGCGGCGCATAAGGATCTTCCCAGCGTCGAAGAAAAGCCGAGCGAGGAAGACGCCGCCGAGCATAAACGCGAAAATTTCCTCCTTTGGCTGTATCACTCGCTGAAGGTTCGGTATGTGATAATTTTTCTGATTCTTTCGTTTAACGCCGTTTCTTTGATTGTGATGCTGGTGCTTGCCTTGCGAAGGATTCATTTTTGCCCTGATGATCTCCTGGCCGTTTTCGAAAGCAAGCTGAACGCGGAACAATATCAAGAGGCATACAACCTGGTCAAAGGGGACGAATCCCTTTTGGGCCGGGTGCTGGCGGCCGGCATGGCCAAGCTTTCCGAAGGTTACGATGCCGCACTGGAAGCCATGCAGGAAGTCGGCGAAGCACATAACATGAAGCTGGAGCAGCGCAACGGCTACGTGGCCCTCATCGCCCAAATCGGCCCGATGTTCGGCCTTCTGGGTACGGTCGATGGCATGGTCATGGCCTTCGACGCCATTGCCACAAAGAACGTTACGCCCAAGCCGTCCGAACTGGCGGTCGGCATCGGTACGGCGCTGGTAACGACCATCGTCGGACTCTGGCTCGCCATTCCGTTGATGGTTTTCTATCACGTCGCACGCAACCGCTTGACGCGATTGGTTACGGAAGTCGCCACCGTGAGCGGCAATCTGATGAAGCGTTTCAGCACGATACAAATCTCCCTCAAACTGGACGATTAACACTGATTGTGAGCCGCTACCGAAGGCGCCGGAAACATGTTCTACCGAGGCCACATAGAGTATAAGTGCGAACCGAATCTCACGCCGATGATCGACTGCACCTTCCAACTGGTGGTTTTCTTTCTACTCACGCTGAATTTCTCCTCGGACGAGCAGAGCGAGCTGATTCGTCTTCCTTCCAGCGAACTCGCCAAGCCGGTTGAAGGCGCCGTGGAAACGCCGATCACCGTGCAAGTGTTGGCCTCCGGCAAGGTGCTCTTCGGCGGCGATGTGCTCACGTCCGAGGAGCTGCGCGGCCCGTTGCGCCGTGAACGGGAGGCCATCCGTTCCGTGCTCGGTCGAAAACTGAAAAACGCCACGATAATTATCCGCGCCGACCGCGACGTGCCTACCGGAAAGGTCCAGGAAATCATCAAAATCTGTCAGGAAGCCGAGTTTGAGCGCTTCAGTCTGCGCGCCAAATGGAAACAGCCGTAATTATTTTGGTTTCGAGGAGCCGGACGGCATGAAATTCGCCGCAAAACAAGAGCCTGCCGGGGAAGTGCAATTGAACATGACGCCGATGATCGACATCTGCTTCCAGTTGATCATCTTCTTCATGTTGTCGCTGCGGCTGTATTCGCCGGAAGGGGATTTCGGCATCAGCATGCCCATCGCTTCGCCCCGCGAAGGCTTGCCTGACGAACAGCAGATGCTGCCGGTAAAAGTGCGTGTGCGGGCGGACAAAAATGGCAATCCTGCCGGCATCACCCTCGGCGATCGAAAATTGCAATCCTTCAGCGAGTTGGCCCTTCAAGCCCGCGACATCCTCGGCATGGACCGCGGACCGGCCGGAACTTTTTCCTCCTCCGAAATCGAACTGGACTGTGACTACAATCTGAAGTTCGAGAACGTGATCAAAGTGCTCACGGCCGTTACCGGCTATTTAGCCGACGACAAGCAAACCATTATCCGCCTGGTCGAAAAAATCCGTTTCGCTCCGCCGCGTCCTCCGGCGCAGGAAGAGCCGTCGAAGAAGCCGACACACCCTGCTCCAAGCAATCCTCCCAGCGAAAAGCCTGCCGAGAGCAAGCCGCCTTCCTGAGCGCGCGGCCTGAGTGGGGCTTGACAGCTTCTGCTCAAGCGCGGGGGTGGAAACGCTTGTGAATCGTTTTCAAGCGGGTAAGGTCCACATGCGTATAAAGCTGCGTGGTGCCGATGCTCGCATGTCCCAGCAACTCCTGCACATGCCGGAGGTCTGCTCCACCGGCCAGTAAATGCGTGGCGAAACTGTGGCGTAAAGTATGCGGGCTGACGTCGGCCGGCGCGCCGGTTCGTCGGGCGTAATGCTTCACCAATTCCCAGATTCGCTCGCGACGCAGGCGGCGACCCCGGCGGGAAAGCAACACCCAATCCGGCGCCGTCGCAGCGTAGGCGGCCAGTTTTGGGCGCTCTTCGGCGAGATAAGCTTTGATGGCGCTTATCGCCCGTTTGCCCAGGGGTATTTGGCGCTCTTTATCTCCCTTGCCCCGACAGCGACAATAGCTCTCCTGTAAATGCAAATCTTGCAAGCGCAGAAACGAGACTTCGGAGGCGCGGCAACCAGTGGCATAGAGCAGTTCCAGCAAAGCCCTGTCCCGTCGCCACCAGGGATCGTCCGGACCGGGTGCGGTAAACAGGCGCTGCACCTGTTCCACGCTCATCACGCGCGGCGTCCGTTCCCATAAGCGCTGGCTGCCCAATAGTTCCGCGACGCTTTCCTCTAACACTCCTTCCAGTTGCAAAAAGCGAAAGAACACCTTCAGCGACACCAGATGTCTGGCGATCGAAGCCGGGGCCAAGCCTTGTTTGTCCAGCCAGGCCACATAGTCGGCCAACTCCCGAATACTTAGCGCGGCGATGTCGCGGCCTTCGAGCCAATCATAGAAGCGGCGCAAATCGCGGCAATAGGCGGCCACGGTGTTTTCTGCCAAATGACATTCCCCAGCAGCATAGGACTCGAAATTATGCAACCAATTCCGCGAACGCACTGCCGGCGGCGCCTTCAATCGCTCCAGCAATCGTCGTCGCTTAGCGGCCATGTTTTCTGCCATTTCGCGGTTTTATCGGGTTGGTGTCCGTCGGGGTCGCTAAAGTTTGTTTCGGATGGCAAAGATAACGAACTGCAAAGGATTTATGGCATTAGTGCTGGCACTGCTAGCACAAGCACCGACGCCGTTTCTTTTCCACCCAATTATTCCTCTTGTTTCCTCTTCGGGAGGATTGAAAAGACGCCTTGCCCATCCTTTCGGCGGAAGAGAAATAAACCTCTCGCGGCAGCGGTCTCGTGTTTTTTCGCCCACCATAATTGGAAGCTCACTAATTTCTTACGCTGCGATTGACAGGTCTCGGCTGGTTGGATAGAGTTTTTGGATGTTTGTGATTGACTAACACAAGGCATCATCCTTTATTATTCTTTTTCATCCACGATATGTCTCAAGTATGGCGTTCTGAATCGTATTTGTCTTGCTCTCTAACCGCCCCGCGCTTTACATCCGATTCGACGATCGAGTCAGGCTCATTCTCCACCGGCCTGATCGACTTTCCGCACACGTTGTTTATACCCATGCACTACGAGCCGGGCTATCCTTACCCGTTAATCGTGTGGCTGCATGGGCGGGACGGTAATGAGCGACAGTTGCAACGAATAATGCCTCTGGTGAGCATGCGCAACTTTGTGGCGGTCGCCCCACGGGGCCTTCAGTTGGCCGAGAGCACGTCGGGCGCAGAATCATTCGGCTGGAGTCAAAGCGAGGAACTTGTTCTTCACGCCGAGCAAAGGGTGTTCGACTGCGTTACCCTGGCGAGTCAAAGATTGCACATTCATCGAGAGCGGGTGTTTTTGGCCGGCTTCGGCGACGGCGGCACCATGGCTCTGCGGATCGCGCTTACGCAGCCGGAACGTTTCGCCGGCGTCTGCTCGTTCTGCGGCCCGCTGCCGCGAGGTTCGGCGATGCTCGGCAACTTGTCCGCCGCCCGACGCTTGGCGGTTTTGCTGGCTGCCGGATGTGAAGACCCAATCTATCCCGCCGCCGAAGTCTGCCATGATTTACGCCTCTTGTATGCCGCAGGCTTTTCAGTAATGTTGCGCCAATATTATCCTTGTCGTCGGGAGTTGCTGCCGGAAATGCTGGCCGATTTGAACCGCTGGCTCATGAGGCGAATTACCTCGCTGTCCAACTTCGATAGTGGAACCAACGCTGAAAAATTCAGCAGAATCGAACCGTAAGTTTTTTGTTTGACGCAACACAGTTCCTCTCACTTATCTTCGACGTCTCCGCCGTGCACTGCAAACTTCCGTGGCTTAGAGCGTTCCTTCTTTGTTGCGTGATTACGGAATTTTTCGGTTGTCCGGCTGCGCAGCCGAAGCCGCCGAAGTCCAAACAGATAAACATCCAAAGCAAGCCGGTAAAATGGGAGCAAATCCGCGAGCAATGGGATGTTTATTTTCTGCAAGGAAAGCGCGTCGGTCATGGACGGACGACCGTGAGCCGAAGTCTTGACGCAGATCAGGAGCTTCTCCGCATCGAACATTTCAGCCGTCTTCTGTTGCGACGCGGCAGCGACCTCAGCGTTCAGAAATTCCACATTTCCTCTCTGGAAACAACCGGCGGACAATTGCTCAGTGTGAAAAGCCTGACGCAAATGGGCCGAGAAAGCACTATTCGTGTCGAGGGCGAAGTCCAGGATAATACCCTGAAGATCACCCTCCAGGGTTCAGAATCAAAAACGCCGGAGGTCCGTTCGCTTGCCTGGTCGGCGGAATATGGCGGTCCTTTCGCCCTGGAACAAACCCTTCGCCGCCAACCGCTCCAGCCCGGCGAACGACGCACCCTGAAATATCTGGAGCCGGCTTTTAACGAAGTGGTCGAACTGGAATTGAGCGCGAAAAGCCGCGAACCGACCGCTCTTCGTCAGGGCGAAATAGAACTGCTGCGCGTGGAATCGCTGCTTCGCTTTCCCAATGGGCAACAGCTTTCAAGTGTGTACTGGTGCGATTCTTCAGGCGAAATCCTGAAAAGCCGTATCGAACCGCTCGGCCTGGAAGCTTTTCGCGCCGACCGCGCCGAAGTATTCGCCGAGCCGGAAGCAGCGGAACTGGACCTGTTGCCGCAGATGGTCGTAAAGCTCGAAAAACCTTTGCCGCAGCCACACCGCACCAGGCTTGCACGATACCGCGTTCATCTCGAAAACGGCAATCCCGCCCAGATTTTTCTGAACGACGCAACGCAGACTGTTAAGCCGCTGGATGAACATACGGCGGAGATAACCGTTCGGGCTGTTCGACCGGGCTTCTCGACGGACAGGCCGCCTTCGCCGCCGGATAAGCCGACGAACGATGACCTTGGGCCGAATAGCTTCATCGAAAGTGATCACCCACGAATTACGGCACTGGCCGAAAAAGCCGCCGCTCAGGAAACAGACGCCTGGAAGATTGCTACAGCGCTGGAACGTTTCGTGCACCAACACATCGTGCGAAAGGACTTTACCCAGGCTTTTTCTTCAGCCGCTGCCGTGGCTCAATCGCAGGAAGGCGATTGTACGGAGCACGCCGTTTTGCTGGCGGCGTTGCTCCGCGCCCGACGTATCCCCGCACGAGTCGTCGTCGGCTTGGTTTACTTGGAAGCCGCCCAGGCTTTCGGCTACCACATGTGGACGGAAGCCTATATCGACGATCAATGGATACCGCTGGACGGCACATTAGCGCTGGAGGGCATTGGCGCGGCGCATCTAAAAGTAGGCCGCAGCAACCTCCAATCGGAGACGATCTCCGAGTTGTTTCTGCCGGTGCTGCAACTACTCGGCAGCCTGAAGATCGAGCTATTAGAAGCCCGTTAAGGCCGGCAGGAAGAAGAAGCTGGGCAAACAGGGGCGAGAGCCTTTTCTGGTTTAGGCTTTCTTTCTAGTCTGCCCAGTCGCCGCCGTTTGCCTGCTTTCCGGCTTTTCGGGATGTCTCGGAGAAAATGCTCTTTCCTTAACCGAGGATTTTTGGTACTTACCGGCCTGATTCTAGAAACCGGAAAATAGCTTATCGCCACGTCCGCAGCGGAATGGGGTGAGATATGAAAGTGCTGTTAGCTCGCCTGGGAATTCTGGGTAGTTTGCTGGTCTTGAGTTGGATTACTATCGCTCATGCCCAACGAGGTGAAGGGGAACGTGTTAATCCGTTACGCGAACCGGCGGCACATCCCGCGTCCAGCCCCCAGGCTGCCGAGCGAGCGCCTGACGCAACACCGCGCAAAGTTCCGGCTTCGCGTCCGCCGGTGTTCGACCCTTTTGGTCCCGAAGATCGCCAGGTGCGCACTACCGGAGGAGATGAGAGAGCCGCAGGCGGTCCGGTCCTCGTAGGTCCGCAAGCGAATACCGGTCAGGAAGTGCCGGATAACGTCCCGGCTGGAGAAGCACCGGCTGTTGACGACCGCCGGGTTCCTAATCCGTCCGCTTACCCTTCTTTCGACCGGAGGGAAGAAGAGCCGGCGCCGTTTCAAGCCGATCCTTTATCCCCCCCGGTTAAGCCTTTGCGTCCCGCGCCACATGAAGAAGGCTCAGCGGAGCCAATCTCCCCGTCGGAAGGCACCGGTTTGCCCGGCGATCAACGTTTAGAAGGCGCCCAAACGCCGCAATTGACAATTCACAAGACAAGCCCGCGCGAAGTCCAGGTGGGCAAGCCGGCCGTCTTTCGTCTCGTCATCCGCAATAACGGCGCCACGCCGACTGCCGTAGTGGAGGTTCGTGATCAAGTCCCCCGTGGTTCGCGGCTACTGGCAACCAATCCGCCGGCTACTCGCGGCCCAAGAGGCGAGTTGATTTGGAGCTTGGGTATCCTTCAACCTGGCGAAGAGCAGGTAATCGAAGTGCAATTGCTGCCGCTCACGGAAGGAGAGATCGGCAGCGTGGCCACGGTGCATTTTAGCGCTGATGCAACTGCCCGCACAGTTGTTACCCGCCCGAACCTGGTGCTGGAAACTTCTGTCCCGCCGAAAGTGATGATCGGCGACTCGGTAACATTGTCGATAGTTTTGTCCAATACCGGCACCGGCGTGGCCCGCGGCGTGGTTCTGGAAGAGCGCATTCCGGCAGGGCTGAGCCATCCGGCCGGCAGTGAGTTGGAATACACCGTCGGCGATTTAAAGCCCGGCGAAAGTCGCAAATTGGAACTCCCGCTAAAAGCCGAGCGCGCCGGCTTGGTTACAAACGTGCTTCTCGCCCGCGATGAAGGTAATCTTCGGGTGGAAGACAAGATCGAGTTGGAAGTCCTGGCCCCACAACTGGATGTAACCGTGGAAGGCCCGAAACGCCGCTATCTGGAGCGTCAGGCCGTGTATCAGGTATCGGTAAGTAATCCCGGCACGGCCCCGGCCAAGCAAGTGGAATTGGCCGTGCGCTTGCCGGAAGGCCTGAAGTTCGTCAGGGCCAACAACGCCGGCTATTATGAAGAATCCACCCATACCGTTCATTGGCGCCTGGAAGAACTGCCCGCCAATGAAACCGGCAGTGTGGAACTGGTTACGATACCGGTGGAAATCGGTCGGCACGCCTTGAAACTTCGCGGCACAGCCCAAAAAGGTCTGGTCGTGGAAAAAGAACAGCCGGTGATCGTCGAAGGCATCGCCGCCATCCATTTCCAGGTGTCCGACACCGTTGATCCGCTCGAAGTGGGCGGCGAAACCATCTATGAGGTCCGCGTAACCAATCAAGGCACGAAGGCGGCAGGCAACGTACGACTCTCCGTCCTCCTGCCGCCGCAGTTGCAGCCGCTGGCCGCGGAAGGGCCTTCGTCGCACGTCTTAGAAGCCAATCGGATCGTCTTCGACAGCCTGGCTCAACTGCCGCCGAAGGCCGAAACTATTTATCGTGTGCGCGTAAAAGCCGTTCATACCGGTGATCTCCGCACGCGATTCCAGCTCACGACGGACGATATGCAACTGCCGGTGGTAAAAGAGGAGAGCACGCGCGTCTTCGGCGACGAATAGCCGCAGTCCGGCTCACATGGCCGTGGGTCGCCAATCCACGAGGTGCAATTCGACGCTCTGGCGACCGCGAAAATTGTTGATTACCGGTCGAAAAGCGACATCTATCGGCCCGGCGGCAGCGGCCAATTCTTCCGCCCAGGCCCCGCCGCCGAAAGCCACCGCACGAAGTGTAACCTCATGTTGTGTGAGTAACATCGAAAGATGCTGCCCCTCGGCGCCCATTCGTTTCGGCGGCGAAGTCAGACGGACGCCGGTGCTGCACATCAGCGGTCGCTGGTTGCCGTGGCCGAAGGGAGAAAGCCGTTCCACCTGGCGGACGGTCTCCAAAGTCAAGGCGCTCAGCGGGGCTTCGACGTCGATCAGCAATTCCGCTTCCCGCAAGCAGGGCGCGAGCTGGCGGGCGGCGGCTTGTTGAAAAGCGGCGCGAAATGCCGCAAAGTGAGGTTTTTCGATCTTCAGGCCGGCTGCTGCGGCATGGCCGCCGTGGGCCAAAAGAAATTCGCCGCATTCGCTCAGCGCCGTGTGCAGGTTGAAGCCGGGCACACCGCGCGCCGAACCGATGCCCGGCCGCACGTCCGCATTATCCCAGGCGATCAACACCGTCGGTCGATGAAACCGCTCGGCCAGGCGTCCGGCGACGATGCCGATAACGCCGGGATGCCAGCCATGTTCGGCCAGCACCAGTGCGGCGTCTTCAGCAGGATGAAATTGCTCTTTTGCTTGTTTGGAAGCCGCCAGAAGGATGCTGCGCTCGATGGTTTGTCGATCTGCGTTGAGATTGTCAACATACTTGGCCAGCTCTGCAGCGCGCTCGGGCCGGTCGGTAACGAGCAGCTCCACGCCCAATTGTGGCTGGCCCAGGCGACCGGCGGCGTTAATCCGCGGCGCAAGCTGAAAGGCCACGTCCTCGGCGACCAATCGCGGTCGGCCGCGGCTGTCGCGCTTCGCGGCGATGCCGGCGGTTTCAATCAAGGCCGCCATACCCGGCGTCGGCATATTCACCAGACTTTCCAGACCGAAATGCACCAACACGCGATTTTCGTCCACCAACGGGACCACATCGGCCACCGTGCCCAAAGCGGCCAATCCCACCGCGCGGACCAAAAAATCCTTTAAGGTCTGGCTGACCCGTCGGCTTCCGGCCGCACGGCGACACAACGCCCAGGCCAGCTTCAAAGCAACCGCCGCCCCGCTCAGTTCGCCGAAAGGATACCTGGCCTCCGGCGTACTCGAGACCTGTCCGACTCCCTCGCCTGCTGCCGCATTTGTCGGCAGTCGCGGATGAACGATGGCCTCGGCCGCAGGCAGCTTGCTGCCCGGCTCGTGATGATCGGTGATAATCAGCTCCATGCCGAGATCACGCGCAAGATGTGCTTCGCTAAGGCTGGCAATACCGCAATCCACGGTAACCAGGACCTCATATTTATCGGCGGCCAGCTCGCGGAGTGCGTCAGGATTCAATCCATACCCTTCCTCGATGCGATGAGGGATATAATAGCCCGCTTGCCCGCCCAGCAATTTTACACACAGCCAGAGGATGGCTGTACCGCTGATACCGTCCACATCGTAATCACCGTAGAGCACAATCCGCCGACCGGCGGTAATCGCCTCATAGAGCCGATCGGCGGCCAGAGGGCATCCGGGCAGCAAGTCGGGATCGCGGAGAGCGGACAGACAGGGGCGCAAAAACATTTGCACTGCTTCGATGTCGGAAATTCCCCGAGAGACCAGTAGCTCGGCCACCACCGCCGATATGCCTGTCGCCCGTTGCAACGCCGCAATGCGGTCGGGATCGTGGGGACGGAAATGCCAGCGTTTCGCCATAAGAGCGGCAATCAGCCTCGTGCGACTTGCGCCCAATAATGGCCGGCAAGGCAAACTATTTCTTCTTTTCCGTGTGTTCCGTATGACGTCTTAAGCGGGGGCAGTATTTCTTCAACGTCAACTTTTCTCCGCCCGGTTTGCGCCGCAAAGTATAGTTGCAATCGCCGGTCTCTTTGCAAACCAAAAAGACGATTTCGGCCTTCTTCTTGCCTTTGGCCATCGTTCGATTCTCCGGGAAGCAATTAACTACGACCTAAAAAGCACATTGTACCTAATCGCTCACGAAAGTGAATGGCCGCCGAAAATAAAACCGGCGCAAAATATGCGCCTGACTCCACAAGGGCATGAATGACCAATCCCGCTAAAGACGTAAAAGCCGATGGCTGTTGTCGTGCTGGGGGCTGCGGATCTGTAGGGCTTCAGCCGCAGGCTCACTGAATTACGATACCGATTTCGGCCGCGCGACGAATCAGCCCATACTTGAAATAGTAAAACTTGTTCCGCGTCTTCTTTCTCGCCCAAAGAAAAGTGCTTTCTACTAAGGCCCTGGGCAAAGTGCCTTTCTCCATGAGCGCTACGACCCTATCAATGAAACCATCTTCTTGGGGAGTAGCTGTGTGGAGTGCAACTTTCATCGTCTTGGCGTCCAACGGCTCCGCCCAGGTCGGGGAAATACTCAATGCCACCCAGCATACCGGCAATAGCACGGCCGCAAAAAGAAGACGTTTCATATCGAATTGCTCGAAAAAGAGGAAACGAAACCAAGAACAGAGGCTGCTATTTATCGAAAATCCGCCGCTGAGGCAAGAGCAACCCTCGCAACTCTAGCGAATCTAGGTAAAATCGTCAAACCAGGAAGGTTGGAAAAAATAAATAAGGCGCTGTATAAGCTACCAAAGGTTCTCCTGATTGCCTTTCGTCAATAAAAAAGTTAATCTTTTTCCGCAAGGGTGGTCAGTGTCTGAAGAGGCAAAAAGTGAAGCAATGTGCACCGGCATAGCTCTTCCGGTTTCCGAATTGCCTGAGGATTTGGTTCGTCTGCATGAGCGTCGGTTGGCCCGACGTGAAGGCAGTTCGGAGCGCGAGCTAAGATTCCTTTTCCGCGACCCGGAACCGGAATTGCCTTTGTCGGTTGAAGGGCACATCAAAGTTTATCCCTGGGGAAATCGGGATGCGGAGTTGCGGCTGCCGCGAACCGGTTGGTGTCGGCAAGAAAGCCTGGAAGCCGGCCTCTGGCGTCATTGGCAACCGCAACCGGTCATCATCCCTGCTGCTTTCGGCCTGGAGCGTGGCGTATGGTTTGTCATCAAGGAAGGTCTTCAGGGGATTATGGTTTGGGACCGTCGCGGCCGGCCGCACGTCTATATGCTCACTCAGCCGGCCACGCCCTCCTATCAGCTCCTTACCCGACACGCCCGAATGCCGGTCCTGATAAACCAGCATCTGTAAAAGACGAGGGCGATTCTAGTTTTCCCTCATATCAGCTTCGCGGCTGAGTTGCAACCGGCCTTCGCGGACTTCGGCCAGCACTGCACCTGGGAAGGTGCGACGCTGGGGGGCTTCGGGAAGCGAAGCTATGGCGGCCAGTTCTTCCCATTGCTTCCAGCCCATCGCGCGCATCGGCCAGCCTTGTTCGCGCCAGAGAGTCATCAGCAGTTCGCGGACAAGATGTCGAGGCTCCTTGGCCGGCGGTGCAAGGTCGATTTGCACGAGGCCGGGCTTTTCTGTGGTTACGCGACGCTGCCGGCATTCCTCCACCAGCCGGTCGATTAAAGTTTGGCTTTCGCGGGCAAGACGCGCCAAACGGAGCAAGGCTTCGACGACATCAGGGTTGATTTTTTCCAGCAAGGGCAAAACTTCCAGCCGCAGACGATTTCGCGTAAAACGCGGATCGGAATTGCTGCAATCATACTGATAAGTTTGCCCTAGAGCCGCCAAATATGCCTGAACTTCCGCGCGGCGAACTTCCAGCAAAGGGCGCACCAGCGTGGCATGTGCCAATGGTCTGGCGCGGGCCATGCCTGACAGTCCTCGAAGGCCCGTCCCGCGAACTATCCGATGCAGGACGGTTTCGGCCTGATCGTCGGCCGTGTGTGCCACGGCAACGAATCTTGCCCCGCAGCGTTCAGCGACGGAGGTCAAAAAGCGATAGCGTGCGTGTCGTGCAGCGTCTTCCAGCCCTTCACCTCGTCGGCGCGCCAAAGCGACCACGTCCGCGCGGCCGATCTCGCAGCCGACATTCAAGCGGCGGCAAAGCTCGGCGACGAAGCGCTCGTCATCTTCGGCTTGTGGGCGGAGTTGATGGTTCAAGTAGGCGGCAATCAGCCGACCTTTTCCGCCGCTTTTTAAGGCTGCCAGCGCGCGCAATAATGCCACGCTGTCGCATCCACCGGAAACGCCCACCACAACGCTGACGTCCTGCCAGCGCTCCGGCGGCCAGGCTGCTGCGAGCTTTTTTTCCAACTCGTATTGCATGATCTTTCAGCATCGTGGAAGCGTCAGGTGCGCTTCAATTCCTTCCCGACTGAGAAGGCATCGCCCAGACGCTCACCCAAACTGTAATAGGCGTGAACTTCGGGAGCGAAGAGCATGGGCGAAAGTTTTTCGGGATCAGGCAGGCCGGACGCGTTCAACACTTCGGCGTCCGCCTTCACGTCCAGAATCTCGCCGACAAACTGCGTATGCAGCCCCAGCTCGAAACTATGCACCAGCCGGCATTCCAGCACCAGCGGGAACTCCTTGACGAAGGGCGCATCAACCACATCGCTTCGCACGGCGGTTAAGCCGGAGGCGGCGAATTTGTCCACGTCTCGACCGGAAGCCAAGCCGAAAAAATCCGCTTCGCGGAGGTGTCGCCGGCTCGGCACACTCACGGTGAACGCTTTTCGGTGCATGATGTTGCCATAGGAATAAGTGGCTTTCCGCAACGATACGGCAATACAGGGAGGTTTCGAGCAACAGATGCCGCCCCAGGCAGCGGTCATCACATTCGCCCGACCGGCCTGATCGTAGCTGCCGACGACCAACACCGGCGTAGGAAAAAGAATGGTTTTGGCACCCAGCGAAGTTTTCATGCTTGTTACCCTTTCCGCATGACCAAAAAATTCCGGAGGAAATCGGTTTCAATAGCCAGGAATGCTTATTTTTTACCTTCTGCTTTTTGTATGAGCAAGCGGCGGAGCAGGGCGGGCGAAAGCTCGTGCAAAGAGTCCGCAACCAAATCGGCGGCAGCCAGGTCGTCGCGGGTTCGACCGGTGCTTGCCAGCCCGATGCAACACATTCCCGCTCGACGTGCAGCCGTCAGCCCCGCAGGCGCATCCTCGATTACCACACAGTGCGCAGGCTGCACGCTCAATCGCTCGGCCGTAAGCAGGAACACTTGGGGATCGGGCTTGCCGCGAGTAACATCTGCGCCCGTTACGACGGCCGAGAACAACTTGCGTACCGCAAGTTTTTCCAAAACGAGAGCCACGTTTTCCGGCGGTCCGGACGAACCCAATCCGAGCCGAAAACCATCCGCTGCCAGGGATTCCAACAATTCCCTGGCGCCCGGCATAGCGGGAAAATCATGCTCGAGTAAACGTCGAAAGGCGGCTTCCTTTCGCGCATCCATCGCGGCTGTGCAGGCGTCGTCGCACACGCCCTCGCCCCAGAAATGGGCGATAATCTCCCGACTTGTCCGACCGAAAGCGGCGGCAAAATCCGATTCGCTGAAATACTTGCCCACAGCCGCAGCTATCTCCAGCCAGCTCCGGTAATGGGCGTGGTAACTGTCGATGAGTACGCCATCCATGTCGAAGATTGCAGCCGGCGTGAAATCCATGCCTGAATGATTCTCCCGAAGGTTCTCTTTTCAGCGGCGACAGCTATTCTGCCGCAAGCTGCTTGTCCGATTTTGCAGGGATCGGCAAGGTTACGGAGACATGCGTTCCCTGGCCGTCGGCAGAATCGATGATCACGCTGCCGCCGAGCAGTCGAGCGCGTTCCCGAATGCCGCGCAGCCCGAAACACTTTTGCTTTGCCGCCGCAGTGTTGAACCCTATGCCCCAATCACGTACATCGACAACCACGTGGTCGTCCTTGCGAAGTACACTGACGAATATGCGCTCACTGCGGCTATGTCGGCAGGCGTTGCGGGTTGCTTCCTGGACGATACGAAAGACGGCATTTTCCAAAGGAGCCGGCAGCCGAAAGTCGTGCAACTCATGCACGAACTCGATCTTCACACCGAACTCTTTTTCCAGCTCATACATCAAGTATTCAATGGCTGCAACAACTCCTAATTCGTCGAGCACCGGCGGCCGCAATCCGCTGATTAACCTGCGGCTTTCTTTTAATGCCAGAGATAGCAACTCGGTTGCTTCCGCGAAAGAACGCCAGGCGTCGTCGGGCGTGCGTTCCAGGGCTTTGCGGAACGCCTGCAACCGATAGAGCGCTCCGGCAAGCTGTTGAGCCGGACCGTCGTGGATTTCGTAGGCGATCAGCCGCCGTTCACGTTCGTGCAGGTCCAGCATCTGCCGCAACAAACGCCGTTCTTTCTTGATCGTTTCCAGCGCAGCCCGTTGCTGCGTAACCTCCGTGGCGATGACCATCAGCCGCTTTCCCCCTTTTTCGTTGGTCAGAGGCACCAGCCGGCCCAGCCACCACTGGCCGAAAGTTGTTTGAACTTCAAGAGTTCGCAGCTTCCCGTCGGCCAGGCATTCAGGCAACATCCGCAAACATGTTTCCCGAAAATCAGGGGCAACCAGCTCAATCGCCGCTCGCCCTACTAATGCTTCGCGCGTGAGTTGGCCGACCCCATGGTTGATAAAGCAAATCCGACCTTGTTCGTCGAGGATGACGACGACATCGGGCAGATTTTCCAACAGGCCGCGCAGCGTGCCGGCTGTAGCGTTCAGGGTTTCCTCGAAGACGCGCTGCCAGGCGGCCTCTTGAAAAAAGCCCAACAAACAGGACGCGTCGCGGTATCTCACGGACAGGGCGGTAACGTCGGCGAAAATCAGCCTCTTATCCTTGCGCAGAAAAGGGACGTTGCGTCCGAAGCGCACCCGCCGTCGCGCCATGGCATCGAACAATTTTCGGACGCGCGGCAAGCTTTCCGGGGGATGAACATCAGCGACGCCGCACTGGAGCAATTCGTTTTTTTCGTAGCCGAGCATTTTGCACATTGCCCGATTGACGCGGAGAAATCGCCCCGCAGCTGTTGCCAGCAACATGCCCGGCGTTGCACCATCGCGCACAGCGTGCGATTTTTGGTTCTTCAAGTGCTTCATCAAGGTGAAAAGTAATTGTTTGCGGCGCGCCGCCCCCCGGCCGAAAAGTTATATTCTCTCCTGAAGCCTAATGCCGACTTCCCTCGTGGAAGGAACTTTTCTCTTCATATTATATCCAACCGTATAAATATGCGTTTGTCAACTTGCGGAAACTTAAGCGGACGGTAAAATCGGCCGCAAAGCAGGCTTTCGATACTAGTCGCCGCGCGGCCGTAAACTTATAATAAGGCATTGTTGTGGCAAGGGTGCAATATCACCGCATATTGCAGGCTAAAGGGGTGGTCGGGCCGCCATCCGGTGAAATGTTTACACACATGTTTACACCACACCGGAGAGTGAAAAATGACCGAAACTACCTCCCCCCCGCTTGCCGGATGTCTTGTGCGTTTGTTGTGGTTGATTATCGGAAACCTGGTGCTGCTGCTCAATGCCGCCGCAATCTATTATCACCAAGCCGGCTTTAGTTTGACTGTTAGAGACCTGGTTTTCTGGCTTTTGGTCCTTGCCTTGCTCGTGTTGCGTGTTTTCGACATCTGCTGCCTCGGCGGCAAGACCGGCGACAACCGACCTGCCACGCTTGCCGATTGGAGGCGCTACGCGATGGGCCTGCTTCTGGTTTCCTTCGGGCTATGGCTGGCCGCGCATTGGCTTTCCTGAGCCGAGGCCGAAGGTATAATAATTGGTTTCTGCATCCCTAACAAACAGCAGGTGTCGCCATGATCAATCCCCTGGTCATACCCGAATTGCGCGAATTATTGCGGGAGCAAGATAAAGATACCCTAACCGAGGTCATGGCCGATCTCCACCCTGCCAGCGTCGCCGAATTCAGCGAGGGCTTGTCCGTCGAGGAAACCTGGCAACTGCTGAACTATGCACCTATCGAGCGGCAAGCGGAGATATTTTCTTTCTATTCGCTGGGCAAGCAGGTGGAGATGGTCAGCGGCATAGGCCGCGAACGGATGTCCCAGCTTCTGGAAATAATGTCGCCTGACGACCGCGTGGACCTGCTCAAACGCCTGGACCCGGAGGTGGTGGAAAGCCTTATGCCGTTGGTCGCCAAGGCGGAGCGTCAAGACATCCGCCACTTGCTTTCCTATCCTGAAGGGAGCGCCGGCTCGGTGATGACCACCGAGTACGCCACTGTGCCGGCGGAGATGACCGCCTCAGAAGCGATCGAATATCTGCGGCAAGTGGCTCCTTACCGCGAAACGATCTACTACGTTTACGTGATTGACGAGGACCGGCATTTAATCGGCTTCGTTTCCTTGCGGGATTTGATTTTGGCGAGGGCTTCGGCGCTGGTCCGCGAGATCATGCACCGCGATGTGGTTTCCGTGCGCGTCAGCGAAGACCGCGAAGAGGCCGCCAGACTGCTGGCCCGTTACGACTTTCTCGCCATTCCCGTAACCGACGAACAAAACCGCCTGGTGGGCATCATCACTCACGACGACGTAATCGACGTGATGCAGGCGGAAGCCACGGAAGACGCCTTGCTCATGGCCGGCGTCAGCTCCATCGAGGAAAACTATCTGGAGGCCGATTTCACCACCGTGTGGCGTCGGCGGGCGATTTGGCTCTCGGCCCTGTTTGTCGCCGAATTGTTCACCTTTACCGCTCTGGCTTCGTTCGAAGACGCCATTCAGGCGGTGGTGGCGCTGGCGTTGTTTGTCCCGCTGTGTATTTCCACCGGCGGCAATTCCGGTTCGCAAGCTGCCACGCTTGTTACCCGCGCGCTGGCCCTGGGCCACGTCCGCCCCCGCGATTTCTTGCGCGTCCTGAGGCATGAGTTGCTGATGGGTTTGGCCCTGGGAGTTACGCTCGGACTGATAGCCTTCGTCAGAGCCGTGCTTACTCCTCACAGCGTGCTCGGCAACGCCGATCGCTGGATGCTTGCGTTAGTCGTTTCCCAGGCCGTAGCGGTGATATGCCTCTGGGGGACGCTGGTCGGCTCGCTGCTGCCGTTATTGTTCAAGCGATTAGGTTTCGATCCCGGCTACGCATCGAGTCCCTTTGTCGCCACGTTTGTAGATGTCACCGGCATCGTCATCTACTTTTCGATCGCCAAATTGTACTTGCTATAGCGGCAGAGCGGTTTCACGTCTTAGATATCGAAGTACAGGCAAAACTCGTAGGGATGCGGCCTCAGTTGCATGGCTTGGACTTCGTTAGTGGTTTTGTACCAGATCCAGGTGTCGATAACATCCGGGGTAAACACATCGCCGCGCAACAGGAACTCATGGTCCGCCCGTAATGCCTTGAGCGCCTCATCCAACGATCCGGGCGTTTGCGGCACATCCTTCAGTTCTTCCGGATCGAGATCGTAAATGTCCTTATCCAGCGGCTCGCCGGGATGAATCTTGTTCTGGATGCCGTCGATCGCCGCCATGAGGATCGCCGCAAAGGCGAGATACGGATTGCAGCTTGGGTCGGGGCAGCGATACTCGATGCGTTTGGTCCTGGGATTTGCGCTGTACATCGGAATCCGAATCCCCGCCGAACGATTCCGCTGCGAATAAGCCAGATTCACCGGCGCTTCAAAGCCCGGCACCAAACGCTTGTAGCTGTTGGTGGTCGGGTTGCAGATGCCGCAGAGGGCGGGCGTATGTTTCAGGATGCCGCCGATGGCATACAGCGCCTGGTCGCTTAAGCCCGCATAGCCGCCGCCGGCAAACAGCGGTTCGTTGCCGCGCCAGATCGAAAGGTGGGTGTGCATGCCCGATCCGTTATCTCCGAAAAGCGGTTTCGGCATAAAGGTGGCCGTTTTCCCATGTCGGCGTGCCACATTTTTGACGATGTACTTAAACATCATCACCTTGTCGGCCATGGCCACCAGGTTGTCGTAGCGCAGGTCGATTTCCGATTGGCCGGCTGTGGCGACTTCGTGGTGGTGCGTCTCGACCTCCATCCCGCAGTCGATCATAAGCTGCATCATCTCATTGCGGATGTCCATGAGTTGATCGGCGGGCGGGACGGGGAAGTAGCCCTCTTTGTATCGCAGCTTGTAGCCCAGGTTCGGCCGCTCCTCACGCCCACGATTCCATTGGCCTTCGATACTATCCAGATAGAAATAGCCGGCGTTGGGCGTTTGCTCGCAGCGCACATCGTCGAAAATGAAAAACTCCGCTTCCGGCCCGATATAGCACGTGTCGCCGATGCCCGTGCTCTTCAAGTAGTTGACCGCCTTGCGCGCCACGTTTCGCGGGTCGCGGGTATAATCTTCGCGGGTAATGGGGTCCTGGATGTTGCAGATCATCGACAGCGTCGGCAGCTTATAGAACGGGTCCAGCATGGCGGTTTCCGGTTGCGGCACCACGAGCATGTCGCTTTCGTTTATCGCCTGCCATCCGCGGATGCTCGAACCGTCGAAACCCAAGCCCTCCTCGAAGACCTCTTCCGTGAGCTTGTCCACCGGAATGGTAAAGTGTTGCCAGAGGCCGGGAAAATCCATGAATCGCAAATCCACGGCCTTAATCTCCCTTTCACGACACAGGGCCAACACTTCTTTCGGGGTCACGGTCTTCTCCTCCTACATTCGTGGGGTAAAAAGCTCCATATCATTTCTAGCACGTGAAAAGCTTGCAGGCGTTCTTCCAGGCGAAGGCTGCAAGCTGAAAAATAAAGCAGGTCAGCTATGCAAAACCGATGCCGAATGCTTGACCAGCCGGCTGCCGGACGATATATGCAGACATAACCCTTTGTTGGAAGAGAAGTTATGGCGTTTGGAGAAAATGGGGCTGTATTCCGCGTCCCACAAGCCAGATGCACAAATTATGTGCAACCTATGACTACTATTAAGGCAATTGAGGGCCGATTGAAGGGCCTATTCGATGAATCGATCCACCAGAATTGCCTTTTCGACGTTCAAATCTTGTCCGCGAACAAAGCCGACAGGTATGGAACGGTCGAAGATGAAAAACGCCCTATGCCGCTCGATTTCGCCGGTGTCGATGCCCAGCTCCCGGCCCAGCTGGTAGCCGTCGGGATAAATTAAGGGGTCATATCCTTGCCGCGCCGGCTCGACCTCGAAATAGCCCACCGTAATCCACACGGCATAGACATTCGAGCGTGTAGTTACCAGATTGGCCAGCCGCTGGAGGCCCTGATAGCGGAAGTACGGGTTGCGGTCGGTATTATCAACCTGTGCGAGGCTTTCGTAGTGGAAAAGCGGCTTGGTCTGGTCTTCCGGGTCGGCGCGCAGGAGGGTGCAGTCGATCTCCCTTTCCGGCCTGAGTTCGTTCGGCGACAACCTTCGACCGCCGAAGGAACGGAACGGACGACCAAACTCCGTGGGCCAAGCCGGATCGGATGATAATATATTACCATCCTCACTGCCATAGCCCCGGCGACTGCGGACGAACTTCTTCCAGAAATTGTCGGTGTTCATTCCTGGAAAATCGTTCATCAACCCTTTAAACACATCGGGGTCGTAAATCGTGTTCAGGTTGATTCTACCCGGCTCGCGATAAGTGGAGATACGGTTAAAGGGCGGGCGGAAGGCGTGGCCACTGGAATTGGCCGCCGCGGTCGGGTTGGCCCAAATCTCCGTGCCCACAAACGGCGACGGCACACGCAAAAACTCCAGCACCCGATGCAATTCCTCATCCAGATTCTCCCCCGCCCCGGACAGAAACAGGTTCAGCAGGTGAGGAAAAGGTACCCCAGGCGCCTCGTAAGGATTGCCAGCCTGGGCCAGGTTGAAGTATTGCAGCAACTGCGACGAACGGACCCACGGCACGAGCAGCACTTCCAACTGGCTCACATACGGCCGATTGTTCCAGGTCAGCCAGGGGAACGGCTGCTGCGGGTCGCCGATATATCCCGGGACCGTGCTCGGTTGGCCGAACGGGAAGTTCAGGTAGCCCAGCGTGTGGTGCAGTACGTTGTTGAAATGGTGCCCTGTGGCGTCAGATAAATTGCCGTTGGGCTTGGTCTCTTCATTGTACGGCTCGCGCCGCCAGAGATTGTTCGGCTGCGCCGTATCATTGTTTTCGCCTCGCTCGCGGGTGTAGAATTTGGTGTTTGCCTCATCGCCGTCGTCGCGGGGGTCCGGCGGGGAGGATGTGATGCCGTTGAAGCACGTCAGGTCCACCGACATCGAGTCGATGGTGCGATAAGGGTTGTCATGCGCGTCGTAGGGCAGCAGCGGATTGGCCAGCCGCTGGAGATGGAGGACCTTCACATTTCGGTGCGTGTCTGTCCTGCGTATCTTGTCCGCTAACGGGCCTTGCTGATCCAGCGGCTCATCGAATGGCGGATCGTAAGTCTTGCCATCGGCTGAGGTGTGATTTGGATAACCACCATCCGGTTCGGAGATGCTCAGCCGGTGTGGGCTGTTGACGACGATTGCCGTAGCAGGCTGGATCGAACTGCCTACCAATCCCGCCAGGTCATCTTGCGGCGGGGTGCCGACGTTGAAGATCTGGATTTGGTTTAGCGATGGATCAGAGTTGGGATTCAAGACGATTCTTCGTGTTTGATTGTCGCCCTGTGTGGCATTTAGCTTATAGCCGATGTAGGTCGCGGCCGGGCCGCCGTCTTCCGGCTCGCCGGGGCCGATGACCACATACCTGCCCGGCAGCACCGGCGCCACCTTGCCGGCATAGGACTCAGTGGGCCGATAGTTATGGGTACTATCGTTCGGCAGGTTAACGCCTTGCTGGCCGCAAAAATACACTGCCCGCTCGATATTCGGCCGATTGCTGGGATTCGGGGCGTCGGGGTCTTTAGCAGCTTCGGAAGCGTCAACAATAATCAGTCTCCAGACGGGCGAATTGCCGGCGGCGCTCAGTCGCGTCAGATCAACTCCGTCATTCGGCCCCGTGTAAAGATCGCCTGTTCGCGGCTCTCTTGCCGACCAGGGATTGAACAATTCGACGAACAACGAGCCTTGCGGCTTTCGCTTCTGGTCGAAGTCGTCGTCCGGGTCATTGGGGTCTTGAGTATCCTTTCCGGTCGGGTCTTCGGCGGTGTCTTCGGTCCGGCGGTCGTGGAAGGCCAGGGTTTCGGTTATCAGCAGCTCCGGCCGCTCGCAGCCCCAGACGCGATGCAGCGGATCGCCGGGCGGCATCCAACCGTCGGTGATGTCCGCATTGGGGTCGGCGAAATCAGGATCGTAGTCGAAAGGGGTCATAATCGAGTCGCGGTCGCGGAAATCCACCACGTTTACGGCCCATTGCGCCAGGAACCGCGCCGCTCTCTCGTAATCACCCCCAAAATGTCCCGCCAGGCTCGTCCGATCCACCGTCAGGCAGGCCAGCACGTAGAGGTATCGCGCCATAAGCTGCCGCGCAGCAAGCGAGGTAGTAGGCTCTCCATTAGGGTCGTTGCTGAATACTTTGTACACGCCGGCCTCGTTATAACTTAGCGGAACCGTACGGCCGCTAAGAGCGATTTGCTCGCTTTCCTGCGGTTCCGGCTCATCGACCACGCCGTTGCCGTTGTCATCGCGGCCGTTGCCGAAGGGTCGGTTGATGTCCATTCGCAGCCCGGCGAGCAGGTCCGGCGGCAAGAGGTCCGCCCAGGCCGACTCAGGAACGCCCCGCGCCCGCAATAAATCCGTTATATGCTTTACGCGGCGATCGGAGAGTCTATCCCGTTCGACATCTGTAAGACTGGTTGAGGTAACAATGTTCGGGCAGGGGAGGTCCCAGCTTTCCGTGCTCACGGAGTGCCGCTTGCCGATGAGCACCGAAGATCGCAAATCGCCAGGTGTGGACTCGCTGAGTTTTAGCAGACGTTGCGGCAGCGTCGGCGCGTCGCGGTCAAATGGCCGCAGAATCCGTTCTAGCTCGGCGAGACTGAAGGGATTGTCCGGCGCCGTAGTATTGTTGGGCAAGCCGCGTGCCTGGTCCGGCCCCAGGTTCATCTGATAAGGTAAACCGTTAATGAGGCTCCCATATCCAAAGTAGATCGCCCCGGAACTTACGCCTCCGTATAGCGGCCGACCGGCGAAGTCTAAGCCGACTATGCCTGCACCAAAGGGGTCAACCGGTGAACCATAGGCGCCGGCTTGGTTGGGGCTGGAAAAATCCCAATAGTTGCCGCCGTATGAGAACCATTTATTCGCACTGAGCACTTCCAGCGCTGCGAAGCCGGGTATGGGTGGCGTTCCGTAACCATAGCGACCTTGATAGCCCTGCCCGCCGGAAAGCAACTGCTGGTAAACGGTAAGATTATTGAGCAGGTACCCGAGATTTATTTCCGCCGGACCAAAGCCTTGTCCGTAAGTCGTAGGAGGCGTTGGAGGCGTGCCGGCAAACTGCCCGCTCAAAGGCAAAGTATATTGCTTGTTAAGATAATTACTTTCACATTGGACGAGATTTCCGTGGGCGTTGAGGTTTAGCCGGCCGTCGAGATCGAGGCAGAGAATGGCAAACAGCGGTTTGTAGAGTCTTCCGTCGCTCGTGGCGCGGACCGGAAAGCCCAAATCCACCCAGATGCTATCGGGCACACCGTCGCCGTCGTTGTCCACATCCCAGGGACCGTTAATCGGATCGAAGCCGTTGGGATTGAGATTGCTGCCGGTGAAGCTGGGATGATCGGCGGTAGGATAGCCGCCGATCGGGCGGAACATAATCGACCGGCATAAGTTGCGTAAGTTGGGATTCGCCCAAAGGTCCAACCAAGTAGCAGCGCCGTTTTTATTCATCCAGTATTGGACCAGGGCCGGGCGGTGGAGCGAAGGCAGGGTTTGCACCGTGTTGCCGGTTTTTACCTGGGCGGCCAGAAGCATGTTCTGGAAGTCCGGCGCGTCGTAGTCCTCGTTGGCGCCGCCGGCTCCATTAGTAGCAAAGGGCAATTTCGGCAGCAAGGCGCCGCCGCCGATTGCCACGCCGGTCCAGCCGAAGCCTGTCCCGCTGAACGGTACGCCGTTAATGATAAAACTCGTGCCTTGTGGTGGGATGGCGCCGTTGGGGAAAGCCATGACCTGGATGGTTGATGTGCCCAATAAGCCGCCGACGATCCGTGTGCTCTGACCGACCAGGGCTTGCTGCTGGGAAGTGCTTCCTGAAGTTCCTGAAGGCACGCCGGTAATCGTCAGTACACAGCCGCCGCGTCGGGCAAGCTGTTCTGGTGTAAGATTGGTGGTTATCTCCAGCAGTTGTGGAAAGCCGCCCTCTCCGGCCACCTGTGCATCGACAACTTGCCCACTGATTGACTCATGACCATAAATGTCCTCCAGCAGGCTGTGTGCGCCGAGAACGGAGGCTGGGTTGTTCGTGCCGCGGAAAACTTGCATCGCCGCCTCGCGCAGCAACTTGTCAGGTCGTTCGCTCACGAGTTCCACGCGTTCGATACTCTTGGCGCTGCGCTGTGCCTGGCCGCTAAGGAGCACGAACGCCACGCCCAGCATCCCAAACAGCGCCAGCAGCGCCAGCACGATCAAAAGCAGCACGCCGCGTCGGTCGGGCGGTTTCCGGTTAGAGAGCGGCCGCATCAGAGAGCCGGGGTGTATCGTTGCACGGTGGTTGTTTCGATGGTTGCCGAGTGTCTTCATGGGGAAAGTTCCTTGGTTAGTGGTTCCTTTGCCCACACGGCCCGGGAGTCCCCCGCGAGCGCAGTCGCAGGGCGTTTTGATTTCAATGCGAGTGCAGTCGCGGGGCGTTTTCGTATTTCGTGCATCTTTTCGCTCATTTCGTCCACACTGAGCTTGTATCCACTTCCATCACGGCCGTATAAACGCCGCTAACGCCCTCAACGGCCACCAACCGCGTGTTTGCGGCCGGAAAGGCCGTCGTGTTCCAGTCAGGGCCGAGCAATGTCAGGTAACGGTTATTTTTGTCCATGCCGACGATGCGATACCAATGGGCAGCAACCGGTGAACCCGACGAAGACAAGCCGACCAGCATCACCCAATTGTCGCTCTTGATGTCTCCGAGGTCTGCATCATATTGAATTGTTCCGGCGCCGAGAAAGTTGACTCCCGCCGTATGCTCGTGATCTGCGGTCAAAATCCGTTTATGGCACACGGCGACGGACACGGTATAAGCCCGTCGCAACGCAAGCGGGACTCCGCCCGAAACATCGCTCGGCGTAGGGCAGATGGTAAAGAACCAGGAATAATTGCCTTCGCTTGCGCCGGCAGACGGTGGGATTGGTCGGTTGCCGCCAGAGGGTAGAGTAAAAATCAGGTCGTCGCGCCACCGAAAGACTTGATCGGCAATGTCTAAGGATGTTATCCAGGAGAGGGTTAGCCGGGAAAACACGCCGCCAAAGGGAAGAGCGGCGCCGTAGCTGTGGTAGCCGAGCGGGTCGATGATCAGGACGCCCGGCGTGGCACTTCCCTGAATTTGCGGAGACCATGAGCGATAATCGAGCATGCGGCGGACCTGGACTTCGCGCAGTCCGGCGCGGCCGCATGTGCCGGTGCGGTCGGACTTTTCGGTTTCGATCATTGAGAACTTGCCGATGGGGATAAGCGCCGCCACGCCCAGTAGCCCCAGCGAGAGGATGAAAATCGTTACCAGCACTTCCAGCAAAGTAATGCCGGTGTGAAGTGGGACGGTCCCCTGCGAACGCAGTCGCAGGGCGTTACTGAATCTGATAGAACGCAGTCGCAGCGCGTTCCTATACTTCCGAATTCCAAAATCTCCGAATCCCCAAATCTCGCGCATCTTATTTCCCTCCCATTCCCAGAGCTTCTCTGGCGAGTGAACGCGACAGGTTGATGGCCATAGCCACGTCCGGCGCCCCCGCGCTATTGGCCACCGGCTCGGTGTTTATCACGCCGGTCATGGGGTGGACGGTCACCCAAATGTTGTTCAGGTCTTGATAGTTCGGCCAGGAGGATTCGTTGCTCGCACTGGGGGCAGGAACGAAGCTGTTTCCAACCCGCTCCCGCTTGCCGACTAACAAAAACACCGGTTCTGTGATCACGTCACGGTTGGCCCCGATGTAAAGACATTCTACGGCGCCGGTAGGGGAAAAAAGGATAGTCACATCGGCGCTTGCCAAGCCGCCATAACCATTGCCGACGCCCGAAACCGTTAAATCGATGACCGCACCGACCGGCAGTTGCAAGGGCGTAGCGAGACCTTTTGTGGGCGCGCGAAAGACGCTATACGGCACCGGCTGCGACCACTCCGCAGTCGGCCAGGGCACGAGGGGATTTTGATTAATTTCGGCGGCGCTTAAAACAATCGTGTTTCCGGTTACGTAGCCTTGTGCATCAACTGGGTTTTCTGGAGGCGGTAGGATGCGGTAGCACGGTCCCTGGGCGTTGAATTGCATCAAATCGCCCGGCTTGGCAATTCCTGTTGGCAAGCCGGCATCGGAAAGCTGGGCGGTAATCCTCGTGGCATCGGCTGAAACTTGCAAGCGGGCTACGGAGGTTTCCAATTCGCCGCAGAAGCAGGGCGGGACTTCGCATTGTTCCAGCGTCGTGGCGAAACCGCCGGCATTACGGAAGATCACACCGCAGGGCCGGCCGGTTTCCATCGCCCGATTCCGCGCCGATGCAAGATAGACGTTGATCGCTCTGGCGGCTTCGCGCTGCCGTCGGCCTTCGCTTGCCGGGCGAATCATCGTGGCCGTAAGCGAAAGCAGAAGCAGCATAATCGAAATCACAACCAACAGCTCCACAAGGGTAAAGCCGCGGCGGCGTCGCACAAGCAATTCGTACCACTTCGGAGCATCCATCTTACCGTACCTCAATATCATGGTTGGTAATGTTGTCTTTGAAGTCGGAGAGGCTTCCGTCGTCAGCCGTCGGAGCACCAATCGACGAGCCGGACGAGCCGAAAGGGTCTTGTTCATCAGAAAAAATATAATTTTTGCTCACATTCAGCCCATATTTTCCATCCCTGCCGGCGGAGTAGATTAGCGGAATCAAGTGGTAAGCAGCTTGATGAACGCGGCGAAAATCGAAGGGATCGTGATTCTGATTCGGGTCGGCTTGCTGAATGGGGGAATAGGATGAGAAGCCGGGCGCCCATCGCAGAAACATAATCGGTCGCCCCCAGCCGTCGATAAACTCGGGGTAGCCGTCGCCGTCCACGTCGCCGATTTCATTCTGATTGAATTTTTCCATTTCTTCGGGACAGCCCAGGCTTACGAGCAAATATAAGCATTCGGCGGGACCATAGCCCGGCTCACCTTTAGTATCCGGTATTCCGGCAAGGTATCGCTGTGCATAGAGCCGTGAAAGGGCAGTCCGGGGAAGCTGGGTCCGTGGTGTACCGTTAAGGTCCTTAATCGCTACGGTGCCGTTCAGATCGGGCAAACTATTGTTGCCGGATTGGGCCGGAGTGATAATATCCGACCAGCGTTCAGGCATTTCCATGCGGATTATCTCGCGCAAGGCGGACAGACGAACTTCGGCTGCCTGCCGAAGCGTTAAGCCCGGCGGGATTTGGATCGGCACACGGCGGGTAAGATAAGATTCATACCGCCGCATGATGATCGTGTGCAATTTGGCGATCGTGGCGCGGGTTTGCGCTTCGCGTGCGGCCTGACGGGCGAGCTGCAAGGCGCCGAACGTCAGCCCGGTGAGGATGCCGATAATCGTAATCGTTACCAGCAGCTCCACGAGGGTAAAGGCGGAAGGAAGCGAACGCCCGGCGTACCGACGACGGCCGCCGGCCGGCAGGTGAAAGAGCGGGGCGTTCGTCGGCGGGGCCGGTCCGCGCCGAACTGCGTCCCAATTAGTAACCCACTCTCGCGGCGAAAAACCGGTAATCAGCATGATGGCTGCTCCTTTTCAGAACGTGCGGTGGCCGAGCTTCCTCGAGCCGCACGTTCGGTTGGAAGCCAGCCTTGCCCTTTCGATGTTTTTGGCCCGGTCGCTAAACCGCAAGCGGCGTTCCAGTAAACTTCCTTCTCTCGTAATAACTGCCGGCGGAAACGTACGCTATTGTTTTTTTCCTCCCCAATCAACCGCTTAAGGTGGTAATCAGGTGAATCAGGGGCATGAATAGTGCGATGACGATAAAGCCCACTATTCCGCCCAGGATTAAGATCAACAACGGCTCCATAAGGCTCATCAAGCTTTCGGTGATCACGGCCACTTCTTCGTCATAGGTATCGGCGACTTTGTAGAGCATGGTATCGAGTTCTCCGGTTTCTTCGCCCACATCGACCATGTTGACCACCATGTCATCGACAATTCTTTGGTTCATGCGCGTCAGGTAGAGCAACAGTCCGATCACAGGCGGCCAGAAAAACCAGAAAAACAGCGCCATGGGATGGAAAGGCGGCTTGGCGTGCTCTTTCAGCGGCTTGGCAATCGATTCGCCCTCGCGGATCGATTCATAGACCTTCTGAAACAGATTTTCAAAGACGGCGTTGTTGGCCGTCTCCTTGGTGATGTGCAGGGATTCTAGAATCGGCACGCCGCTGGCCACCAAGGTGCCGAGGGTACGCATGGTTCGAGCAACAATGTTTTTTTCGATGAGCGGGCCGAAGATGGGCACTTTGAGAATGAACAAATCCCAGCCCATTCGTCCGCCTTGAAATTTGCGGATCAATTTCAGACTCAACCAGATGGCCAAGGGTATGCCTGGCAGCAAATACCAGAAGTTGATGACGAGATAGGAAGTGGCGATCAAGGCCTGGGTCAAAGCCGGCAACTTGGTACCGAAATCGAGAAAGATTTTCTCGAAACGAGGCACAATCCAGTACATGATGAATACCAGAATGCCGGTGGCGAAGGTAACAACGGCGATCGGGTAAACGAGGGCGCCTTTGACTTTTCGTTTGAGGCTTTCGGAACGTTCCTGGAATTCGGCCAGGCGGCGGAGGATCACTTCCAGCGCGCCGCCGGCTTCACCTGCCTTGATCATGTTCACATACAGACGATTGAAGGCCTTGGGTGATTTAGCCATCGCCTCGGAAAGAGTTGCGCCGCCTTCGATTTCATCGCACACGTCGATCAGGGCGTTTTTCAGGGCGCCCGGCGGCGCCTGCTGCTCGAGAATTTTGAGACTCCGCAGAATGGGCAAACCGGCGTCTTGAAGAATGGAAAGCTGCCGGGTGAAGGTGGTGAGGGCCTTGGAGCGAACGCCGCCGAGGGCGAAGGTTTTCCGTTTTTGGCCCTCCTTCTTTACGGCTACTTTGCGGCTTTTCTTGACGGAGATTTTCGTCAGGAACAAGCCCATCGAACGGATCGTCGCCTGCGCTTCGTCCTGGTTTGCGGCTTCGATAACGTCCCTGACCTCCTGACCGGTGGCATCCATGGCCTCGAACTGATAAGTGGGCATGTGCGTGCCTCCTTATGTGTGAAGACCTAAAAACGGCCCTCGACGCTAATATTCTTTCGCCGAATCCTCTTACCCTTCCGAGACAGTTTCCCGAATGACTTCCTCCAAAGTAGTAATCCCACTAAAAACCTTTTCCAGCCCGGACTCCCGCAGCGGAATCATCCCGGTCTTCAAAGCCAACTCCCGAATTTGCTGCGTAGAAGCCCCGTGGTTAATCAATTCCCGCAGCTCCTCATTCAGCGGCATGAACTCGAACAACCCTGTCCGCCCCCGAAAGCCGGTATTGTTGCAAGCCGGACAGCCGCGCCCGCGATAAAACTTCTTGCCTATGACATCATCGGGCGTAAGTTCCAACATTGCCAGCGTTTCCGTGCTGGGAATCGTCGGTTCCCGACACTCGTTGCAGATTTTTCGGACCAGCCGCTGGGCCAGCACCGCTTCCAAAGTGGCCGTAATGAGAAACGGCGGCACGCCCATGTCCCGCAGCCGTGTAACCGTGCTCGGCGCGTCGTTGGTGTGCAAGGTGCTAAAGACCATGTGGCCCGTCAGCGCCGCTTGAACGGCAATCTCCGCCGTCTCCAGGTCTCGAACCTCGCCGACCAGAATTTTGTCGGGGTCTTGCCGCAAAATGGACCGCAAACAATGAGCAAACGTATTCCCAATCACCGGGTCGATCGGAACCTGCACTATCCCATCGATGTCGTATTCCACCGGGTCTTCCGTGGTAATCAATTTGTCCTCGATGACATTCAACTCGTTGAGCGCGCCATAGAGGGTGGTGGTTTTCCCGCAGCCGGTCGGGCCGGTTACCAGGACGATGCCGTTGGGCCTCCGAATCACTTCGCGGAAAGAAGCCAGAATTTGCGGCGGCATGCCGATAGCATCCAAATCCAACATCACCACCGAACGATCCAGAATCCGCAGCACCACGCTTTCGCCGAACATCGTAGGCAGAACGCTCACCCGCAAATCCACCGGATGGCCGCCGACGGTCAAACGTATCCGCCCGTCCTGCGGCAAACGCCGCTCGGCAATGTTCAGATTGGCCATGACCTTGATACGGGTGGTGATGGCAAAAGCCAGGTGTCGCGGCGGCGGAACCATCTCGTACAACACCCCGTCGGACCGAATCCGAATCTTGAATTCGTTCTCGAACGGCTCAAAGTGCAAGTCGCTCGCCCGCTCCCGAATCGCCAGCAACAACACCATATTCAACAGTTTTCGGACGGGAGCACTGTCGGCCACGGCCTCGATGTTCGTCAGGTCCACCGTCGTGGTCTTCTCGGCGGCTTCCACCGCAGCCGCCAGATCGGCGTCGTGCTCAATCTCGGCAATCAGCGACTCGACGCTCTCCGAGCCGGCCGAATAGTATCGTTCCAGCGCCTTGAGCAACTCCCGCTCGGTGCAGACCATGGCCTTCACGTCGTAGCCGAGAAAAGTCCGCAACTCGTCGATGATCGACAACTTTTGCGGATCGCACATGGCGATGGTCAGCGTGTCATTCTCGAACTTCAAGGGAATGACGCGATAGAGATGAGCCATCGGCTCCGTAATATGCGTGAGCACCTCCGGCGGAATCACCACGTCGCTGAGGTGGATTACCTGCATGTTCATCTGTTCGGCCAGAGCTTGCGCCAACTGGTCGTCGGAGATCATGCCCAGGCTGATGGCAATCTGTCCGAGCATCTCGCCCGGCCGCTGTTGCTGCTCCTCCAACAGCGCTTGCAACTGCTGCGGGGTGATGAACCCCATTTCCACCATGATTTGCCCAATCCGCCGAAAGGCCATGTGTTTCAGTGCTCCGTAATTCAGTGCTCCTTTGAACTCTGCCGGTCAGAAACCACAACCGGCGCAGACCTGACTTATCCAGCCTCCCGCCGCCGTTCCTCGCCCTGGCCGCGTTCGCCGCGCAAGCGCGCTTCCTCCTCGTCCTCGAAAAGCCCACGTTCGACGCGGGCGATCTTTCGCGACAGTTCTTCAGGATCATGGGCTTTGAGCAGGATGTCACGCTTCTCCACCAATCCCTGCTTCCAGAGGCGAAACATGTGATCGTCCAACAATTGCATGCCCAACTTCTGGCCCGTCTGGATCGCCGATGTAATGCGGAAGGTCTTGTTCTCGCGGATCAGGTTGGCGATCGCCGGTGTAACGACCAACATCTCAAAAGCCGCCACTCGTCCGCCGCCGATCTTCGGTAACAAAGTTTGCGACAACACGCCGATAATCGACACCGACAACTGTGTGCGGATCTGCTCCTGCTGGTTAATGGGGAAAACGTCGATGATACGGTTGATGGAACCTTGGGCGCTGGAGGTGTGTAGGGTGGCAAAAACGATGTGCCCCGTTTCGGCGGCGATAATCGCGGTCTCGATGGTCTCCAGGTCGCGCATCTCACCGACCAAAAGCACATCCGGGTCCTGCCGCAAAGCCCGACGAATGGCTTCCGCAAAAGTCGGCACGTCCACCCCCAGCTCGCGCTGGTTAATCGTGGACTTTTTGTGCGTATGGTAGAACTCGATGGGGTCTTCAACGGTAATGATGTGGTGATCGAAGTTCTGGTTGATGTAGTCGATCATCGTCGCCAGAGTGGTGGTCTTGCCGGAACCGGTCGGGCCGGTAACAAGAATCAATCCCCGCGGTCGCGTGCATAGCTCGGCCAAGACAGGCGGAGTGCCCAATTCCTCAAAAGTCATTAACCGGGAAGGAATGAGTCGCAAGGCCATGGCCACGTGTCCGCGTTCCTTAAAGATCGAAACGCGAAACCTACCCTTGTCGCCGAAGGCAAAGCCGAAGTCCGATCCGCCCACTTCCTGCAACTCTTGTTGACATCTTTCCGGCGTGATGCTCTTCATCAGCGACATGGTGTCCTCCGGTTCCAACACCTTGGTTTCCAGCCGGACTAAACGGCCGTCAACTCTTATCACCGGCGGTTGCCCTACGGCAATATGTAAGTCGCTGGCGTTTCGGTTAACGACCGTTTGCAAAAGTTTGTCAATCAGAATTGCTGCCATACTGTTCGCCCCTTCCTATGTGGTGGGCGAGGAAAAACATCAAATTATGGTTAGAAGAAACCTCTTCTCTTACAGTAAAATGCCAAAAATATCAGGCACAAAATAATGGTTCTGTTCCGTATATTTTCCGCCCGGATTGATTATTCGCGGGCTGTCCCATAAAGCCAAATAAATAGGTGCAATTATTCAAATTCCGAGCGTTTCGCAACCCGAAGAACTTCTTCCAAAGTTGTTATCCCCCGCATGGCCTTTTGCAAACCATCCCAATATAGGGTTTTCATCCCCTCACTAATGGCAATTTTTCGAATTTGCTCAGTCGGCGCCGAATTAAAAGTCAGTTCTCGTAATTTGGGCGACATGAGCATTAACTCGAAGATGCCGATTCTTCCGCGAAAACCGCTGCCCTGGCAATGTCCGCAGCCGCTTCCTTTGACAAAATTGGCCCGAGCAATCTCCTCCTGCGAAATACCAGCCCCTTCAAGCAGGGCATCGCTGGGCTTGTAAGGGTGCTTGCACCGCTGGCAAACAACACGTACAAGCCGCTGAGCCATGATTGCGACGACGCTGCTAGCCACCAGATATGGGGGCACGCCCATATCTATTAAGCGTGTAATAGCACTGGGCGCATCGTTCGTATGTAGTGTACTAAAAACCAAGTGTCCAGTCAAAGATGCTTGTATTCCCATCTGTGCGGTTTCCAGGTCCCGCATCTCCCCCACCAAGATGACGTTAGGCGCCTGACGCAGCATCGCCCTGATTACCCTCGCAAAATCCAGGCCGATCTCGTGGCGAATCTCCACCTGGTTGATACCCGGCAAGTAGTACTCAACCGGGTCTTCAGCCGTAATGATTTTCCTGTCCGGCGTATTCAATTCGTTTAAAGCGGCATAAAGTGAGGTGGTCTTGCCGGAACCTGTCGGTCCCGTAACGAGGATGATCCCATTGGGCCGCTGAATCAATACGCGGACTTTCTGGTAATCCTCGTCGGAAAAGCCCAATTGGCGTAGGCCGACCTTGATGCTTTCCTTGTCGAGGATTCGCATGACGACCGACTGGCCGTGGGTGGTGGGAATAACGCTCACGCGGAGGTCCAGGTCTTTTTCGCCCACTGTGATTTTAATTCGCCCGTCCTGCGGCCGCCGCCGCTCTGCAATATCCAATTTGGAAAGAATCTTGATGCGGGAAAGAATGGCGCCCAATAACCGTTTTGGAGGGCTGTCGCGCTCGACCAAAACCCCGTCGATGCGATACCTGACGCGGATGCGGTCCTCAAAAGGCTCGATGTGAATGTCCGATGCCCGAAGTTGCACGGCTTCGGTGATGATTAGTTGCACGAGGCGAACCACAGGCGCGCTGCTTTCATCTACTTCTTCTTCGCCTGCGCGCGCCTCTTCCATCGCTTCGGTAAAGTCGATGGCCGTATCGGTAAACTCCTGAAGCATCGAGTCGGCGCTTTCACCGACGGTCTGGCCGTAATGACGGTTGATTGCCTCGAGAATCGCCTCTCTGGGAGCAAGAGCGATTTCGATATGCCGATTGAGAATAAAGCGGAGCTTCTCGAAAGTGTCGTAGTCCAGAGGGTCGCTGACAACAACCGTCAGTTTTCCGTCGGATTCGCTCAGCGGGATGGCGACGTTTTCCCGCGCGACGGATTCCGGCACCAGTTCAACCACAGAAGGCGGGATGGTAACTTCGGCCAGGTTGACATATTCCAGGCCGTGTTGCTCGGCGATAGCTCGCATCACTTCTTCGCCGGTGGCATAGCCGAGGTTGCTGAGAGCTTCGGCCAGACTGATGCCGGACTGGTCGGCCATTTGTTGGGCTTCGGCCAGTTGCTCTCGGCTGACGATGCCGCGGCGGAGGAGAATTTCGGTAAAATCGACTTTTCGTTTGGCTGCCATATAGTGTTCCGGCCCCAAGCCCCCCTATTTAATCACACTAACGGCCAATGAAAGGAATGTCAACCCAAAAGGAGTCGCCGGCATTCTCCTTCGTTTTATTAAGGGGAATTTATCAAAAATACTCCAAACACCTTCTGTATTATAAGCCCTTTTCACAGGGCTAAGGCCAAAAGCCCTTTAAAGCAATTTTCCCCAATATTCGTTCATGCTCTCTTCCTAAAAGCGGAAAGAAATCAGACCATGCGAAGCCCCGCATCTTGTTTGCTGTCGCCAATCAGCTACAATACGCCGCAGTTAGTTTTTTTCCTCTGAAAAGCAGTTTCAATGATGTCGGAATACCCTGGCGAACTTGTGCTGGTTGTGCCTACGCGGCTGTTTCACCGCTTAGGTCGATTCCAGGGCTTTAACGGCGATGTTCACCGCTATCTGGACGAATTGCTTTTGCCACAGAATACTCTCTTTCGGCCGCGGGCGGAGGTTGAAAACGATCCCTCCTTCAAGCAATTGATCCCATACATGATCTTTCGCCATCTCGACCCGCAAAACCGACAAACCGTCTTCCAATACACTCGTGGAACCGGCCAGGGGGAGGGGCGGCTCCATCGTAAGCGGAGCGTGGGTATCGGGGGGCATATTTCGGCTATCGACGCTACGGCTCAAGCCTCTTCGCCGTACCTGGAAGGGCTCCGGCGGGAATTGGATGAAGAAGTGCTTATCGACGCGCCTTATTCCGCCCAATGTGTCGGCATGATCAACGACGATCGGACCGAAGTCGGCAGCGTCCATTTGGGCGTGGTGTATCTGTTTGATTTGCTCCGACCGGCGATTAGACCGCGTGAAAGTGAAATTATCGAGTGCAGCTTCCAGCCGGTGGAGAAGATACTTGCCGAATTGGAAGGGTTTGAAAGTTGGTCGCAGATTTGTATGGAAGCCCTGTTTGGGGCGGGTCGCCGCCCGCCCTCGCCGCAATACGCCGAACGGAATCTTTCCCCGAAAACACTTTTCGATGTCGGCCCGTGAGCACGCGAGCAAGGTTCTTCAGGGCAAAGACGTTCGCCCTAAATTGTGCAGCTTGCCAAGATTAACACCCCAACTTGCAAGCTCTTGGTCTGGGAGACTCACAGTATTGTTTAGAATTAGAAGGTAATCCAAAAATCGGGCTGGACAAACCAGGCGAAAACGCTATTCTTTGCACCCCATGAATCGCTGTATAGCGCTGATACTGACCGGTGTGCTACTCTCAGGCTGCCGGAGCCAGGCCCCTGCTGTGGACCCGTTTTTTGGTCGGACTACGATTCCACCGCCGCCGACGGGTTCCGCGGTCGGCGGATTGACAGACCCCTATTATCAGACCCCGCCTGTCGTCCAAATGCCCTCGGCGGCACAGACTTCCGGGGCTGCAACCCCCGGTCAAGCGACGACAAGCTTGAATGCGCCACCTCATCTTTCCGCGCCCCGCCCGACCTCGACCGCCCCGCAAAGCTGGTCGAGCAGAAACTCCGCTTCTGGCACATCTGCGCCGCCGGCAGGCGGAACCGGCGGCAGTTATTTACCGGCATCAGGCGGCGGAGCAAACTATCGCGGAGCATCGCTCAACGATCGTATGCCGCGGCCGGTTGACGACGCGACTACTGCCGGGCCGAATTACTCCCAACCGATTATTCGCACACTTCAGCCTCGCACCGGCACCACGGGCAGTGAAGGTGTTCAAGACCTTGCCGATCTGCCGAAAGCTCCCTGAGGTGGCCTTTGCTCGGCGGCGGAGCATACACTATGCTTTTAGAAGCAGCACGGTGCTGTGGAAGCTTCGTAGCCGATTCTCAAGCGGCGAGTTCCGGTTTGCTTTGGTGTAAGAAAGCGCCGGTCTCTGGGCGATAAAGAGCGCTCGGCATGATAAGCCTGATGAATCTTGTAAATCAGTGGCGACTTTCGCGTTGGGCTGCCTTGCTGCCGAAGATCTCCGCCCTGGAACCTGAATTGCAAACTCTTGCCGATGAACAGATTCGCAAGCGAAGTCTTTCTTTGCGTTATCGGGCAAAAAGCGGCGAGCCGCTCTCTTCGTTGTTGGTCGAGGCCTACGCCCTGGTTCGTGAGGCTGGGCGGCGGACCATCAACATGCGACACTTCGATGTGCAGGTGCTCGGCGGCATCGCTCTGTTTCATCGCTCTATCGTGGAGATGCAAACCGGCGAAGGAAAAACACTCGTGGCCACCTTGCCGCTTTATCTTTACGGCTTGATGGGCCGCGGCTGTCATCTAGCCACAGTGAACGACTATCTCGCCCGACGCGACGCCGAATGGATGGGGCCGATATACCGGCTGTTGGGAATGAGCGTCGGCGTGGTGGAAACACAGATGCCCCAAGTCCAACGTCGGAAAGCTTATGCCTGCGACATTACTTACGGCACGGCGAAGGAGTTCGGCTTCGACTTTCTCCGCGACCGGTTGCTATTGCGCCGCATTGCCGAAGGACAAACCGACTTGCTCGGCGGGATGCTGGGCCGACAACAGAGCGGGGCCGATGAAAAACCGGTGCAACGCGAAGCCTTCTTTGCCCTGGTGGACGAGGCTGACAGCATCCTTATCGACGAAGCCCGCACCCCGCTCATCATCAGCGCACTACCTACTGAGGAGCAACGCCTCGCCGTCGAATGTTTTAAGTGGAGCGCCAAGGTAATACACGAGTTTGTCGAAGATGTGGATTACGAATACGATCACGAAAAGAAGACGGTGGAATTGACGGCCGCCGGACGACAAAAAGCCCGTCTCCTCGAAAAGCCCCCGGCCATGGATACCGTCGGGATGGTCAACATCTATCAGTATCTTGAGCGGGCGATATTGGTGGACCGCGAATATCACCTGGATCGCCAATACGTGGTCCGCGACGGCGAAATCGTCATCGTTGACGAGTTCACCGGCCGGCTGGCCGAAGGTCGCAAATGGCGCGACGGCATCCATCAGGCTGTCGAAGCAAAAGAAGGCGTGGAAGTGACCGTAGCTACGGGTCAGGCGGCGCGGATAACGATCCAGGACTATTTTCTGCGGTACGAACATCTAGCCGGCATGACCGGCACGGCGATGGGTTCGGCGCGCGAGTTGCGGCGCATCTATCGTTGCCATGTCTTGCCCATCCCCACAAACCGCCCCATGATTCGGCAAGGCTTGCTTACCCGCGTCTTTCCGAACGCCGAGGCCAAATGGGCCGCCGTGGTGGAGGAAGTCAAACAAATGCACGCCTTGGGCCGGCCGGTGCTCATCGGTACCCGTTCCATCGACAAATCGGAACATCTTTCCAGGCTTCTGAGCGCAGCCGGCATCGAACATCGCGTACTCAACGCCAAGCATATCGCTGCTGAAGCCGAGATCGTCGCCCGCGCCGGCCAGCCCGGTATGGTTACCGTCTCGACCAACATGGCCGGCCGTGGGACGGACATTAAGTTGGGAGCCGGCGTGGCGGAACTCGGCGGTTTGCACGTCATCTGTACAGAAATGCACGACGCCAGCCGCATCGATCGACAACTCATCGGCCGCTGCGGCAGACAGGGCGACCCAGGCACTTATCGTCAGTACCTCGCCCTGGACGACGATCTGCTCCTGGCCGGTTTGGGGCCTGAAAAGGCAAGAAGATATAAGCAGCTCGGCGAGGAATCTTCCGGTCCCTTCGATCATTTGTGGCGGGTGTTTCGCAAAGCACAACGCAAAGTCCAGCGCCGCCACTTCCGCCAGCGCAGAGCATTAATGTACTTCGAGAAAGAGCGCAAAAAGATGCAGCGTCAAATGGGCCAGGACCCCTATTTGGACACCCCCGGCTGATTCTCCGCGACAAGCCCTCAAAACGCTTGCGGCTGAAAAGAAGTTTGCTCAGTTGCTTTCTGCTTGAACTAGCGTAGAACCTCCCCTTGGGCACGTCTGGCTCGCCAGCCTTGAGCAGACAAAACTGCCGCAGCGCCGGATTCGGTCTTGCCGGAGGAATAATCCATGTTTGGGAAAGATTTTTCTGCAACCTCCGAAGCGGTTTCCGAAAGTGCTCTATCGGTAACCGAAAGAATGCGCGGCGCACCGACAATATCACCTTCCCTTGGATGCACATCCCCAGATGGTGAATAGGTTGAAGGTGCGGCGGCTTCCTGTTCAACGGCTGCTTCGATAGGCATTTCCTGGGAGCCACCCTCCAGAATCGAGCCTAGGCGCGCCCCCGGCATTGCATTGTAGCCGCAACCCTGATGATAAACCGGCCCGGCATAATCATACGGATGAGCACACATCCGACATCCTGTCAAGAAAGCCAAAATAGCCAAGGCCTTCATCCACAGAACCACTCGGCTCATGATATGTTCCCCCGCGAAGAGAAAAAGAATCTTTCCGAACAAGCCGCAATTGTATTATTCGGCCGGAAAGTCCTCGGATCCGAAGGTTTTCATTAACAAGCTGGAAGAAGCTTCAGAAGATGAGCAAAATAGCGAAGCGCAGGAGTTTAGAGAAGCAGCGATTGGCTCTTTGTGATATTAGGTAAACCCTTTGGACCTTCTCTCGCATCCATAAAGTGCTTGCGGAAAGACTCCTTAATGGGACTACGTGAAAAGTGAGACTTGTGACTTTTCAGTTTTTTCACGCCCTAGGAAGAGGGAGAAAAGATACGGAATGGTAGCGGTGTCCGAGATTACTCTGTAGCCGGCGGTTTCGGTTCAGACTGTTCACCGCGCGGCGCGGCAGGCGTAAGCTCCTCGAAAAGTTGTTGCGGCGCTTGAGTATAAACTTTTAGGTAGATGGGCAAGTAGCGGTAATAGACTTCGAGCATGTAGATCGAGAGACAGGTAACATAAAGTCGTCCACCCTGGGACGCCCATTGGTCCCGCGTGGGATTATCCGGGTCCCAGCTTCCGGCCTCTTTACCGCGAGCGACCTGCTGTTTGGGCAGTTCCTCGCGCATCACGGCGTTCCAACGTTTCCAATAATCGCCTTCCATGTGGTGGGCGACCTGTGTGGCATAGTACCAGTAATAGACGTTTCGGTTGCGGCGGAAATCGATGAGATTTTCTTTGTCGGTAATCCATTCCACACCGGCGACCAGTCGCGGGTCGTCGCGCCGCCAGCCGAGATATTGCCGCATCAACAAGGCTTCGGCGGTCATCGACAGCCGCACCTCGTCGCCCTGTTGATAAGGATAGCGGGCGCCGTCATACTGGGCCACGGAATCCAAAAATTCTTCCACGCGGCGGAGGTTATCGGTGGGCACGTGCAGACCGGCCATCCTGGCGCTTTGCAGGCCCATCACCACCCAACCCGTTACCGACACATCACTGTCGGAGTTGGGCGTATAGCGCCAGCCGCCTTCGGGACTTTGGCTGCGGAGACAGTAATTTACGGCTCGCTGGGCTGGTTCTTTGTAATCGGGGTCTTTGGTCATGCCGTATAGTTCGCACAAAGCGATGGTACACAAGCCTTGTGTGTAAAAGCGGTGGTTGAATCCGCCCAGCTGAAAAAAGTTTCCGTTCCGGTCTTGTTGGCGGAGCAGCCAGCGCCAGGCTTGAGCCACGTTGCGGTGATATTTTCCGTTTCGATGGGTATTGCCTGCTCCTTGAAACGCGAGCAGGGCCATGGCCGTGGCCGCTGCGGGATTGTCCATTTCGCGGATTACGCCGTTGCTGTAAGGTCCGGCCAATGACCAGGAGCCGTTGGATTGTTGATTGTTGGCCAGCCAGCGAAGGCCTTTTTGGACTGCTGCTTCGGTTGTTGCGGTGCCGCCATAACGATCGAGCAGCCCTTTTCGTCGCGCGCTGCCCTCTTCACGCCCCGTCAAGGCCATGCCGATCTGCGGCGCTTCGACGCTGCTGCCGGCCAGGCGACCTTCCGGTTGAATTTCCAGAGCGCCGGGTGCGGCCAGCGGTTCGGCCACAGCCGGTAAGTTGAGCGGCGTTACGGCCGGCTGCTCGGCGGTAATCTTTACATCCGGATCGCCCAGCGGCGAGTCGGATTCCAGTTGTTCGCCCAATTTTTCGGCATACACCAGTTCGGCGTCGAGATGGAGCCGGTCGCTCGGCAGACGAACGTAAAATATCAAGGCCATGATGATGAACATCACCATGTGAAATATCATGCTGGCCAGCCACGGGGGGGCATATTCAAGCAACCGTGGAAGAAACCGCTCCAGGCGCTCGCGCAGCTCCAGTTCACGCGCACCTGCTTCTTGCCTGCCCGTCGCTACTACCGCAGGCTGAACAGCACCGGCTGAGGCAAGTGATGGAATTGTCTTCGGCGCGGGCGGCGGCTTGACCGGCGAAAGTGTTCGTTCACTATCGGCAGGAAAGTTATGATTGGGTGGGGGAGAAAGCGTCGGGCAGACCGGCGGCGGCTGAAGCGGCCTCTCTTGGGGGTTTTTCGGCGGAATCGACATACCCATCCGCCTGTCTCCTCACCTACGAGAACTGTTCCGGCCCGCTGCAAGCAACCCCATGTTCGAGTGTACATGCAAGATACCGGAGCGCCAAGCGAAATCACCTGCGCACGGGTTTTTCTGCTCTCTAGAATTTACCACAAAAAACTCACCAACCCCAACACCGCCATAGAGTTGCGTTATTTCTACCACTAATAGGTGGTTAATCTCCATCCTATAATACCTGCGCAGCTGAAAAACCGTACTTCGCCGGCGGCAGAGCTTGCAAGCGGGTCGCTCTGGTTAAATAATGGCACATACACTATCGCTTGATCTTGATGAATCTTTTTGAGCGACAATCCTTTTAGATATTATTCACCATTGGTTGAGCAAACATGTCCCAGAAACGAGTATTGATCGTCGGCGGCGTAGCGGCCGGGGCTTCCTGCGCGACACGGCTGCGGCGCCTGGATGAGCATGTCCAGATTTTCATCTTCGAACGCAGCAGCCACGTTTCTTTTGCCAATTGTGGATTGCCATATTATCTCGGAGGCGTAATCACCGAGCGGCGGCAATTACTCGAAGCCACCCCGGAGCGGTTCCGCGATTATTTCAACATCGAAGTACGTACGCATCACGAAGTCGTGAGCATCGATCGCACGCAGAAAACCATTGCTGTGCGCAATTTATCGACCGGCGACGAGAGCCGGGAAGCTTACGATGTGCTGGTGCTGGCTACGGGCGCCGAGCCGGTGCGACCGCCTTTGCCCGGCATTGATCTGCCTCGTATCTTCACCCTGCGCACGCTGGACGATGCCGACCGACTGTATGACGAGCTTAATAGCCGTAAGATAACGCGAGCCGTGGTTGTCGGCGCCGGCTATATCGGCCTGGAAATTACGGAAAATCTTGTTCGTCGCGGTTTGGCTGTTACACTCCTGGAACAATGCGAGCAGGTGTTGCCGCAGGTTGATCGGGAAATGGTGGTTCCCATCGAAGCGGAGTTGAAGCGGCAAGGCGTCGATTTGCAGTTGAACCGACCGGTACACGCCTTTGAAAGCGGCGCCAACGGAACCATCGAAGTCGTGGCCGGCTGCGACGAACGATTCCGCGGGGAAATCGTCATCCTGGCGATGGGCGTGCGGCCGGATGTCGTCCTGGCGCGCCAGGCCGGATTGGAGCTCGGGCCGACAGGCGGCATTCGCGTCGATCAGCAGATGCGCACCAGCGACCCAAACATCTTTGCTGTCGGCGACGCCGTGGAAGTCCGCGATTTCGTAACCGGCTTGCCGACGCTGATTCCTCTGGCCGGCCCGGCAAGCCGGCAGGGGCGCATCGCCGGTGATGTGATTTGCGGTCGGCCGGCCCGTTACCGCGGCAGCCAGGGTTCCGCTGTGGTCAGCGTCTTCGATCTGGTTCTGGCCATGACCGGCGCAACGGAAAAGACGCTCATTAAGTCCGGGATGCCTTATGAAAAATCTTACACCCATACGCCGCATCACGCTTCGTACTATCCTGGGGCGAAACGAATCGCCTTGAAATTGCTCTTCGAACCTAACACCGGCAAAGTGTTGGGTGCTCAGGGTGTCGGCCGCGAAGGCGTGGAAAAACGGATCGACCTGCTGGCGCTGGCCGTTCAGAAAGGGGCCACGATCTTCGATCTCGAAGAAGCCGAGTTGTGCTACGCGCCGCAATTCGGCAGGGCGAAAGACCCGATAAACATCGCCGGCTTTGCCGCCGCTAATGTGTTGCACGGCGATGTGCGGCAGGGCCACTGGGCGGAATGGTTCCAGCTTCAAGCGGAAGGCCGGCAGCCGGTGACGCTCGACGTGCGGGCGACTACGGATGCCAACGCTGAAGTCATTCCCGGCGCAATTCGTATTCCCCTGGGCGAACTTCGCCGCCGGTTGCACGAATTGCCGCGCGACCAGGAAATTTGGGTACACTGCGGGTATGGCCAGACTGCTTACTATGCCACGCGGCTTCTCCGTCAGCACGGGTTCTCGGTGCGCAACCTTTCCGGCGGCATGGCTGTCTATCAGATGCTCGCCTCCGCCCGTGGCAACGCTCCCAGTCTGCACAACCCATAGAAAAATCGAAGCAGAGACGAATTGACCAGCGTCGAATACCGGAAGACGCAGAGTGGCTTATTCCACCATGTGCAAACTCCGTGGGATTCATTTATTAGCCGGCTTCGCCATTTTACTTATTCTCTGAAATAAAGGGATCTTTTAATTGCCCAGTGCTGTAATTTTGCCTATTTTCTGTTTTCTTGAATGGATTTTCCTTGGGTAGGAAACAACAAACTATTGGGATTAAATGATTTTCAATCAGTTTTTTTCTCTTGACGGCGGCCGTTTTTCTTCGTTATTCTTCGCCCCCTAATCTTTTTGGGGAGCTTAATGGCCTGAGCATTGCTCAAGGTCAATTGGGCGGTCATCTTTTTTTTTGTGATGTAGGCGATGATGGAGCCAGAGTATTCACCAAACATCGGGGCTGAGGTGGAATATCACTCTGCCGCTCACTTTGTTCATTCTTTGCTGCGGTTGTTGCTGGCGGTGCGCTACCGCAAAAACCTGGTAATTGCGGTAATGACCACGGCAGTGTTGCTTGGGGGATTATATTACGCCACAGCTACCAGGCGTTACGCTTCCAAAGCTACGCTCCTGATTACTCAAACCCGCCCTGACAAACTGGATACGTCCATTACCACCGACGAATCGCTGCGACAGAATACTATGCCGACCTTCGAGAACTTGATTCGCAGCGCCAAAGTATTGGAAAAGGCAATTGAGAATCTTTCCGTGTCGGATCGGGTGGATTTCGCCGATATGCCGCGGGAGTGTTGGATTTCCGGCTTGAAAGCGAATCTATCCGCCAAGGCCATCCGGGCGACAAGCATTCTCGAGGTCAGCTATCAGTCAAAAGACCCTCAGGCAGCGGCGAATGTAGTGCAGGCAGTGGTGCAGTCTTACCTTGATTTCATGGACCAGATGCAGCGGGGGACCGCCGGCGAGCTGAGCCGGATGTTGACCCAGGAGCGCGAAACTCTCGCTCAGAAGCTGAGCCAAAAGCAAGAGGAATTGCTTCAGGCGCGACGGACCGTTGCCGACCTCGGCTTTCGTTCCGACCAGAACACGTTGCACCCTATGGTACAGCGGGCGGTGTATTTCAACGATGCCCTGATTGCCGTGCAGAAGAAGCGCGTGGAGCAGGAAGCCTTGTTGGCGACTTTGGAGAGGGCAGTCGCTCAAGGAGAAGACCTGGGGCAGTATCTTCTCACTGTCGGCGAAGCCATAGGCCGTGAATTGCTCTTAGCCAATCTTGGTCTGAGCGGCCGGGATGCATACGCTCAATCCGCTTTGGAACAACAACTGGTGGCCGATTGTGCCCAACTGCAAGCCCTACAGCAGCATCTCGGCCCACGACATCCGGAGGTCGTGGCTTTAACCGAAAAAGTGCACATCGCCCGCCAACATCTGGACTCCGCTCAGCAACGGTTTATGCAACGTGCGGCCGAGCTTGGCAACCGCGAATTGGGCGAGTGGTTGCTTCGCCTGGTGCGGCAAAGGCTGGCGGAATCTCGAAAGGAGGAAGAGTATCTCCTGGCCTGTTTCGAGCAGACGCGGGCGGAGGCCATCAACCTCAGCGGCCAGTTGGCGCAGATCGAGATGCTCGAACGAGACGTAAAACGCCTCACCGAACTTAACGATGTCTTGCTGAACCAGATTGCTTCTCTCGACCTGCGGCAGAGCAACAGCGATGTGCGTGTGGCAGTCATTGAAGAGCCGAAGGTCCCCACCACTCCGGTTTATCCTAAGCTGAGCCTGGTGGCGATTTTGGCCTTTTTGGCGGGCGGAAGCGTGGCGGTCGGCCTGGTGATGCTCTTGGATGCTTTGGACGATCGTTTCCGTTCTGCGGAAGAATTACAGGCCCGGTTGGACGTGCCGTTGCTGGCGATGATTCACCGCTTGCAGCCCTCGGCAACGACGGGGTTGCGAGCTTTAACCACCTTTGCTGCGCCTAATGCCGCCGCCAGCGAAAACTTCCGCACGCTGAGAACAGCGATTGCGCTGACGCATCCTGATGCCAGGCAACTGGTCGTTACCAGTCCTGAGCCGGGCGATGGGAAGACCACGATTCTGGCCAATTTGGCCGTATGCTATGCACAAGCTGATAAACGTACGCTGCTGATAGATGCCGATTTCCGCCGGCCGGGCTTGACGAACTTGCTGGAGATGCGCGGACCGCTCGGACTCAGCGAAGTCCTGCGCGGCACGGAAGATGTCGGCCGAATAGCGGCCATGCACGTGCGGCCGTCGGGCATGGAACGGTTGGATATTTTGCCATCCGGGCCGCGACCCAGCGATCCTACGGAATTGCTGGACAATCCGCGGTTTTCTCAGCTACTGGCCTGGGCGGCTTCGCTTTACGATCAAATACTGGTTGACGGTCCGCCCCTGTTGGCCACCTCCGATACGGCTATTATCGGCCGACTGGTCGATGGGGTGTTGATCGTCATCCAGCCGGCCAAAAACCGTCGCCGGTTGATCACGCGGGTTATCGAAAGGTTGGAGCTAATGAAAATTCCCGCCCTCGGGCTGGTGATCAATCATACCGGCGACGAAGAGGGCCATGCTTATTACGGCTATCGCGGTTATGGATACGGCTATGGCTACGGCTACGGCTACGAATCCACTTACGGCGAGGACTCCTCCCGCGAAGAACCGATTACGACTGAAACCCGGGACGAAGAAGATTCTGTCTCCGATAGAGAAGAACAGGATATCTGCCTGGTTCGGCCCAGGCGGGCAGCGTGAAATGTTTTCCCCTATTCAGTGCTTATGATCGGCGGCTCTCATACAACACGGAGCATCTATTGGCGGCAGCACCGGCATTTGCTGCTGGCCGTGGCACTGCTGCCGATTTTTGTCAGCGTTTATTACCTTAGTTTTTGGCTGCGTTTCGAGGGTGAGGCGCTTGCCGGAGCAATGGGCTGCTTTCAAGCGACCGTCGGCTGGATTGTGCTTACGAAGCTCGCCTGGTTCGTTGCCAGTGGTGCCTGCAAAGGTTGGAGCCGCATTGCCACGTTTTTCGATTTGATGGTTTTGATAAGGGCGGCCTGCGGAAGTCTGCTCACGACGATTTTCATCCAGTTTCTTCTCAAACCATATCCAGCCATTCCACGCAGCATTTTTTTGCTCGATTGTGGAGCGACGGTGGTGCTTCTGGGCGGTGCGCGTTGCTTTATCCGCGGCATTCACGAATTTCGCCGGCCGCTGTTTCTCAATGGTAACATGAAACGGGTGCTCATCGTCGGGGCCGGCGATCGCGGGGCTTCCGTCTTGCGCGCCATTCAACGTCTGGGGCGGCCGACATACGCCATCGTCGGTTTCCTTGACGAACGTATGGAATTGAAGGGCACACGCATCGAAGGCCTGCCGGTTCTCGGCGACTGTCAGAATATCAAGAGGGTCGTGCAGCGCTTCGGGATCAAGGAAATACTGGTCCTTCAGGGTGAATTAGACGGTCGGCGGCTGCGCCGCTTAATTGAGGAGCTGGAAGACAGCGGCTGCGAGGTCCGCGTCTTGCCGGATTATGGGCAATTGCTCGAAGGCCGCTTGACCGTTCAGCCTCGGGCGGTATCGATTGAAGATTTGTTGCGGCGTCCGCCGGTTCGTTTGGACGATGAAGGCGTGCGAAGCTGGCTGGAGAAGCGCACGATTCTGGTAACCGGCAGCGCAGGGAGCATCGGCTCGGAAATTTGCCGCCAGTTGCTCCGCTTTTCGCCGCGGCGCGTCGTAATGCTCGACCGTTCTGAAACCGGCCAGTTCTTCCTGCAACAGGAGTTGGCTACGAACGGCAATACTGAAATCGACATTTGTATCGCCGACGTGCTTGACGAGCCGCGCATGCGGCGGATTTTGCTGCGGGAGCGGCCCGAGGTGATCTTCCACGCCGCCGCCTACAAGCATGTTCCTCTCATGGAGAAACATCCGCAGGAAGCGGTGCGCAACATCGTTTCCGCCACTCGTCTTCTGGCCGACATGGCCACCGAGTTCCAGTGCGAATCCTTTGTCATGATTTCCACGGACAAAGCCGTCAAGCCGACGAGCATTATGGGTGCCTGTAAGCGGGCGGCGGAAATCTACGTCCAGACTTTGGCTGCTCATGCCGCTTGTCGCTTTATCACCGTGCGCTTCGGCAACGTGTTGGATTCATCCGGCAGTGTGGTGCAATTGTTTCGGCAGCAAATTGCCGCCGGCGGGCCGCTGACGGTTACGCATCCCGAGATGCAGCGCTTCTTTATGACTATTCCCGAAGCCGCCCAACTGGTCATTCAGGCAGGCGCTATCGGGCGAAGCGGACAAATCCTGGTGTTGGATATGGGCGAACCGGTGCGAATCCTGGACCTTGCCAGAGATATGATTCGTCTCTCCGGTTTGAGGGTAGAGGAGGACGTAGCCATTCAATTTATCGGTCTTCGGCCGGGCGAAAAGCTTTATGAAGAGCTTTACACAGATGAGGAACGACGCCTGCCTACGCCGCATCCGAAGATTATCGTCGCCGAGCACAAGCCGTATCCTGCGGCAGCGGTACACCAGGCCGTTGAGCGTTTGGAGTTGCTTGCCCGTTCCGCCCCGGAGGAAATCCCTGCTTGTCTGCGCGAGCTGGTGCAAGACTATACTCCCGGCGGTGAGTCGGCGGAAGCGTTTCGTTTCGCTGCTTAAAACCATGACGGAATAACGAATGAGGATGCTCAAATGCGGTGGCAAACAAAAGCATTGCCACCCACGGGAACGGAGTATGCCTGGAGAGAGCGTATTGTTGCAAAGAGAGCGAGGACAGGCCAGGCCCTTTTCCGCCGCCTCTTTGGGCATGAAGTCGGCGACTTTCTCGCAAGAAAACATTTCGAGGTCCGGGCTGTCGCTTAAGGCCAACTTTTCCTGGACCTTAGTCGGAAACATTGTTTACGCCGGATGTCAATGGGCGATGCTCTCGGTCCTGGCCAAACTCGGCTCGGTGGAAATGGTCGGACAATTCGCCCTTGGGCTGGCAGTTGCTACACCGATCATCGTGTTTGCAAACTTGAACTTGCAGAGCGTCCAGGCAACGGACGTTCACGATGAGTTTGAGTTCGGCATATATCTGGCCTTGCGATTGTTAATGCTTTGCGCAGCCGGATTGGTTATGACAGCTATATGTCTTTTCGGAAGATGTTCCGGCGACACAGCGGTAGTCGTCATGGGAGTAACTTTGGCGAAAATCGTGGAATCTCTCGGCGAGCTGTTCTACGGCCTGTTTTTGCGGCACGAACGCATGGATTTTGTAGCCGTTTCACGGATAGCCAAAGGGGTCGTCTCAGTAGGGTTCTTTGCCGTAACATTGTACTTGACGCAGAGTTTGCTGTGGGCGGTATTGGCGCAGGCGGTGGCATTTGCTTTGCCGTTGTTTTGGTACGACGTTCGTTGCGGCAGTCATATTCTGGCGGGAACTCAGAAGGATTCTCAAAGTGCCTTTTTCGGCTTGTTCGGGCGACATATCCCGGTTCCGCGTTGGGACTTAAAACAAATACGGCGCTTAACTTTGCTGGCTCTTCCGCTGGCGATTGCGACGGTACTGGTTTCGCTGGGAGTAAATGTGCCGCGATACTTTGTCGCGTACTATTGCGGGAAGACGGAACTGGGTTATTTTGTTGCGCTGGTCTATGTCACGACCGTCTTGGACATGATTGTGCGGCCCCTGGTCACCGTGGCCATGCCGCGGTTGGCCGTGTATTTTCAGAAAAATCCTGCGGCATACATCCGCTGTCTTGCCAAGATCGTTGCCATCGTGGCCGTGTTGGGTTTGCTGGCGATTATGACGACACTGGGCTTGGGAAGGGAAATCCTTAGATTCTTGTATGCCGAGGAATATGCAAACTACCGATCGGAGTTTGTGGCCATTACTGTTTCGGCAGCGATTACGGCGATAGCTACCGTATTATCAATTGCCGGCACTTCCGCGCGGCTCTTTCGCTGGCAAATGTTCGTGTATGCCATAAATCTCGTTCTTGTGAGCGGTGCTTCTGTTTTGTTTATTCCTGAAAAAGCCTTATATGGAGCAATCCTCGCTCTGGGAGCAACAGCCGGGTTCCGCGTTATTTTTTATCTTTGCCTTCTGGGGTATTTTCTTCGCAAACGAGAAGCGTTCGATTTGAGTCCCTGTGAAGAGGCTCAGCCATGCAATGTGTAACATTTACGAAGCCGATACTCGACTTTTTGCGGCAATATGAATGGTTGCGACGAATCTACCGGGAATCTCGCGCATTATATAATGTCGCGCGGAATCGCGGTCGGGCGGTTCTAAAAGGAGAAATTTTCCCCAGCCAAACAAAAAGGAGCTATTACCAATCGATTCCAAAACACGTTTTGGCGATCGATGGTTTTCACTCCGCCGAGCAATTTTGTGCGGAGTTGAAGAAGCGCAACGTTCACTTTGCGACAGGCAGACACACCATCTACTTGCCGCCTCAGGAAGGTCTGGAGGTGATTGTCGGTGATGTAGTGCGCTGCTATCCGCCCGGCACAGGGTTTAAGGTGCTTAAGGATTTCCGCCCGCCTGATAAGGCAAGGTATATCACCAACGGCAATATCCGCCGTGTCATTGAGACCCTCATGGGACCGGTGACAAATCAGGCATTGGCAGCCAATGGTTTGTATGCACTCGGGCTGGGGCCGCGGTGCTATGGGATCGAGCATTTGTATAACGCGGCGCAAAATCTTACGGCCTTTGCCGTCGAGCACGTTGATGGCGCGACGGTGACACCGGAAGAATGTGTGGCGTTTGTGAAACGGCTGGGTGAGTTTGTAGCCGACGGATTTTTCTATGTAGTGCCCAATCGCCGGCTTGCAGACCCGGATTTTTTGCCCCCGCATTGCAACGGCAACTTGCTCCGCGAAAAATCGACAGGGAGATTGCAATATGTCGATTTTCAGCAACTTTTGCTCCATCAGCCTGCTATTCTCAGGCGTTTAGCGGCCGAAGCAGCCGAGGTGTTTCACTTCGGCGGAACTTCAACCCTTGTCCGGCGCGGGCGGAAACATCTCTACCAGAGCATCCCCGGACTTTCGGCCGACGCAAAGCGGGACACGCAGTATCGGTGGGAAAGAATCCGCGCTCTTTTGGCGCGTCATCATATTTCGCTTGAAGACCGGGTGGTGCTGGATGTCTGTTGCAACAGCGGCATGATGTTGTGCCATGCTCTTACAGCCGGCGCGCATTGGGGAATCGGCTTCGATTTGCCGCAGGTTGTCGCGCAGGCTGCGCGAATCATGGCAGTGTTGGGCACGGGGCGGACGACATTGATTCCAGCGACTTTATCACCTGACACACCGCTAAGCTCCCTCATTCCGCGTTGGTTACAGGCGCATTGGAATCGAGCAATCGTGCTCTATCTTGCCGCCGTGGAACATGTGGGAATTATTGCGGATTTAGGCAATATTCCCTGGAAGGCGCTGGTCTTTGAAGGGCATCAAAGAGAAACCCAGGCGCAGGTCGAAAAATGGTTGGACGACATTCGTACCCGCTGGAACTGTTCTTTAGCTTATCAAGGCTCCATTAGCGACGGCGACTGCGGCTCTCGCACGCTGGCGTTGTTTGTCCGCTCGTGAATCCGCGATTTGTCAAATCCCGCCTCTTCTCTGCCACGGCTCCGCCTCCCGGCGGCTTAGCGCAGCTTGGGCTGCTTTTGCTGGGTGTGTGTGCCACGCTCTATGTGCCGATCGTGCTTACGGAATCACTCGTTATCAGGCCGGTGCATTTGGCCCCCCTGGCCGTCGGCCTGTTTACGTTGCTTTTTGCCGGTGTCGGTCAAAAAAGAATTCCCGGCGAATACTATTTGGCGCCGATTTTTTGGGCAGGCTATATGGTTTTCCGCCACGGCTTTGAGACGCCTGAGGGGATGGTGGAAGCGGTGCGCTCGGTTTTAAATGTGCTGGCCTATTTAGCAGCTTTGCGCCTCTGCGGGAGGGCGGGTTCCGAACGCTTCCTCGTTTTTGGCTTAATCGTCGGCTGCTTTATTTCACTTGCCGTGTGCGCCGCCAAACTAGACTTGGGGGATGTCAAACCGCTGATGGGCAGCGGCCGCTGGCAAGGCTTCATGCCGGGGGCAAATCGCCTGGGAAACCTTTGTGGGATTTGTTTTCTCCTCGCTCTTCAGAAGCTGCTGTTCGATCGCACTTTGTTTTCGATCTCACAAGTGATTTGCTTCGGTATTGTGGTTGCCGCTTGTGCAATCGGACTTGTCATGAGCGGCTCGCGCGGCGCCCTGTTAGCTGCTTCAGCGACTCTCCTCCTTATGTTGGCCTTTTGGAAATGTGCGGCGGGGCAGATGGGGGCTGTGATCCGCATTGTGTTGGCAGGATTATTGCTCTGGGCGGTAGTTCAGGGAAGCGTAAACCTCTTTGCCGACTACCTTCCCAACCGTATTGTTAATCTCTTCGAAGACAAGGAAACTTTTTTTTTCTTAGCCCACGAAGATGCGCGAAGTCAATTGTTTACCATCGCTTGGGAATACTTTTTAGAGGCGCCGTGGTGGGGGGCAGGAATGAAAGCAAAGTTTTTTTCTCTGGGTAGCCTGGAAAGCAGCGCGCATGATGCGTATTTATTTTTACTTTCGACCTCTGGGATAATCGGCCTGCTGCTTTTCCTTTTTCTTCCACTCAGCCTGGCAATTCGACTCTTGAAACTCATTTGGCGGCGACCGCCTGCCATCCGAGCCGAGCTTGACCGAGCTGTGGGAAGTTTGGCTGCGCTGACTTTTATCGCTTTACACGCCACAGTGATCGACACTTCCCAGGCGGTGCATACCTGGTTGATATTTGCTCTGGCTGGTGCGGTATGCTACAGTCTTGAGCAACGACTCATCTCAGCGCGAGTTTTTCGAACATCCGCCCTTAAACCTCCTCATTTTTGTAGAAAAGCTGCATAAGCTATGCCTGAAAAAAAGGTGCGCGTAACCATCGGCATTCCGTTTTTCAATAATGCCCGGACGCTGGCGGCGGCCATCCGTTCGGTCTTCGCCCAAACGTTTCAGGATTGGGAACTTATCCTCGTTGACGATGGCTCGACGGACGGTTCGTGGGAGATCGCCGCCGCGGTGCGCGATCCGCGCGTTTCAATTTACCGCGACGGCCGAAATCGTGGGCTGGCTTATCGGTTGAACCAGATTGCCCGGCTCGCCCACGGCGAATATCTCGCGCGCATGGACGCCGACGACTTGATGCATCCCAAGCGACTGGCCGAGCAAGTAGCCTTCCTCGACGCACACCCTGAAGTCGATGTGGTAGATACGGCAATGTACAGTATGGATGAGCAGGGCCGAGTATTAAGCGTGCGGGGACTGGAAAAGTTTAGACCTACAAAGGCGGCCGCCTTAAAAAGTAAGCTCCTGCATCACGCCACAATCCTCGGCCGCACTAGCTGGTTTCGCCGCAATCTCTATGATGTTACGCTGGCGCGCTCCCAGGACCACGAATTGTGGTGTCGTACCTTTCGGACCTCTGTTTTCGGGCATATCAGTCAGCCCTTGTATTTCTGCCGCGAAGGAAAAATCAGATTGGCCAATTATCTTGGTAGTCAAAAGGCCAACTGCTGCATAATTCGCAAATACGGCCCGGACTTGATGGGTAGATTGGCGACTCAGCAGCAACTTATTGCTTCTCTAATAAAAAGCGCCGCTTATGGTATTCTTACGCCCTTGGGTTTAAGTCGCTTGCTGGTGGCTATGCGCAATCGCCGGCTGACTCCTGAAGAGAAAGCCGCCGGCGAGCAGGCGCTGCGGCAAATCGCCGCTACATCGGTACCGGGGCTTAAGGAGTCGGCGAGGCGGACGCAACAAATCGTCCACGTGATGACAGTGCCGGAATCATTGAACTTTCTGAGCGGTCTGCCGGATTTTCTTCGGCGGCGGGGTTTCAGCGTACATGTCGTCGCTTCCGGTGGAAAGTTGCTGACGGACTTTGCCGCCAGAGAAGCCGTTACCGCACATGCCGTAAGGATGGAGCGGCGGATTACTCCTTTCAGGGATATGGTTGCTTTGTGGCGCCTCTGGCGTCTGTTTCGGCGGCTGCGGCCGACGATCGTTCATAGCCATACACCCAAGGGAGGATTATTGGGAACGCTGGCCGCCTGCTTGGCGCGCGTGCCGGTACGCATTTACACGATGCACGGCTTGCCGCTGTTGACCGCTCGAGGCTGGAAACGATGGTTGCTCTATTGGACAGAGCGCATAACTTGCCGATATGCTACAGGTGTATCCGCCGTAAGCCGGTCTCTTTGTAATGTGGTTGTTGAGCAGCGCCTCTGTCCGGCGGAGAAGATCAAGGTTTTACTTCAAGGGAGCATTGCCGGTGTTGACGCCCTGGGGCGCTTTAATCCTGCAAACCGGAATGCCGAACGAGAAAGCATCCGCCGACAGTATGGCATTCCGCAGGACGCATTGGTCCTCGGTTTTGTCGGCCGAATTGTGCGCGATAAGGGCTGCGTGGAACTGACTTATGCCTGGCGACAACTGCGGGAAACTTTTCCCACGGCTTATCTCTTGATGGTGGGGCCGTTCGAGCCGCACGACCCTTTACCGGCCGATGTACTGGCGCTGCTCTCAACGGACGAGCGAGTTTGCTTTACTGGAAGAGTTGCCGATACCGCAGCATATTACGCGGCTATGGATGTGCTGGTTTTACCTACCTACCGCGAAGGTTTCCCGAACGTGGTGCTCGAAGCGGCGGCGATGGAATTGCCGGTTGTGGCTACGCAGACTATAGGCTGTGTGGATGCAGTGGTCGATGGCAAGACGGGTATGCTTGTGCCGGTCGGAGACGCCGGCGCGCTGTCTGATGCCCTGCGAATTTATCTGGCTGACGAGAGCTTGCGTCGTGGCCATGGTGCGGCCGGGCGGGAGCGCGTGCTTGCCGAATTCCGGCCTGAGCCGATTCGTCAGACGATTTACGACTTGTACGTCGAACAATTACGAGAGCGAGGTTTGCCTCTTCCCTCAGTGTTCGCTGACGAAGCAAAAGAAACCGATCTCCTCCACTTGCCCAGACAAATTGCGGCGTGAAAACTATGCGATTTCAAAGGGCATTGAAACGTGCGCTGGATGTGATGCTGGCGGTGGCGGCACTGCTGCTTTGCTTGCCGCTGATGAGTTTGATTGCCCTGGTGATTCGTTGCCGGATGGGCCGACCGGTGCTTTTCCGCCAGCAGCGGACAGGCGAAGGCGGAAGGTGTTTTGTGCTTTATAAGTTCCGCACGATGCATCAGGTCGCCGAAACTTCCGAAAAGTGGCAAGATGATTCGAAACGCCTGACGCCGTTAGGGCGATTATTGCGGCGGCTGAGTCTTGATGAATTGCCGCAATTCTGGAACGTGCTCCGCGGTGATATGAGCTTGGTCGGCCCCCGCCCGCTTTTGCCGGAGTATCTACCGCGCTATACGCCGGAGCAAGCTCGTCGTCATGCCGTTCCGCCCGGACTAACCGGCTGGGCACAAGTCAACGGTCGCAATGCGCTTTCTTGGGAAAAAAAATTCGCCCTCGATGTGTGGTACGTCGAACACTGGAGCTTGAGCCTAGATTTGTACATCTTGCTGCTTACGATGGTCAGGTTGTTTCAGGCTCAAGGGATTAACGCGCCGGGGCATTGCACCATGCCGGAGTTTCTTCCTCCTGAGTCTACTTTAAGGAAAGCCGCATGAAGCGCTCCTTGAGTGTGTATGTTATCGGCGCCGGCGGCCACGCGAAAGTGGTGCTTCGTGCTCTACAGGATTCCGGCGTCGAAGAGGCTATGCTTTTTGACGATGCCCCGGAGCGGCAGGGAACTACTTTACTGGGGATGCCGGTGGTTGGGCCGGTGGAACACATCCTGGATTATCCGCCTCGACCAACGGTGATTGCCATCGGGGATAACTCCGCCCGACGCCGAATTGCCGACAGCTACGCTTTGAGCTGGATTACGGTTATTCATCCCCGCGCATTGCTGGACTCTACCGTTCGCGTCGGCGAGGGGACGATGGTTTTGGCCAATGCTATTGTTCAGGTGGACTCACGAATCGGCCGACATGTGATTATCAACCACGCCGCCACAGTGGACCATGATTGCACTATTGAAGACTTTGTGCATCTTGCGCCCGGTGTGCATTTAGCAGGCAATGTCACCGTGAGAAAAGGGGTGTTGATGGGGATTGGCGCCGTAGCCCTCCCCGGTGTTGAAATCGGGGAAGAAACCATTGTCGGCGCCGGCGCCGTCGTTACTCACGACCTCCCTGCCCGTGTGGTGGCCGTAGGTGTACCGGCAAGAATCATTGCTGCTCGTGCTCACGGTGCGCCCGGCCTTATTTCGCCGGCGACAATCACAACTGAAACAATGGAATGCAGTGGCAAATAGAAAGGGGCCTAGTCCATGGAAGGCAAAAATCTTCGTCGGCTGTATCTTTCGCCGCCGCACATGTCGTCCGCAGAGCGGGAGTTGCTGCTCGAGGCCTTTGATTCCAATTGGATTGCTCCCTTAGGACCGCAGGTAGATGCGTTTGAGAAAGAGTTTGCGGCGCTGATAGGCGTTCCTCATGCCGTAGCTCTTTCTTCCGGCACAGCGGCTTTGCACTTGGCGTTGCTATTGCTGCGCGTCGGTCCCGGGGATGAAGTGCTGACTTCCACATTGACGTTTGCCGCTACGGTGAACGCCGTTCGTTACGTGGGCGCCGAGCCGGTGCTGATCGACAGCGAGCCGTCCTCCTGGAACATGGACCCGCTGCTGCTGGCTGATGAATTGCGCTCCTGCGCTCGGCGGAACAAGCTGCCTAAGGCCGTGCTGGTGGTGGATTTGTATGGACAGTGCGCCGACTACGGGCCGATATGTCGCTTGTGCGAATGGTACGACGTGCCGTTGATCGAGGATGCCGCCGAAGCATTAGGGGCGGAATACGAAGGCCGTGCGGCGGGGACCTTCGGCCGGCTGGGAGCATTTTCTTTCAACGGCAATAAGATTATCACCACCAGCGGGGGCGGAATGCTGGTCTGCCAGGAGCAAGCATTGGCGGAAGAGGCGCGCTTTCTTGCCACCCAGGCCCGTGACCCCGCCCCATACTACCAACATTCACGCATCGGTTACAACTATCGGCTGAGCAACCTGCTGGCGGCCATAGGTCGCGGGCAGTTGAAAGTGTTGTCCGAGCGAGTAGCGGCACGACGGGCGAACTTTGAATTTTATCGCCGCGCACTCGCGGATGTGCCCGGCATCGACTTCATGCCCGAAATCCCGCGCGGCCGCTCTACCCGCTGGCTCACCTGCATCACGATCCAGCCGGACCTGTTCGGATGTGATCGAGAAGAAGTCCGTCTCGCGCTGGAGGCGGAGAATATCGAAGCTCGACCCACCTGGAAGCCGATGCACCTCCAGCCGGCTTTTGCCCGCTGTCGGATTCGTGGCGGGAGGGTTGCGGAGCGGATTTTCCAATTCGGTCTCTGCCTGCCCAGCGGCTCTAATATGACTGCCGCAGACCTCTGCCGGGTGGTGAATGTCATTCGCAAGCTAGCCGGCAAAGAAGCCTTGAAACCGGATGCCTTGACTCTGCCGCTCCGCAAAGCGGCCTGAAGAGGAACACCGGCGGCGCATCCGAAAGGCGCTATTCGGCGTGCACCTGCAAGTCGGAAGCCGGCGACGAGAGCACCGTCGCGTCTAAAAAGTCGGCCAGCTTGGCTGCCCGACTCGGTTGCCGCAACTTGCGCAGGGCTTCGTTCTCGATTTGACGAATGCGTTCGCGGGTAACGGAGAAAATTTTTCCCACCTCCGAGAGCGTGTAAGACCGGCCGTCCATCAGCCCGTATCGCAAGCGGATGATTTCGCGTTCGCGGTAGTTCAGCGATTGCAGCACTTCGGCGATGCCGGACTTCAGGGCTTCACGATTTAACTTTTGTAAGGGGTCCTGAAGGCGATGGTCGGGCAGAAGCTCGCCGAAGTAGTTTTCGCTTTCTCCACCCAGCGGCTCATCGAGGGAAAGCATGCGCCGATTGGCCGCCAGGGCGCGGCCGATAGCCGCCGGCGATAAACCGGTCGCCACCGCCGTTTCTTCCACCGTCGGCGGCCCTCCCTGTTCCTGCGTTAACTTTCGTCCGGTTTCCAGCACTTTGTCCATCGTGCTGAGCATGTGAACAGGCACGCGCACGGTCCGGGCTTGATCAGCGATGGCGCGGGTAATCGCCTGCCGGATCCACCATGTGGCGTAAGTCGAGAACTTAAAGCCGCGCCGATATTCGAACTTTTCCACGGCTCGCAACAAGCCGGTATTACCTTCTTGTATCAAGTCGAGAAAACTCAGCCCGCGATTGCGGTATCGTTTGGCAATGGCCACGACCAGCCGCAAGTTGGCCACAGTCAGGCGCTGCCGTGCGGCGTCGTATTCCCGTTGGAAGCGCTCGATTTTTTCGAGCCGCCGCTGAAGCCCGGCCGGCGTGTCGCATGTTAGCAGGGTCAGGCGACACAACTGCCGGCGCAGTTCTTTCCGCTGTTCTGTGTCGTTGGTTTCTTCGTTGCGGCTTAATGCGGTCGAAATGTTTTGCATTTGCTCGGAAAGCCGCGCCAGTTTTGTTGCGGCAAGTTGCAGATAGCGGCGTCCGATCGACGTTTCCTCCACGAGTCGGATTGCCTTAGCTCTTCGTAACCAAAGCCGACGAAGCAGCTCTTTGCGCAGCGTAGGGGAGGTACGGCGCGAAAGAGCGGCGGAGAAGTCCGTCTTGTTGCGTCTGAGCAGGTCTTGCAAAGTACGTAGATTCGGTCTTAAAAGGCTCAGAAAATCTCTCGGCCCCGAGCCACCCGCTACAGAACCTTCGCAGACCACGGCGGGGCGCAAGCGGCCCTGGCAGACTTTTTCCAGGATGTGCGTTGCCGCCAGCAAGACATAGTGGTTTTCGAGCATTGCCTGGCGGAGCTTTTTCCGAGCGATTTCGATTTGCCGGGCGGCGGCAAGCTCTTCCTGTCGGGAAAGCAGGGGGGTGCCGCCCAACTGGGTAAGATAGAACTGAATTGCCTCAGATGTACGTCCTTCCATGGCTTGCCTCCTCGTTCCGGCTGTGAAGCGGGCAACATCCTTGAATTTGCCCTTTACTTATTTGACACTGCTAGCCTGCCTGAAGTTCCCCTATAAATGGATACGCCGAGCCCCGCCTATATGTTCGTTGCCGACCTCCCCTTTATTATTGTAGGAGGCCCGGCAAGCATTCGGCTTTGGCAAAGCGGGAGTTCGGCCGGAAAGCGCTCTAATCCGGCTGGAGCGGCCCACCGGCGGGCAGAAAGTCCTTTAAGGGGCAGTCCTCACAGCGCGGCTCGCCCTTTCGGCAGTATTCTTTGCCCAGCTTCACCAGCAAGGCATGGTACTCGTTATACAGCCGCACGTCCTGCGGCAGCCGGTCGTGGAAATACTCCTGTATTTGGTGGTAATCCGCCTCGAAGGATATCCAGCCGTGTCGGGCGAACACGCGATAGGTGTAAGTATCCACTACGAAGAAAGGCTTTTCGCCGGCGTAAAGAAGAATGGAATCGGCGGTTTCCGGCCCGATGCCGGGCGTTTCCAACAACTGTTCCCGCAAACGCTCTGCCGGCGTGCGAAACATTGTTTCCAACGAGCCGTCGTATTGTTGAACGATGAGTTTCAGCAGATTTCGCAGCCGTCGGGCTTTCACCTTGTAATAGCCTGCCGGTCGAATCAGCTCTTCCAATTCCGGCAACGGCATCCGGTACAAGGCATCCGGGGTAAGACAGTCTGCCTGGCGGAGGTTTTCGATTGCCTTTTCCACGTTTCGCCAGTTGGTGTTTTGTGTAAGGACGGCGCCGACGATGACCTCAAACGGCGACTCTCCCGGCCACCAATGTTGCGGCCCGAATGCTTCGTACAAACGCCGGTACACTTCCATCAAAGTATTCATTCGTTTGCCGTTTGTTAGGAGAGGCTTTGTTTTCCGGCCGATAAACTTTCGTAACCTGCTAGTTCCAGCCCGATATTTTCTGGCGCCTACTGTTCGCCGAAGCCATAATTTGGTACCTATTATTTCGGCGGCAGGATGATCTCTCAAGCCCTATATGCCGCAGAAACGAGACAAAGATGAGTTTTCTTACGGGAAATACCTACTGGAGCCAACTGGCTGCCCGATATTGGGTTGAGTCGCGCCGCCCTTTAGCGGCACTGGTGTTTATTGCACCGCTGCTGTTGGTGTATGAATTAGGCGTATCGTTGCTGGGCGTGCAAGCCGGCGCCGATGTGTTCATGCGTCGGGTGCTCAATCTGCTCGGCTTCGGTCAACATCTCCTCTTGCCTTTGTTGACCATCGCCATTCTCATTGCCTGGCATTACCTCTCGCGTGAACCCTGGCATCTTTCCGGCAATACAATTACCACAATGGCGGTGGAAAGCCTACTGCTTGGCATTTTGCTGGGGCTGATTCTGTTCGTTTATCGACGTGTCTTCTGCGACCTCGGACAACCCCTGGCAGCCTCACTCTTCGGCAAAGTCGGGGCTGTGGTGGGCTACCTAGGAGCAGGCATCTACGAAGAACTGCTCTTCCGTTTGATCCTTCTGTCGCCGGCGGCATGGCTGCTATGGCGCATAGGGCTAGGTCGCGAAATCGGGTTCTGGACCGCCGCCCTCTTGGTCGGCCTGCTGTTTGCCGTTGCCCACCATTTGGGCGACGCAGGAGAAAAGTTCCAACCGGGGGTGTTCATCTTCCGCATGCTGGCGGGGATATATTTTGCTACCCTCTTTCGTTTTCGCGGCTTCGGCATCGCCGCCGGAAGCCACGCCGCCTACGACATTCTGGTCGGCATTTTTCGCTGAAATACTTGCCGACAAGAAACCTCGAGCGCCGGCAAGGGAAAAAGCGCCTTGTTGTGGCTGTTCTTACCCTTCCGCGAGCGCGGCCAAGCGACCCAGCCGCCGTCCGCTGCGCTGCAGGAGATCCGTCAATCGCCGGTCCAGAAGCATTTCCAATTCCAGTGGGCGAAGCTGCGCCAGACGGTCGGGCCAGACCACAGCCGTTTCCGCTGGCAAAGTATCCGTCGCTGCGGCGGGATGCAAGCCGATTTCCACCTGCTTATACTTTCGAGCCGCTGCAAGGAACCGCTCCATAAGCTCCAGGTCCACCTCGCCGGCGTGAGCCGTACCGAAAAACACATCCGGGCAGGCGTATCGCTGGCCGTAAACCATCGTCCGAAATCGTCGCGCGAAGAGCTGTTTCACACAGCCCAGAAGCCACTTCTCGCAACCGAAGCCTGCGCGAATCGTGGTTTGGAATAAGGCCGGCTCATGGGCGACGCGAATGACCGCAATGCCGAATTTTTCCATGAGCGCTGGCAGGAGGCGCTTGACGTTCGGCAGCATTTCTACGTACTGATGGCCGTTGAGATGTATCGGTTTAAGCCCGTAATCGTAAACCATTTCTATTTGCATTTCCAATTCCCGGCGAATTGCCGATTGAAAAATGTTTCCGTGTCTGAGCAGTTTGGCAAAGAGCAGGAAAATGCCTGGAAACCGGCCTTCGTAGTCGAGCAATTCGTCGGGATAAAGATTTCCGCTGCAAGGACGACCTTCAGTGAGGTTGAGATGTACGCCGAGATCGAACGGCAAGGGCAGGTCGGAAAGCTCCCTGCGAATGGCCGCCGAAGGCAGCCCGCCGCTCGAGCGTTCTTCTTCTAGAAGTTTCCATTGAAGCAAGGCCTCGCCTGCCGCCGGTCCGTTGGCCAGCAGCGCAGTGCTGGTAAGCGGGCCGTAGCGAAAACCTCGCAAAATTCCCTGATTCACGGCCGGATTCAGCCCCAGATCGTCGGCGTGCAAAATAAGTACTTGCGAAAGATAGGGATTCATAATCAGCATTACGCTGCCCGATGTTCTTCAGCCTCGGCCATCAGCAAGACGACTTGCGGTTCTGGGACAGTGCGACGTAGCCGATCGCGGAGCCAAAGTCGAAGCACATCGCACAACATCGGCAGCGCACTCCGCCAAACCGAGAGCGAAGATGACAATTCGTTGACCAACGTAACCGGAATGCGTCGAAAAGATAAGCCTAGCCGATGCGTAAGCAAGACCACTTCGGCGTCAAAGGCAAAGCCGTCGATCGTCGCCCGTGAAAATATCTCCCATGCCGCCCGACGGCTGAATAATTTCAGGCCGCATTGAGTGTCGGTTACTTCACGGGAGATTAGCCGGCGGACAATCTCCCGAAAAGCGAACGTGGCCAGCCGTCGGGTAAGTCGCCGTGGGGCCAGATGAGCTGCGCCGGGCAAATCTCTGGCGCCAAATACCACTTCGCACTCGCCCTTTGTAATCAAGCGATAACCTTCCTTAATGGCGGAAAGTTGGAACGGCAGGTCGGCATCGGTGAAGCAGAGGACGCGACCTGTGGCGTGCAACATGCCTGCACGTATGGCTCGCCCCTTGCCACCTTGCGGAGTCAGCCGGAGTGTGGAGCAACGTGGGCTGAACTTCTCGGCCAATGCCGCCGTGCCGTCGCTGCTCCCATCATCGGCCACTAACAGCCGATAATCCACCCCCCACTGGTCCATGAAACTGACAATCTGTTTGAGCGTCCAGGGCAAACGCTTTTCCTCATTATAAGCGGGAATGATAACCGTCAGATCATGGTCCGTCGGCGCCGGCCGCAAAACGGGGCGTCGCTTCGCCTCAGTCGGAGAGCGGCTTTCTTTTGAGAAGGCAATTAAGTCCATAGGCATCCGTGCGCTGGGGTGTAGAGAATCGGCTCTCAAAGCCACGAGCACCCAAAAATAACCCACCTGCTACCGGCTGTAAACATCAAAAATTTTGCGGGCTTAAAGGGAGGAGGCTGCATTTCGTACCGGTGGAAAGATTCTAGCCTGGCTTGTTTTGCCCGAAAATATCTCGTAAAATGATGCTGAAATGAGTCCGGGGCGGTAGCTCAGTTGGGAGAGCGCTGCGTTCGCAATGCAGAGGTCGGGAGTTCGACCCTCCTCCGCTCCACTGGAAAAAATATCCCTGACCGGAACTGCCATTCGACCGGGGTGAAAAGCCTCTTCAGACCTCAACCCGCCTTAGAAGAGAGGATTTTTAGCGGGGCCGCCAAGATTTTGCAAACTTCGCAAGTTAGCTTTGTTAAGCGGCTCTCCTATATTTCCAAGTTTATGGCGATTTATCTTCCACTCTGCCAGGTTCGCTAAGAAGCAATAGGCTATTACGGCATTCTGCATCCTTGAGTATCTGAAAATTGAGGCAAAATGGTTAACGTGCGGGTTGCCGAAGGTTAATCATCTTGATGCATCTTTTCCAGCTCTCCAGCGACGAGTTGATTTTTCCTAATAAACCCTGTCTTTCGCTCGTTAAATTATCTTCTAATTCCCCTTGTGTTGAGAAGCAGGATTGGGTATCTCTACGCCTCTCTTATCACTAAGGGAGAAACGAGATTGGCCGGTAATTGTTTTGTCGGAACTAAAAAGCACGGGGGAGTCACTCGGCAGCCACTCCTTAAGGCTTTTCCGGTTAGCGGGTTGGCCGAAGAAGCTGTGTTAGCAACTAAGGGTTGACAACAAAGAATCCCGCCCAATTTCGGCGCTCTCTTCGGTGAGCGGCTTGCCGACTTTTGTGAGCGGGCGACAAGGACCAAGGATGGTCGAACAGCGAGCCGACATGGACTGTCATTCTAATTATGGCCGACAGTTGCGGCTATTTCTCCTGTTGTCGGTCATATTCTGGCCGTGCGGCAAGACACTTGGCCAACTAGGAACAGAACCATCGGAACCGGCGGCCCTCGGACAGCCTTCCTCTCAAGAAGCTTCTTCGTTTGCCCAACCGTTGCTGCCCGGCCCCGAACAAACAGAACAAGCAGCCGCCGAGGCCGCCTTGCGGGCCGAGCAGGAGATGGTGGTTGATGTTCGCATCGCCGGCAATAAATCCGTTCCGCTGGAAAAGATATTGCCGCACATTCGCACGCGGCCCGGACGACCCTTCGATTTGGAACTGATTGAGGAGGATGTGCGCCGGCTGGATCAAACGCGGTTGTTTGTAAACATAAAAACCTACTGGCAGCAAGTACCCGGCGGTCGCGTGGTGATTTTTGATCTTCTGGAGCGTCCGTTGCTGCAAGACGTTAAGTTCATCGGCTGCAAGGAGATTCGCAAGAAAGTACTCCAGAAAGAAGCCGACATCAAGGTCGGCGACGCCGCCGATCCTTATACCATCGAAGAAGCCCGCAGAAAACTCGAAGAGCTTTACCATAAACGCGGCTTTACTGGAGCGACTGTTACGTTGCTGGAAGGCAACAAGCCGGAAGACCGCCGGGCGATTTTTCTGATTAACGAAGGCGTCAAGCAGCGCGTGCTGTGGGTGGATTTCGTCGGCAACACCATCGCCACCGACGCCCGACTACGAACCCAAATCAAGTCCAAGCCTCCGTTTCTCTATTTATTCAAGGGCGAGTTGGACCGCAAGCAACTTGACGAGGACGTGGAACGGCTCACGGCCTACTATCGCAGCCTGGGGTTTTTTCGAGCGAGAATCGGCCGGGAATTGAGTTTTAATGAGCAGGAAAATTGGGTTACCGTAACCTTCGTCATCGATGAAGGGCCGCGCTATCGCATCCGAAACGTCCACTTGCTCGGCAATTCCAAGTTCACCACCGAGGAATTGCTTGCGGAATTAAAACTCAAAGACGGCGAGTATTTCAACCAGGCGAAGATGACCACCGATTTGGCTTCCTTACAGGACAAATACGGGAGCATCGGCCACGTGTTCGCCGAAGTTAAAGCCGACCCCCGCTTCCTCGAAGAACCCGGTTGGCTCGATTTGTTCTACAACATCAAGGAGGGCGATCGGTATCGGGTGGGCAAGATTGACGTGCAAATCAAAGGCGAGTATCCCCACACCCAACTGACCACCATTCTCAATCGTCTATCCATCAAGCCCGGCGACATTGTGGATATTCGAGAGATTCGGGCCAGCGAGCGGCGATTGCGCGCCAGTGGGTTGTTTGAGAGCAATCCGGCGACAGGCAGCGTGCCGAAGATCGTCTTCAGTCCGCCCAACGAAGAGTTGCCGGAGAAAGCCGACGGCGACCAGCCCAAAACGGAGGAACGATCCGGGAAAGGCCGAAAAGTCCGCTCCGGCGGCCCGCTTACGCCGTTTCATAGTTCGACTTCCACCCCCCCGCAAACCCGCGACCGGAATCTCGTCCTGACTTGCGATTGCGGTCGCTACGTTGGGCCGCAGGAGGCCTCGGGCGATGGACCGCCGAAAGCTTCTTCTCCGCCCCCGGCAGGCGAACCCTCCGCCGCGTCGCTGACAACCGAGCGCGACGAAGAGCTGTGGCAGGCTGCTACGGAGTTGTGCAAGGTTCTGGCGACCTCGCGGCAAGCGACGCCGTCGCGCACCAGGACGATTCTCACGCAGTATTCGCCCAATGCCGGTCAGACTAATCCTGCGGCAAAGCTGGTGGGTCAAACCTCTTCAAAAAGCGTCGAAGAAACGAAGGAACCGTTAAGAGCACCGGACGCCGCTCAGCCGGCGGCTTCGTCAACCGAGTCGCCGACGGCCATGCCGCCTTCCCCGCCTTATGGCCAATCTACTTGGCCGCGTAGCGGCCGGACACGGCCGGTGGAGTCGCCGGAAGGGCCGTACATTCCGGGGCCGATTTTCAGCGAAGATTCGCCCTTCCGCGATGGTTCGCCGGAAGGCGGCGACCTTGCCAGAACGCTCCCCTTTACCGTTACTGCCGAAGAAACCATGACCGGCCGGTTGATGTTCGGCGTAGGCATCAACTCGGATGCAGGCCTGGTCGGCCAGATCGTTCTCGACGAACAGAACTTCGATTGGACCCGTTTTCCGAGAAGTTGGGAGGAGATACGCAACGCCACCGCCTGGCGCGGCGCCGGCCAGAGATTCCGTCTGGAAGCCGTGCCCGGCACCCAATTGCACCGCTACATGGTCAGTTTCCAGGAACCGTATTTGTTCAATACGGCGGTGAGCCTGGGCCTGAGCGGCTACTATTACAATCGCAGTTATCGGGAGTGGTTCGAGCAGCGGCTGGGCGGCCGGGTGGCGCTGGGCTATCAATTCACGCCGGACCTGGCCGGCAGCGTGGCCTATCGCGGAGCAAAAATCAATATCACCAACCCGCTGGACCCCACGCTGCCCGAACTGGCGGAAGTCCTCGGTCGGGACCTGGCGCTGCACGGCTTCCAGGTCTCGCTCACACACGATAAGCGGGATAACGCTTTTCTGGCCACGGAAGGCCATCTTATTGAAATGTCCTTCGAGCAAGTGTTGGGTTCATATACTTATCCTCATGCAGAGATCGACCTACGAAAATACTTTACGCTGCACGAACGGCCGGACGGCTCCGGTCGCCATGTGCTGAGCCTGGGATGCCGCGCCGGCTATACCGGCGATGATACGCCGATATATGAGCACTACTTTGCCGGAGGATTTTCCACCATTCGCGGTTTTGAATTTCGCGGGGCTTCGCCGCACGTTTACAGCTCTTACGTCGGTGACGACATTTTTGTCGGCGGACACTTCCTCATGCTCGCTTCGCTGGAATATCTCTTCCCCATCACCGCCGATGATATGCTTCGCGGGGTGATCTTCTGCGACACCGGCACGGTCGAACCGACGATCAACGACTGGAGCAATCGCTATCGCGTGGCGCCGGGCTTTGGGTTGCGGATTTGCGTGCCGGCAATGGGACCGGCGCCGATCGCCCTGGACTTCGCCTTCCCGGTCAGTTGGGAGCCGGGCGACCGCTTCGAGGTGTTTAGCTTCTTCATCGGTTTCGGCCGATAAAATCGGCAGAGGAGGAGACCGGTTCGGGGCAGCCTTCGGAGCCGACAGCCTGGGAGCGAGCCGCACACTCCGCCGCCCACATTGCAGCCGCATGATAGCTTGAGCGAACGAAAGGCCCGGCGGCCACATGCGTAAACCCGATCCGTCGGGCAAGCTCGCCCAGGTGCGTAAACTCCTCCGGCGGCAAATAGCGCACCACAGGCAGATGTTGGGGCGAAGGTTGAAGATACTGGCCGAGAGTGAGCAACCGGCAACCTGCCGCATACAGCTCAGCCAGCGCGTCCAGCAGTTCGTCACTGGTTTCGCCCAGCCCAAGAATCAGCCCGCTTTTCAGCGCGATCGAGGGATTACGACGGCGCACGCGCCGAAAGATTTCCAGGGACCAGGCGTAATTGGTTCGTGGGTCGCGGACGACGGGGAACAGTCGAGGCACGGTTTCGAGGTTGTAATTATACACCTGGGGTGCGGCTTGAATCAGTCGATCTACAGCCGCCGCGTTTCCGGCGAAATCGGAGGGCAGAACCTCGATGGTTGCATCCGTCAGCCGGCGAACTTCGCCGATCGTCCGCACGAAATGTTCCGCGCCGCCGTCGGGCAGGTCGTCGCGGCTGACGCAAGTTATCACTACATGTTTCAAGCCCAGCGCCTTAACGGCCTCGGCTACGCGGCGCGGCTCGTCGGGTTCGGGCGGGTCGGGCCGGCCTTTCTCCACACTGCAAAAACGACAGGACCGCGTGCAAACCTTGCCGAGAATCATAAATGTCGCCGTCTTTTGCGCGTAGCATTCCATACGGTTCGGACATTTGGCGTGGCGGCAAACGGTCTGAAGCCCCAACCGGTCGAGCACTTTGCTCGTGAATTGTCCGGTTCCGCCCGGCGGCACGTTTCGCTTCAGCCAGCGCGGCAACGGGGGACGATCGGCATACGACGGTTCCGCAGCGGACATGTATCAGCCACCATTTTCTCAAACGCATTATTTTACATTTATTTCTTTCTTGTTGGCCATACCTGTCGGCTTGAAGTTCCCGCTTGGTTTAAGTAATCTGAAACAAGGAACTTTTGCGAATGGCGATTAGTTCAGAAGGAGTGGAGCGACGGGCAAGACAGGCAAGCAAAAAGCTGCCGGAAAGGCTGAGGAAAACGAGCGGATTATCGCCCGAAACCGTAAGGCACGACATAATTACATCGTGCTTGACTCGCTGGAGTGCGGCATCGTGTTGCAAGGAAGCGAGGTGAAAAGCCTGCGGGAGGGTCGGGTTTCGCTCGACGATGCCTATGCGCGCGTAAAAAACAATGAAGTGTGGTTGTTAAATTGCGATATTGCCGAATACGTTCAGGCGAATCGTTTCAACCACGACCCTCGCCGCCCGCGAAAACTGCTCCTCAACCGGCACGAAATCAGAAAGTTCGCCTGTCAGGCGAATGAGAAGGGGTTGACGCTCATACCCTTGGAAATGCGTTTTAGGCGCGGGTATGCCAAGGTGGTGTTGGGGATTTGTCGCGGCCGACGCCGGCATGATAAACGCGAGGCCATAAAAAAGGCACAAGCCCAACGCGACATCCGCCGCCATTTATTGCGCCGAAAGTAGGTTTCCGAACGAACCACACCGCAATTTGCTGCGTATTCTCGATTTGAGGGCATAGTATAAGCCGTTTTTATTTTTTAAGGGCTTTTTTGGCTTACAATTGAGTAGCTGTTTCGGCGACAACTGTAGTGAGTAGGCCTGATTTTTTACAATTTTCCTCCCTCCGATGTTGCTTCTAAAAGACGTAAAAAAGACATTTATTCAGCCGGACGGTTCGGTTTTGCCGGTGCTGGACATTGCTGAGTTTCGCGTGTCAGCCGGCGAACAAGTGGTTCTAGTCGGGCGCAGCGGCTGTGGGAAAACCACGTTGTTGCATATTATCGCCGGCATTAGTCGGCCGGACTCCGGCAAGGTGCGCATCGACGATTGGGACATTACGCTTATGCCGGAGGCGGAACGCGACCGCTTCCGCGCCGAACGCATCGGCTATGTATTTCAAACGTTTAATCTTTTGGCCGGCTTTACCGCCCTGGAAAACGTCCTGCTGGCGATGCGGTTTGCCCGCGGCCGACCGGACAAGCAGCGCGCTCGGCGATTGCTGGAGCGTGTGGGACTGAGCCATCGCATGACGCATCGACCGACCATGCTCTCCGTCGGTGAGCAGCAACGAGTGGCCGTCGCCCGGGCACTGGCTAACAAACCGCAGCTTCTGTTGGCCGACGAGCCGACGGCCAACGTCGATGCCGGCCATCAGCAACAAATCCTCGACCTGATTCAAGAAGCTTGCGCCGAGGAGAACGTGGCCTTGATTATCGTAACGCATTCGTCCGAAGTGGCTGCACAATTTCCTCGCATCGAGCGTTTGGAGCAGTTCAACCGCGTAGCCGCCGTCTTGGCCGGCGAGAAACCGCATTCTGCCTGATTCACAACTTAAACCATATTCTACGATTTAAACCCGACGCCTATGAGTCTCTGGAAAGTCGCTTGGCGAAGCATCCAACAAAGGAAGCTTTCTTCGATACTTACCATTCTGTCGATGGGCCTGGGCGTGGCGCTCGTCGTGGCCGTGCTCGTCGTCTATGGGGTGGTCTATCAGGCTTTCCACCAGGGCGGAGAAGGCTACGACCTGATTGTCGGCGCCAAAGGCGGGAAAGAACAACTCGTCCTCAACTCCGTCTTCTATCTCAGCCAGCCGGTGGGCAACATCCCTTACGGCTTCTACGAAGAGCTGATCGAAGGCAAATATGCCGGCGATGTGGAAACCGCCGTGCCGCTATGTATGGGCCATACATATCAGGGCTTCCGCGTAGTCGGCACGACGCCGGAAATGTTTAACGAATTGAAGTATCGCGGAAACCGGTCCTATCGCTTCGCCCAGGGCAGAAACTTCGAAGACGAAGAACGTTTCGCCGGTGTATTGGGTGCTATCGCCGCCGCGAAAACCAAACTCCGGATAGGTGAAACTTTTCAAGCCGTTCACGGCATCGGCGTGGGCGGTCGGGTTCACAAGCAAAGCTTTACCGTAGTCGGCATCCTCGAACCGACCGGCACGCCGGTGGACCGCGCCGTGTTTGTCAACATGCGGGGATTCCATGACATTCATCGCGCAGAAGAAGCCGCCGAAGCTGAAGCGAACCAAAACGCCGAAGAAAATGCTGAAAAAAAGGCCAAAAAACACGAGCATGAAGAACATCCGCACGAGATTACCGCCGTTCTGGTCTGTGTACGGCCCGTTCCCGCCGGCATGACGGACATCCTTGCCAGAGCGATTAACAGCACACCCATCGCCCAGGCGGTTGTGCCGGCGCGTGTCATCGCCGACCTCTTTGAAGGCGTCGTGGGAAAATTGCAATGGATTCTGTTAGGTATGGCCGTATTGACCGTCATCGAAGCCGGCATCGGCATCATGGTCAGCATTTACAACTCGATGAGCGACCGCCAACACGAAATCGCCATCATGCGGGCATTGGGCGCCCGCCGGATTACGGTCATGGTGATTATCTTGCTGGAATCCATTTTGCTGGCTTTGCTGGGCGGCGGCGTGGGTTTACTACTAGGGCATGGGGCAATTTGGGCTTGCTCCCCGCTGATTGCCGAATGGACCGGCGTGGTGGTGGGGATGTTGAGATTTCAATGGGTGGAATTGGTGCTTGTGCCGGGTTTGATCGCCCTGGCTGCGGTCGTCGGCTACTTGCCTGCCGTCGCCGCGTATCGCACCGACGTGGCCAAATCCTTGATTGCCACACCGTGACACGACCCGACCGGCATATCCTGAGTGCATCATCGCTCTATAAACCTGACCTGAGAAAAATCTTTCTCCAAAAAAAACTGAAGCCATGAGTCAGCCTTCGGAAAACGACGCTTTCATCGCCGCGCCGGCTCAGACGGCGACCGTCTATCGGGCGATTCATCCTTTGGCGGTAACCAGTGTGGTTCTCGGCGCCTTGTCGATCCTGTGTGCTTTGGCGTGGTTTCTGGTTGTAATTCCGCTGGCCGGTGGACTTATCGGGTGGCTGGCATTGAAACAAATCCGCAAGGCGCTGGATGCCTGGACCGGCGAGGAATTGGCCCTGCTGGGCATAGGTTTGTCAATAGGGCTGGGCCTACTGGGTTGCTGCCGGCTGCTCTTTGTCCGTGCTGTGGAAGTGCCCTACGGATATACGCGGATAACCTACGAAATGCTGCAACCGGACCCGAACACTCCCACCGAGCCGATTCCCCAGTCTGCCCGCGACATGGAGGATAAAAAAGTTTTCGTCCAGGGTTACATGCAACCGCGGCGGCAGCAAACACGCATCAAGGAGTTTATTCTCTGTCCCAGCAGCGGCGACTGTCCTTTTTGTACGCCCAAGCCGACACGCACGGAAATGATTCGCGTGCTTCTTCAAGGCGACCTGGAAACCGGCTTTACCACACGGCTAATCAGCGTGGCGGGACGATTTCGGGTGGAGCCGGACGACCCCAGCGGCGTGCCCTACGCCATCGAAGCCGACTACCTCCGCTAACCATTCCCGTTGCGTAACTCAATGTTGCCGAGGGCCAAAAACCTCGCCAAAGCTGAACGTGAAAAGCCCGGCCTGCGACTGACGGGATTTTGACGAACATCTATGACGAGGCGGACGCCATGCCGCTTTAACAACTCTAGAAAAGAATCCGGCTGATGCGTTGCATAACCGGCCGTTAGTAATGGCTTTTTTTCGTACATGAAGGACCTTTAGCTGCAAGGAAAATACTACCCAATCTGCGGAAAAATGGCAATAATCCTTCTTGTTTATCGAATGCGTAAACGTTTACCCATTGACAAAACCTTTGCGAAGTGCATAATGGGGCGGTTGGTAGTTGGGTGAGAGGCCGGAATTAGGAGGACGGCCATGTCAAGCTTTATCTTTTTCGTTCAGGAGTGCCCAACCTGCGGACGCCGCTTGCAAATCAAGGTGGAATATCTCGGCCGCAAGGTGGTGTGTCAGCATTGCCAGGGTACATTGATCGCTACGGACCCCGCTTCACAACGAACCGGCGAAGGCGCCTCGGGCAGTGCGTTGCTACGTCGGGCGAACGAGCTGCTCGAAACCGTGGCACGGAACAAACCTCAGCCTCGTTAATCTACCCTTCCGTCCTGCTTTGCCGGATGAGCGATAGCAGGTCGTCGAAGAAACGTGGGTAGCTTTTACTCACGCAATGAGCATCGTTTATCACAATTCCTTTTGTTTTCAAGCCTACCAGCGCAAGACTCATGGTCAAACGGTGATCGCCGTGCGGATCGACAATTGCACCGTGTAGCGGCCGAGGTGTAATCTCTAAGCCGTCGGCATGTTCTTTCACTTCGGCGCCCAGCTTTCGCAACTCCGCAGCCAAGTCGCCGATACGGTCGCTTTCTTTATACCTGGCATGTGCTATGCCGCGCAAGCTCGTCCGACCGGCAGCAAAAAGAGCCACGGCGGCCAAGGTGGGGGCTAAGTCGCTGTTGTCCCGCAAGTCGGCGTCGATGCCGTGTAAAGGGCGGCCGATGACGGTTGTCTGTTTGTCGCCGTATTCCACTTGACAGCCCATCTGCTCTAACAGCCTGCAAAAGCCCAGTTCGCCCTGGCGGCTGTCTCTTGACAGTCCCTCGACGGTTATCTTGCCCTGGGTGATCGCGGCAGCGGCGAAAAAATAGCCGGCGGCGGAGGCGTCGGCCTCGACCGCATAGCGGCAGCCGCAGTATCGCCCGGGTCGAATGAGATAGCGCGTGGATGTTGCCGCGGCTGGCTGCACGCCGAAGGCTTTCATCACCGCCAGCGTCAAATCGACGTAGGGCCGAGAAACCGGCTCTCCGCTAATGACGAGTTCCACTTCACCGGCTGCGTATGACGCTACCATCAGGAGGGCGCTGAGAAATTGGCTGGAACGGTCGCAGGCTACAGTTGTCTGACCGCCTTGCAAGCCTGCACCGTGGACAACGATGGGCAAACAATCGTTTTCGGATTGCGAGATGATATGGCCTCCCAGCGCGCGAAGTGCTTGCAGCAGTTCGGCCAGCGGCCTTTCGCGCAAGCGCCGACTTCCGTCCAACTGATATATGCCCCGGCCCAGTGTAAGCAGCGCCGTAAGAAATCGCGCCGTAGCGCCGCTGTCGCCGGCGTACAACTCGGCGGCGTCAATCGGCAAACGTCCGCCGCAACCGATAACTCGCGTCCCACCACCAGTTTGAGTTATCTCGATGCCTAAACAGCTTAGGCAGTCGATCATCGCCTGAGTATCGTCGCTTTGCAGGAGGCCGGTAAGCAGCGATTCTCCTTCCGCCAGGGCGGCACAGAGCAAGGCGCGAAGCGAGAGGCTTTTTGAACCAGGCGGACGGATTTTCCCCCGCAAGGGACCGCTAGGCTGAATTTCGACGGCTTGCCTCATAATCAGCACCTCGTCTTCGGATGACATAATCGCCCAACCAACCGTCGCTTGTCAATGCAGGTTGTTTTTCGCAAAAACAGCAAATGACCATTGTTTGGGGAAGACAGCATTCGCTTAAATTGCTATGCTATGGCCTGGGAACTTACTCTATGGAAATGGCGTCTAAGTGGGTTGGGCAAGCCCGTTTAGACAGCAATCGGAGCCTATCTCTCGGAGATGATTCTTCTTATCCCAGTAGGAGAATATCGCTATGAAAGTCGAGCTTAGTCGGCGGCACACATTGAGCTGCATGTTGATGGTGTTTTTTTCAGGTATAATTTGGATGACTTTTCAAGCACGCCGATCGTCCGCGGTTCCTCCGCCGTACCAGTTTGAGGAGATGATGCCCATGCGCACTGAAGCCCATCAGGATTTTCAGCAGGGCAATTTTAAGGATGCTTATGAGTCCTTTCGGAAGCTGATTTTGGGACCGAAAGCAGAGCCGCGATTAGTCGCCGACGACCTCCACATGGCCGTACAATGCCTCTTGCAGCTCAATCGGGCGGAAGAGTTGGACGCCCTTCTGGAAGCCGCCGTGGCCGCGCACAAAGACAACTGGCGATTGCTTTCCCAGGCGGCGCGGAGCTATATGGAAATCCCCCATCATGGTTTTCTTGTGGCCGGCGAGTTCCATCGCGGCGAGAAGCGCGGCGGCGGCAAAATGGTCAACGCCTATGAACGCGACCGCATCCGCGCCCTGCAACTGATGGTGCAGGCTATGCCCTTGGCTGTCAAGGACGAAAAGCATGTTGACACGAGCGACTTTTTCCTGCAACTGGCCGACATTTTTCTGAGCAATCGCGAGCGCAGCACGTCCTGGCGGCTACAGGAGCTTAGCGACCTTAGCATCCTGCCGGATTATGAAGAGCAGTGGTATTCTTCTCGTCGGCGGGGCGGAGCGCCGGTGGATGCCGAAGGCCGGCCGGTCTTTCACCACCTGCCGAAAAGCTTTGAAGCTGCCCAAAGCGACGGTGAGCGGTGGCGCTGGTGTTTGCAACAGGCGGTGGAGTTCGACCGGCAGAAGCTAAATATTGTGCGCTTACGGTTTGCGCAATTTTTGCGGGAGCAATTCGGCGTGGAAACTTTGGCCGAATGGGGATGGCGCTTCGGCCGCGATAATGTGGACGACACCCGTGAAGACGAAAGCGGCACCTATGCCTTGCATACCCTCGCCGAAACCGAAACCATCGCGCGGCTGGCCACAGGCATCAAACGCTTCGAGCTGCCGGAAGAATTCAATTACATCAAAATTTTTCAACAGGTGGCGGCTGAACCACAGGAAGGTCACGCCATCGAAGCGCTGGAACAGTTGGCCCAAATCTTCGAAAATCGCCGACAGTACGCGAAAGCGGCGGATTGCTGGCGACGGCTGATCAGCGACTATTCTGTCGATGCCGAACGCCGTAAAGGGTGGCTCCGCCGGCTGGAACAAATCGAAGGGAATTGGGGACGGTTCGAGCCGGCGCGCTCCCAGCCGGCCGAAAAAGCTCCGACGCTGGAATATCGTTTTCGTAACGGCCGGGCCGTCGAACTTACGGCCCATGAAATCAACATCGAAAAGCTTCTCGGCGACATCAAGGCCTATCTCAAGTCGAATCCCTCCCGGTTGGATTGGAGAAAACTGGAAATCGGGAACCTCGGCTATCGGCTGATTGAAGAGAATGAAAAGCAATATGTGGGACGAAAAGTGGCCCAGTGGCGCTTGCGCCTCGAGCCGCGCGAAAAGCATTTCGATAAGCGGGTTACTATTTCCACGCCCTTGCAAAAACCAGGCGCATATCTGGTAACCGCCAAAATGGAAGGCGGCAACACCTGCTTCATCGTGCTCTGGGTGGACGATACGGCTATCGTGCGAAAGACCCTTTCTGGCAGCAACTACTATTTCGTCGCTGACGCCGTTTCCGGCAAGCCGATACCCCGGGCAAACGTGGAGTTCTTAGGCTGGAAACATGAGTTCGATAATCGCCGCCGCCGAAGCAATATCGTCGTTAAAAACTTTGCTGAATATACGGATGAGGACGGCCAGATAGTGCTTTCCGCCGCCGCCCAGCCACCGGACATGGGCTGGCTCGCAATCGCCAGAACCGGCAAGGGACGCTTGGCGTTCCTCGGCTTCAGTCACGTTTGGTACGGCGTGCGAGAATATGAACAGTACGATGCCGTAAAGGTTTATGCCGTCACCGACCGGCCTGTCTATCGACCCAAGCAGGAGGTGCATTACAAGTTTTGGGTGCGGCGAGCAAAATACGATATGCCGGATACTTCCGAATTCGCCGGCCAAACCTTCTCCATCGAAATCCTCGACCCGAAGGGCGAATGTGTCGAGCGAAAGACGCTTCAGGCTGATGCATACGGTGGTCTGGAAGGCCTGTTTTCCATTCCCGCTGATGCCGCGCTGGGCAGTTACGCTTTAGCTGTAAAGTCGCCCGACGGCAAACAATCTCTCGGCGGCGGCGACTTCCGCGTCGAAGAATATAAAAAGCCTGAGTTCGAGGTAACCATCGAAGCGCCGACCGAGCCGGTCATGCTCGGCGAAAAAATCACCGCCACGATCAAGGCCGCCTACTATTTCGGTTCGCCCGTTTCAAAAGCCAAAGTGCGCTATACCGTCAATCGGACGGAACACGACGGAGCCTGGTATCCGCCCGGTCCCTGGGATTGGCTCTACGGCCCCGGCTACTGGTGGTTTGCTTACGATTATCATTGGTATCCGGGATGGCAAGCGTGGGGATGTCGGCGGCCGTTGCCTTTCTGGTGGCCGAGGATGCCGCAGCCGCCGGAGTTGGTTGCCGAACAAGAAACGCAGCTCAACCCCGACGGCACACTGAACGTGGATATCGACACCGCCACGGCGAAGCTCCTCCACCCGGACCAAGACCATACTTACACGATCACCGCTGAAGTGGTGGACCAATCGCGGCGCACGATCGTCGGCACTGGCACGGTGCTCGCGGCGAGGAAACCTTTCGCGGTGAACGTGTGGGTGAACAAAGGTTATTACCAGACCGGCGAAACGATTCTTGCTCACGCCTGCGCACGCACTCCGAACGGCAAACCGGTTCAAGCCCATGGCGAATTAGACCTGCTGAGAATCCATTACCGCGACGGTAAGCCCCGCGAAACCGTGGTTCAGAGCTGGCAAGTCGCAACCGACGCCGAAGGCCGGCTTCGTCAGCAGCTTTCCGCCGCGCAAGCCGGTCAGTATCGCCTGCGCTGCAAATTGACCGATGCCGCCGAACATACGATTGAAGGGGGCTACGTCTTCACGGTTATCGGCTCCGGTTATGATGGTTCGGAGTTCCGTTTCAACCACTTGGAATTGATACCCGAAAAAACCGAATATCAGCCGGGCGAAAAGGTCCGCTTGCAGATCAATACGAATTACAAGGACGGAACCGTGCTGTTGTTCCTCCGCCCGACTCACGGCGTCTATTCACCGCCCAAAATCCTCCGCATGCAGGGCAAAAGCACGGTGGAAGAGATTCCGGTTGAAAAAGGCGACATGCCGAACTTCTTTGTCGAAGCGGTCATCGTCGCCGACGGCCGCATGCATTCGGAGGTAAGGGAAATCGTCGTTCCGCCGGAAAAACGGGTGCTGAACGTCGAACTCCAACCGAACAAGGACGCTTACAAACCCGGCGAAAAAGCCACGGTCAAGCTGAAACTTACGGACTTCAACGGCGCGCCTTTTGTCGGCTCGACCGTTGTGGCCGTATATGACAAAGCGCTGGAATACATCTCCGGCGGCAGCAATGTGCCGGACATCAAGGAGTTCTTCTGGCGGTGGCGGCGCTATCACGAACCGGCCGGCGAAACCAACCTCGCCCGCTGGTCGCTCAATCTCATCCCACCGAAAACAGAAGGCATGAATGACATCGGTCTCTTCGGCGGGAGCGTGCCGGAAGAAATGGATGAATTGCTGGAAGATAATGACGACCGCTTTGCCGCCGACGGTGCGCCGCGCGAGGTGGCTCGAAGCAAACTCGGCGGCATGAAAATGGAAGCTGCCGGCCGAGGGGACATTGCGCATGCGCCTCTGATGGCGGCGGCCGAAGCCGAGGAAGCGCCGGCCGGTGAATCTCCGGAAGCCCAACTCGTTCAGCCCAGCGTGCGCAGCAAGTTCGCCGATACGGTCTTGTGGGTCGGCGCTCTGGAAACAGCCGCAGACGGAACGGCCGAAGTCGCGCTCAACATGCCCGACAACCTCACCACCTGGCGCATCAAGGTTTGGGGAATGGGCCACGGCACGCGCGTCGGCCAGGGCTTCGCCGATGTCGTTACCCGTAAAGACCTCATTGTCCGTCTCCAGGCGCCGCGCTTCTTCCTGCAAAAGGACGAAGTGGTCCTTTCGGCCGTGGTACACAACTATTTGAAGAGCAAGAAGAACGTGCGCGTCAGCCTGGAATTGGAAGGGCCGTCGCTTCGCGTCGTAAGTCCGCCGGAAGGGGAGGCCGTACAGTCCGTGGAGATCGAGCCGAACGGCGAAGCCCGCGTCGATTGGCGCGTGCAAGTGCTCGATGAAGGCGAGGCCGTGGTGCGGATGAAAGCCCTGACGGACGAAGAATCCGACGCCATGGAGCAGCGGTTCACCTGCTACATTCATGGAATGTTGAAAATGGACGCTTACAGCGGCGTGATTCGCCCGCGTGATGAGCGCGGCGAATTTACGATCAATGTGCCGCGCGACCGCCGTCCGCCGCAAACCAGGCTCGAGGTCCGCTATTCGCCCACCCTGGCCGGAGCGATGATCGACGCTTTGCCTTATTTGGTCGATTATCCCTACGGCTGCACGGAGCAGACGTTGAACCGTTTCTTGCCGACGGTCATCACCCAAAAGGTTCTCTTAGATATGAAGTTGGACCTGAAGGAAATTGAGCGGAAGCGCACCAACCTCAACGCCCAGGAGCTTGGGGACGCCGCCGCGCGTGCCCGCCAGTGGAAGCGGGCGGAGCGTAATCCGGTATTCGACGAGGATGAGGTGCGGAGAATGGTCAAGGAAGGCGTCCAGGCCTTGACGGAGATGCAGTGCGCGGACGGCGGCTGGGGCTGGTTTTCGGGGTGGAATGAACATTCCTCGCCTCACACTACGGCCATTGTGGTCCACGGCCTGCAAATCGCCCGGCAAAACGACGTGGCCCTGGTGCCCGGCGTGCTCGAACGAGGAATCACGTGGCTGAAACGATACCAGGATCGACAGGTGAAATTGCTCAAAAACGCCCAGCAGGAAAATAAGCCGAGCACGCTGGAGTGGAAATCCTCGGCCGACAATCTCGACGCCCTGGTTTACATGGTGCTGGTGGACGCCGACATCCACAACGCTGAAATGTGCGAGTTTCTCTACCGCGATCGCACGCAGCTTTCGGTCTATGCAATGGCGATGTTCGGCCTGGCGCTGGAAAAAGAGGGGCAGAAAGATAAACTGGCCATGATTCTGCGCAATATCGGCCAGTACGTTGAGCAGGACGAAGAAAACCAGACGGCCTGGCTCCGCTTACCTGAGGGTTACTGGTGGTACTGGTATGGGAGCGAATTTGAGGCCCATGCCTATTATCTGAAGCTACTGGCGCGCACCGATCCCCGCGGCGAACTGGCGCCCCGATTGGTCAAGTATCTGCTCAACAACCGCAAACATGCAACCTACTGGAACTCGACGCGCGATACGGCGCTTTGCGTCGAAGCCTTTGCCGATTTCATTCGCGCCGCCGGCGAGGATCGACCGGAAATGACCGTCGAAGTCTATTACGACGGCAAGCTGCAAAAGGCGGTGGAAATCACACCCCAGAACCTCTTCTTCTTTGATAACCGGTTCGTATTTGAAGGCGAAGCGGTTTCGCCCGGCCGGCACGTAATCGAATTGCGGAAGCACGGTACAGGGCCGCTCTACTATAACGGTTACCTGACCAACTTCACGCTTGAAGACTTCATCAAAAAAGCCGGTCTGGAAATCAAAGTGGAACGTAAGTATTTCCGGCTGGTTCGCGCGGAAAAATCGATCACGGATGTCGGCTCCCGCGGCCAGGTGGTTGAGCGGGAAGTGGAGAAATACGTTCGCGAAGAGCTTCCCAACGACGCCCAGGTCCGTAGCGGCGATCTAGTGGAAATCGAACTGGAAATCCAGAGCAAGAACGATTACGAATATCTGGTCTTTGAAGACCCCAAACCCGCCGGCTTCGAACCGGTTGATCTGCGAAGCGGTTATACGGGCAATGAGCTGAGAGCCTATGTCGAATTCCGCGACAATCGGGTGGTGTTTTTCGTTCGTAATCTAGCGCGCGGCAAACACAGCGTGAGCTATCGGTTGCGGGCCGAAATCCCCGGCCGCTTCAGCGCCCTGCCGACGCGGGCCTGGGCGATGTACGCCCCGGAACTCAAGGCCAATTCGGACGAACTGAAACTCGAGGTCCGCGACTAGCCGCAGAGCGTCTGTGCGATATCCGCCACCAAAGGCTTCGAGCCGAGATAGAGCGCGGTGCGCTGATGAGGATTCGCAGGCGTGATGTCCAGGATGTCAATGCCGCGCTCGTCAACTGCATAGCCGCCCGCCTCGCGACAAATAAACGCCACGACGGCCGCTTCATACATCAGGCGAAGTTTGCCTTCCGGCCGGTTTTTTCGCGGATCAGGATGGTTGACTATCGCCGGATAGAGAAACATGCCGCCGTTGCGCAAGATGCGATGGAAGTCGCCGGCTAATGCGCCCAGATAGCGAAAGGCGTACATTTCTTGACGCCGATCGAGCCAGCGCCGGACCTTTTCGGCGTAATAGTTTCGGTTGGCGGCATTATAGCACAATTCCCATTGTGCGGCGTCTTCCGGCAGGTGGATTCGCTGCGGCCGGACGAAGTTCATTGTTTCATCGATATGGAACCGCCAGGCGCCGGCGTCTTTCAGCCCCAGGGTGAAAGCCCCGGTGGGAATGACGAACATTCCGGCGGCGATATAGTCCTTTCCTGAGCGAAGATGTTCGTCTTCCGGCCCTTCCAGGTTCCGTTTGGCGACGCCGAAGAGAAAGCCCACCGGCAAGCCGTGCGGAATGTTCGATGAGCCGTCCAGGGGGTCAAAGTAGAAAAAATACCTTCCGCCTTCGGGATTGAGCGGGACGGGCTGCTCGGCCTCCTCGCTGACGGCGTGAATCACCCGACCCGACGCCCGCAGGTAGTGCAGCGTGATTTCGTGAGCGATTTGATCCATGCGCATCACGTTTTCACCCTGGACATTGATGCAACCTGCTCCGCCCAGATTGCCTTTCAGTGCGCCGGTGAGATAGTAGTGTTGAATGCGTTTGGCGGCGCTAATTACGGCATCCATGAGAATAAGGAAGTGATAGGTACGATTGTGCTGTTCCTGATGGTGCAGCAAGAAATCCATGAAGGTTTGTTCGAACTGCATGTATGGTTCTCCTGAAGAGTAGAAGGGGGCATAGTGAAACCGCCTTTTCCGGTATTATGCCGTGCCGCGTCAAGTTGGGGTAGCCGCCCCTTGAAAACCACCGAGGGGTGAAAAGTCGCTGTCTTGACGTTAAATTTTGAGGTGCTAAACTAATTTTGGGAGTAGGCATTAGGTTTGCGGGAATGGCGGAATTGGCAGACGCGCTAGGTTGAGGGCCTAGTGGCCGCAAGGCCGTGCAGGTTCAAGTCCTGTTTCCCGCACCTTACCGTTTGCGTTGCTTTACACCCGCAATATAGAGGTAATCTTGAGCGGGCGTTTTTTATTTTTTAGCCCGGAAGAGAGGATTATGGCTGCTCTTGCAAAGTCCGCCGCCCCGGCCAAAAACATCGGTCGCGTTACACAAATAATCGGTTCCACCTTCGACGCCCAATTCCCTGAAGGCCATCTGCCGGCAATCTACAACGCCGTCAAGGTCAGCAGCGACCGGCGGGGCGTGAAAGTGGAACTTATCGGCGAAGTCCAGCAACACCTCGCCGGAAACCGCGTCCGTTGCGTGGCTTTAGGCAGCACCGACGGCATGGTGCGCGGCATGGAATGCATAGATACGGGCGGGCCGCTGAAGGTGCCGGTCGGAAAAGGCACACTCGGGCGCGTCTTCGACCTCACGGGGCGACCGATTGATGGCCGCGGACCAGTGGAAGCCGACGATTACTGGCCTATCCACCGCGACTCTCCGCCGGTAACTGAGCTTTCCACACGGACGGAAATCTTCGAGACCGGCATTAAAGTCATCGACTTGCTGACGCCCTTCGTTCGCGGCGGCAAGGCCGGCCTCTTCGGCGGCGCGGGACTGGGCAAAACCGTCATCCTCACCGAGCTTATCGCCCGCATCGCCGGCACTCATGGCGGCTTCTCCGTTTTCGCCGGCGTCGGCGAACGAACCCGCGAAGGCAACGATCTCTGGTTGGAAATGCGGAAAACGCCGCTGGGCGA